>ULVN01069777.1_pt1 | contig 32599 bp, 28 predicted proteins | sample 1959491 | NCBI WGS metagenome assembly ULVN01 (sample SAMEA4835787, study PRJEB28245) | human gut metagenome | biome: gut microbiome; material: fecal sample | place: Denmark | collected 2008 | reverse complement strand
AGTTGGTAGAGCGCGACCTTGCCAAGGTCGAGGTCGCGGGTTCGAGTCCCGTTTGCCGCTCTTTTTTTGTTTTGAAAAACAACATCCATTCAATGAATTTATATCTTAGATATTTTAATAGTGAAACATTGGTAACCAATGTCGATGATGCTATCTCTTTTTTGCGTAGTATAGACGATATTGATGTTACCCCTGAAATGGAGGCAGACATTCGCGAATATGCGGCAAGTGACGTGTTTTTCCCTAAGCGTTATAAGATTCGCGCCCATGTTTATTTCATCATTATCAAGACCACTGCCGCCACAATGCTTGATTTCAAGCAAAAGAAGGCTGTACGCCCTGCCAATGGCCAGGTATCCGAGCGCCGTGAAATGGCAGAGAATGCGATCAACAAGCTTGTTTATCAGCGCGAAGGCTGGTATGAGGGAGAGCTGAACTTCAAGCGTGTCGTGATGATTCCTTCAACAGGCAAGCATGAGTATCGCGATACACGTTTTGTGGCGCGTTGTAAGGCAGTGTCAGGTCAGGATTGCTACAATCGCATTGTCGAGCATCTTCGTGACCGTGTGGATCATCGCAGCCAGTTTCCTTCTGCAAAGGGCAAGAACTTCAATTTTAAGTATTTAGGTCGCTGGAAGTGACATACATCTTTCGACGATGTGTTTTTGGTTTGTATGTAAGTACTATTTTGCCATATTATGAACAAGGTGATGTTGATTGGTAACGTTGGTAAAGAGCCCGACGTGAGGTATTACGATGCTGACCAATGTGTTGCTAAGGTGACTTTGGCAACGACGGAGCGTGGCTATGTACTAAAAAACGGAACAAAGGTTCCAGACCGTACCGACTGGCATAGTTTGGTTTTCTACCGGCAGCTGGCCAAGATCGTGGAGCAATATGTTCATAAGGGTGACAAACTCTATGTCGAGGGGCGTCTGCGGTATAACACTTACGATGACCAGCAGGGGCGCCGTCATTATGTCACGGAGATTCAGGTGGAAAATTTGGAGCTCCTTACGCCCAAACCCAAACCAGCGGCAGAAGAGTCCAAAGCAACAAAACCGGCAAGTCCTAAGCAAGGAATTGACGAAGAACTTCCTTTCTAATAATTGATAGATAGTTGGATTGGTCTGAATTACAAAACATTGATAGTCTTATCGCATTCCATCCGATTACGATAAGCGTATGCATAGCAGCTGTCTTGGCTGCTATTCTCTTGGTGTTGTCGGCTTTTGCCAGTGGCTCCGAAATAGCTTTCTTTAGTCTCTCGCCACAAGACGTGGAAGAGTTGAATCCCGAGAAAAGTGTTAAAGATGCCAATATAGAGTTGCTGCGCGAGGATTCTGAACGTACGTTGGCCACGATACTCATTACCAACAATTTCGTCAACGTGACGATTATCATGCTTTGTAACTACATCTTTGGGTCACTGATCGAATTCCGTGCTCAATGGCTGCAGTTTCTTTGCATTACAGTATTGTTGACGTTCCTTTTGCTGCTTTTTGGAGAGATCATGCCAAAGGTCTACAGTCGTCAAAATCCTTTGGCTTTTTGCCGTCGTGTCGTTGGAGGCATTTTCTTTCTAAGAAAGTTGTTTTGGCCTTTGGAAACCTTGCTTATCAAGAGTGGTGGTCTTGCAGAGAAAGCTGTACCCAAGGAGCAGCGTCAATTGAGCAAAGACGATTTGGAGCAAGCCTTGGAGTTGACCGATAAGAATGAGATCAAGGACGAGCAAAGCATGCTGCAAAGTATCATCCGCTTTGGGGATGAGACCGCTAAAGAGATCATGACAAGCCGCCAGGATATTGTCGACATTGACATTCGCAGTTCTTTTGATGATGTTCTTAAGTGCATTGTCGACAACAACTATAGTCGTATACCTGTTTTTCAAGGCAATGATGACAATATTCGTGGTGTCTTGTATATTAAGGATTTGCTTCCCCATCTTTCCAAGCCGGCCTCATTCCGTTGGCAGAGTCTGATCCGTCCTCCTTATTTTGTTCCAGAAACCAAGAAAATCGATGATCTGCTGAGAGAGTTTCAAGCCAACAAGGTTCACATTGCCATTGTTGTCGATGAGTTTGGAGGAACGAGTGGTTTGGTGACGCTTGAAGACATTCTCGAAGAGATCGTAGGTGAGATCAACGACGAGTATGATGAGGAAGAGAAGACCTACTCAAAGCTGAGCTACAATACTTATTTGTTTGAGGGCAAGACATTGTTGAGTGATTTCTGCAAAATTCTTAAGATCGACGATGATGTGTTCGATGATGTCGCCGGTGATGCCGATACATTGGCCGGTCTTCTCTTGGAGTTGAAAGGTGATTTTCTGAGTTTGCATGAAAAGATAGAATATGACAATTTCACTTTCGAGGTGATGGGAGTCGAACGTCGTCGCATCAGCCGGGTGAAAGTAACGGTTCACGATAAGAAGCACGATGCCACTAAAAAAGATCTTTGAACCGCATAGGGGTATCTGTGTTGGTCTATGGCAAATGACAGAGAGTATTGCTCAGTTGCCAAAGCCAAAGGGTGTAGACTTGGCTTTTCGTTCAGAGAAGAGATTGAAAGAAGAGCTTTGCGTCTATGCGCTTCTCAGCGCCATGACGGGGAATGACCAGTTGGTGATAGGCCACGAGTCTTCAGGCAAGCCTCTGCTCGAGGGTTGGTCTATCAGCATCAGTCATACACGCGGATGGGTAGCAGTCATCCTTTCGGATGATTATCAAGTGGGTATAGATATAGAATACTCATCAGACAGAGTGAGCAAGGTTGTGGAGCGGTTTATACGAGAAGATGAGCAGCAAGCCACCCTGGCACAGCAATTGATCAACTGGAGTGCAAAGGAAACCGTCTATAAATTGTGTTCTGAGCAGAAACTTGATTATTTCGACATGCGTCTGCATACCCTTCAGTCAGATATAGATACTGTTTTTGAACAAAAACGCCATACATTGGATGCGGTACGGGGTGCTGTCAGGGTGGATGTCCTTAAAACGAAAGAAGTAGTGACCGTTCATTATGAACTCACTCCGGATTATGTTCTTACCTATTCTTTTTTAGATTTTAGGTAAGTAATATATCAAAATCAGCCTTGTGTTTTTCCAAAAGAAAGTTTTATTTGTTTTTTTTAGCTTTATATTTGGATAAAAAAATATTTTTTAGTACTTTTGCAAATGTAAGAGAGGGGCATATCCCTCTACTTGAAAAGAAGAGATCGTTAACAACAAAAGACTACATTCTTTGATACGGAAGATATATTTTGCATTGTTCGTGGCAATGCTGCTATGTGTGGGTTGTGAGTTTAAGCTCAAGCCCAACGATGATGATAACGATGCCAGTCATGTGCATATAGAGCGCTATGACCGGTTGGAAAGCCGTTATCTGATTACAGGAGATTTTTCTGCTCTCCAGCAGATGAACACAGAGTTTCCTATTGAGACACGTACACTTGTAGAGAAGATGCTCCAGATTGGAGAGGTGAGTGATCATGATATCAATGAGCGTTTTCTGCGTTTTTATCAGGATTCCACGTTGCAGACCATTATCACCGATGCGGAGTCGGAGTATGCCAATATGGATGACTTGAACAAAGAGTTGTCACAATCATTTCAGCAATTGAAAGACTGGCTGCCAGATATGCCGGTGCCACGTGTTTATGCACAGATAGGTGCTTTGGATCAGAGCATTGTGGTAGGAGACAAGTTGATCGGCATCTCTCTTGATAAGTACATGGGAGCGAAATACCCCGTTTACAAGGTGTTTGGTTTTTCCAAGGAGCAACTTTCAGCCATGGGGCGTAGTAATATTGTACCGGACTGTTTGAGTTTTTATCTCTTGAGTCTGTATCCGATGGCAAACTATGACCAGCGTACTCAGTTGGAAAAGGATTTGCATATGGGCAAAGTCATGTGGGTTGCCAACAAAGCATTGGGGAAGCCTTTCTTCCGTTCTACGTATGTGTCCATTGTTGACCGCTATATGCACAAGCATCCTTCTGTGACATACCAGGAGCTTTTGGCCAGTGATGATTACAGTGCTATGAAGTAGGCTGGTTGATCTCATAACAGCAGGCAAATATCAGATTGCGGATTTCCGCAATCTTTGCTTTTTCCTGTGGTTGGTATTGTTGATAGTAAACAAGCGCACTCTGAAGGGTGTCTAATGCCTTGTACCATTGTTTGATAAAGGAGTAGCAAAGTCCTAAACGATAGTAAATCTTAGCTTTTTCGTCTTCATGGCAGCATGCTTGTGCTTGGGCGTAGAGTGGGGCGGCTTGAGAGTATTTGCCCATGGTGAAATAGCTCTCACCGTCGGCATAGTAGTAAAACGACAGCTCCTGTGGATCGAAGGCTTGTAACTGAGGAATGACAGAGTCCAGGCAGTTTGTAGCTTGCTCGTATTCCTGGTCATAGTAGTAGCTTACACCCAGATAAGCTCTGAATCTTGGATTGAGCTGATACTTCTTGTCCAGTCTTTGCAGTATAAGTTTAGCCTCATGGTATTTGCCACCCTGGAAGTAGGAAATGGCAAAGCCCAACTGTTGGCTGTCTCTTTTCTTTTGAATAGCATTCTGTCCTTCGGCAGGTAGCATCGTAATGAAAATCAGCATCATCACGATGAGCGACCTGCCGAAGGACAGATTCTTTTTATCCCTGAACATGTTGGCAATATGTTGAATAGGGATTTACTTGAAGATGAGCTTGGCGTCTCTCTCTCCAGCCTCTTTCACCCATGCTTCCGGAATGAATTTCCAGTTATGATTGGGTTGCGGATCCACAGTCCCCATCTCCTCGATGGCTTTCATGAAGTAATAGCGTTGATCACGTTGTGAGCGCCAAACGATTCTTGATTTCAAGCTGTCATGTGGAATGCCGGCACCCAGTGTCAGCAGCTGTCCGCCGCCATTGCCACGGTAGCTGTTGATAGCCACGTTGTACCATTTGTTTTCTTCAAAAGGCTTTCCATTACTCATTCTCAGAATGTTGACCTTTTGCCCATTGGGCTTTCTGACGTCTACTTCATAGTCAATGCCGGCAGCAGCGTCAAAATTGAAGATGAAATTCTTGAAACGGCCACGCTCGTTCGATCCTGTGTTAAAGGATTCCAAAAGGAAGAGATGGTCGCTTGGAGCCGCCATTGTATTAACCCACTGATCATAGCTCATCTCCAGATAGTCTTTGATCTCCTTGCCGGTGAGTCTCATTACATAGAGATGATTCTCATATTTATAGAGTTTAAACATGTCCCGAACAGAGATCGGACCTTGCTTGATACTGTCATTCAATGTCAGCGGCGCGTTGAAAGAAATATCAGCACCGGTTAATTTGATTTGAAGATTCAATATGAAATCGTTGAAGGCACTGTTGCCGAAGAAGCTATCCCGGGTATAGATTGTATGGGCAAAGTTGCCAATCTGCTTATTGGCAAAGTTGCTCACTTCATGAAGGTAAGGCTCGAAATGCTTCACATAGTCTTGATCGATGTCGTAATTTCTGATATCCACCAATTCCCCCAGCTTTTCCTTCACTGTCCATTTTCCTTTTTCTTTTTGCAAGTTGAGTGTTGCGACAGCTACCGTCTGAGCATTGTTTGCCGGGTCAAGGCAAAGTACGTCCTTCCCCATATCGTTCTTGACCATCAGCTGATGGCGCGTATGATCGTGTCCAAAAAGGATCAGATCAAAACCCGGCACTTCTTTGGCAACAGCCAAAGAGGCGTTTTCAGCATAGTTAGGAGTGGTGATACCGCCCTCAGCACCAGAATGGAAGAGTCCGATGACCACGTCCGGGTGCTCCTGCTGGCGGATAATGTTCATCCAATATTTTGCGGTGCTTACCATCTCGTCGAAGTGCATACCCGTCCATGACGTTTGTTCCACCCAGTTGGGAATGGCTGGTGTGAGAAGTCCTAGGATGGCGATGCGTATGCCTTGGCGCGTGATGATCGTGTAAGGCTTGAAATATGGTTTGCCAGTCTCTGTGTTGATCACATTGGCACCGAGCAGAGGGCAGTGCAGTTCGGCAGCCCATTTGTCAAAGCAGGAATGTGCTGTCTCTATATCATGATTGCCAACCGTCTCTGCGTCATACCCAAGATAGTTGACGACATCAGCCGCAATGTTGTGCTGTAGGGTATCGACGAAATTTGAAAAGTAGTTGATCGGCTGCCCTTGCAGAATGTCACCGTTGTCAAGCAGCAGTGTGCTTTTCGGATACTGACCTTTCAACTGTTTGTAGAAAGTGCTCACACGTGCGAGTGAACCTGCCATATCGCTGTTGTTGATAAAGTCATGTGGAAAGAAGCAACCATGCACATCGCTGGTTTCCACTATCTTCAAAGTGACAGTTCGCTTTTGGGCAAAAGAGGTCGTGTTCATTTGTAAGCAAAGTAATAAAAAGAATACCATTCCTATCAGCCGGTGATGGTGTTGATAGCTTGAGAATCGTTGTATTTTCATTGTTGAATCATAATTTTATTGCAAACTTACACAAATTCTTTGAGACATTGCTAGAATCGATGTGAAATGTTCTTTAAAGAGCCAATAAATGTGGACATAGTATTTTTACACGATTATAAATTTGTGCATTTAGAATATTATGCGTACTTTTGTAGAGATAGAATATAATCTTGTTCAAGCATCGTTTTGTATTAGATAAGTATGGAAGATCAGTATATAGAAGTCAAAGGAGCTCGGGTCAATAATCTGAAGAACATCAATTTGCGTATACCTCGTAACGCTTTTATTGTGATGGCTGGTGTGTCTGGCTCTGGAAAATCGAGTTTGGCCTTTGACACGCTCTATGCCGAGGGTCAGCGTCGCTATGTAGAGAGCTTGTCGAGCTATGCCAGGCAGTTTTTGGGGCGTATGAGTAAACCCGAGTGTGATTTCATCAAAGGCTTGCCCCCGGCAATTGCTATAGAGCAAAAGGTGACGGCCCGGAATCCTCGTTCCACGGTGGGCACTTCTACTGAGATTTATGAGTATTTACGTTTGCTTTACGCCCGTATTGGCAAAACCTTTTCCCCAATTTCAGGGCAGGAGGTCAAGAAGCATACCACAGAAGATGTGGTGCAAAAGACGTGGGAGTTTGCCGATGGTACGAAACTGATGATCCTCTCACCGCTGGTGATTCCTCAGGGTCGTACGGGTCGCGAGCAGTTGGAGATGTACTTAAAAGAAGGCTTCACCCGACTGATGAAAGGTACAGATGTCTTGCGCATTGAGGATCTGCTTCAAGAGCAAGATGGGGCACTGGCCACTGCGCTGAAAGAAATGTTCTTGGTGATCGACCGCACAAGCGTGTCACATGAGAAAGACATGGTAGCCCGTTTGGTCGACTCCACAGAGACTGCCATGTATGAGGGCAACGGTGCCTGTCGGGTAGTGTTTCTTCCATCTGGACTGAGTTACGATTTCTCTTCGCGTTTCGAGGCAGACGGTATGACCTTTGAAGAGCCCGACGATAATATGTTCTCCTTCAACTCACCGCTCGGAGCTTGTCCCACATGCGAGGGCTTCGGCTCTGTCATCGGCATCAGCGAAGGTCTTGTCATTCCCAACTCTTCGTTGTCGGTCTATGAAGGCTGTGTGCAGTGTTGGCATGGTGATAAAATGAAGTGGTGGCAGGAAGAGTTCTGCCGCCGGGCGGCTCAATATGATTTTCCCATCTTCAAGCCTTATTTTGAATTGTCACAGCGTGAAAAGGATATGCTGTGGCACGGATTGCCCTGCGACAGAAAGAAAAACGGTGAGCGCAGGTCTGACGCTGTCTGCATCGACGGTTTCTTCGACATGGTGAAGGAAAATCAGTATAAGATCCAGTATCGTGTGATGATGAGTCGTTATCGTGGCAAGACCGTCTGCCCCGTGTGCCATGGTACCCGTCTGCGTAAGGAAGCCACTTGGGTAAAGATAGGCGGGTGCAGCATTGTGGACTTGGTGGAGATGCCTGTGAAGAACCTCAAAGACTGGTTTGAGCATCTTGAGCTCACCGACCATGAGCGTCAGGTCAGCAAACGTCTGCTCACTGAAATCCAGTCGCGCCTAAACTTCTTGTGCGATGTGGGTCTTGGCTATCTTACGCTCAACCGACAGAGCAATACGCTCTCAGGCGGTGAGAGTCAGCGTATCAATCTCTCTACCTCTTTAGGATCGTCCTTGGTCGGAAGTCTTTATATCCTCGATGAGCCGAGCATCGGACTGCATAGTCGCGATACGGCCCGACTTGTCAAGGTGTTGCGAGAGTTGCAGAAGTTGGGCAATACAGTTATTGTCGTGGAGCACGACGAGGATATCACCCGCGAAGCCGACTGGCTGATCGATGTAGGTCCTGACGCTGGGCAACATGGCGGCGAGATAGTGTATGAAGGCAAAGTGCCACGTGATGTAGATGCTGCCACGGCAAAAGCCTTGTTGGAGAAATATCCTCGTAGCCATACGCTGCAGTATCTCTTAGGGACAGAGACAATCGAAGTGCCATCCTCTCGCCGTTCCTGGACCAAGTCGATCGAACTGAAAGGCTGTCGGGCCAACAATCTCTGTGGTGTCAATGTCCGCTTCCCGCTTAATGTGATGACGGTGGTAACCGGTGTCTCCGGTTCCGGCAAGTCATCTCTGGTGCGTGATACCCTCTATCCTGCTTTGAAGCGCAAATTGGGTGAAGTGACGGATGCGCCAGGCGAGTTTCAGACGATGGAAGGCGACTGGCAGGATATACGCCACGTGGAGTTTGTCGACCAGAACCCTATCGGCAAGAGCACACGATCCAACCCTGCCACATATCTCAAAATCTATGACGCTATCCGTCAGCTCTTTGCCGAACAGCCTTTGGCAAAGCAGCAGGGATTCACCGCACAATATTTTTCTTTCAATACCGAGGGAGGACGATGCGAGGAATGTAAGGGTGCCGGTTATATCACGGTGGAGATGCAGTTCATGGCAGATCTTACCTTGGAGTGCGAAGCTTGTCATGGTCAGCGATTTAAGAAAGATGTACTGGAAGTTCGTTTTAAGGGCAAGAACATCACTGACGTGCTCAATATGACCGTAGATGAGGCTATCGACTTCTTTGGAACAAATGGTCAGAAAACTATTGTCAAGCGGCTTCAGCCTTTGTCTGATGTCGGTTTGGGATATATCCAGTTGGGACAGAGTTCTTCGACGCTTTCCGGTGGTGAGAACCAGCGAGTAAAGTTGGCTTATTTCATTGGTCAGGAGAAGCAGGATCCTACCTTGTTTATCTTTGACGAACCTACCACGGGACTCCATTTCCACGATATCAGTAAACTTCTAGCATCCTTCAACGCCTTGATAGAACGTGGTCATTCTGTCTTGATCATTGAGCACAACATGGACATCATCAAATGTGCAGACTGGGTGATCGACATGGGTCCTGATGGTGGCAACCAAGGCGGAAGACTCATCTGTGAAGGTACACCGGAGACGGTCGTGGACTGCAAGCAGAGTGTGACAGGGCAGTATCTCAAGGAAAAACTGTCTTAAACCCCAAGTTGTGTTTGGCATGATTTCTATTCTTATTCCTACTTTCAACGACGACTGTGTGGCCTTAGCTTATGCTGTGGCAGCGCAGTGTCGTGATATACATGGTTTGGAGTGGGAGCTGATAGTAGGAGACGACGGATCCACAAATCTGCAGACGATAGATGCCAATCGCCAGATCAACGCATGGCCTCATTGCCGCTATTGGCTTACTGGGGGCAATCATGGGCGGGCAGCCATCCGCAACGCATTGGTGAGGGAAGCCCTTGGACAATGGTTGCTGATGATCGATGCTGACTTAAAAATAGTGAAGAAAGATTATATCCGTCAATATGTTGCTTTCATATCAGAGCATCCTCACTCTTGCGCCTGCTGTGGCGGATATAGAGTGGGGCATGGTGTGGCATCTAATTTGCGTTACCTTTATGAGAAGCAGTCTGAGCCTTATCAGTCTGCTAAGGTTAGGCAAAAGACTCCTTACCGCAACTTCAAGTTGTCCAATACCTTGGTTGCCCGTGACCTCTTGTTGCGTCATCCGCTTGATGAGCGCATCCGGTACTATGGCTATGAGGACGTGATATTTGGTATGCATCTCGAGAAAGAAGGAATGCTGGTAGAGCATATAGATAATCCGGTGCTCTTTGACCGATTCGAAAGCAATGCGTTCTATATCAGAAAGATAGAGGATTCTGTCAAGGTCTTAGTCTCTTTCCGTGAAGAACTCAAAGGCTATTCTTCGCTGTTGTCTTTGACCGACAGTGCTGTTGGTGGCGTCTTGTCGCGTTTTGCTTTTCCTATACTTTCTTTGTTGCGTAACCGTTTCAGAGCGAATCTTCTGTCTTCACGTCCTTCTTTGGTGGCTCTGCGCTTTTATAAGTTGTACTTATTGCTCAATCAGTTGTCATAATCTCCCAAGAAGAGAATACCTTAACAACTTATAAATCTTTATCCCTTTCCTTCTGATTCTCATTTTTTTATATTATCTTCGCAAAATAGAAGATGTAAAAAGATCAGGCAAAATGAGACTCATTGCATTTTTATTTCTACAACTGGCAAGCATAGCCGTAGCTTATTGCGCCACATCTCAGGACAAGAAAGTTTCGGCTGATCAGTTATATACACAAGTTACCCGTCTGGTTCCACAAATGGAGCAGACACGCGATTCTGTCACTTACTATCAGTTGCTCTACAAGTCCTTTTCGTTGGCATTGGTCTGTGACTCCATCGACGTGTTGCCCAATAAAAAAGGAAAATCCCTGCCACGATACCGCAAGCAATTGTTCAAGTTGTTACGAACACAGAGACAGCACCTCATTGACGGTGGTATGATGTATTATGCGCGTCATGACAATCCTATGGCGCTCAAGTTTTTCCATCTCTATCTGCAAACCCATTCGTCGCCTCTGTTCCGTATTTCCGATAAACAGCAAGATGCTTATCTCGGTGTGGTTTCCTATTATGCTTCGTTGTTGGCTTATGGCGAGAAACATTTCCGCGAGGCCGACCGCTATGCCGATATTGCTTTGAATGACTCCAATATGGCTGAGGATGCAGCAGAGATAAAGATCAACTGCATGCGTGAGCTCATGCGCACACCGCTCGACTCTTCGCGTTATGAGTTGGCTCTATTGGCCTTGCATGATAACGCACCGGGCAATGCGGCTTATTTCCATCTCTTGACCGATTTTCTTTCTAGGCCAGGCCATGAAGGCGAACTGGAGAATTTCGCGAAAGACGAACTGGCAAAAGACTCTCTTAATGCCAATATCTGGTCATTATGGGGTGAAATAAATATGCGAAAACACAATTGGGACGAAGCCATCGTGGCTTTGGAAAAAGCCGATACAATTGACAGTACGCAGGTGCAGGTCATCTACAATATTGGTATCTGCTGGGGAGAGAAGGCGCAGACACTACGGGGGAAGGATTTACAAAGCAGGACAGACAGCAACACTGTTACCGGAGAAAAGGCGATGAAGGACAGTGATATCTACATCTGCCTTGTGAATGCAAGCAATGCTTTCCACCGTGTCGCGCGGTTAGATCCCATGCAGACCCAAGTGAAATGGAAAGAAGCGGCTGAACATGTCGATGCCGCCATACAGAGGATGAAAGAAAGCGCGAATGAGCCAACTGCTAAAAAAACTTTCCGTAGAAGAGGAAGAAGATAATCGCTGATATGAAAACAAAGATACTTCTATTGATATTTATCTTATTCTCCGTGGCAACCTTTGCACAAAAGAAAGAGATTGCTACGGCCAAGGATTATGTGAAGAAGAATTCCAACCTGGAGAAGGCTGAGCAGATGATGAGGACTTTGCTCGCAGACTCTGACAATCGTCGTAACACAAAAATTTGGAATGTGCTCTTTGACGCTCAACGCCGTCAGTACGAAAATGGAAATGAGAAACTCTATCTTAAACAGAAATTCGACACGGCATCCATCTTTAATATCACCAGCAGGATGTTTCGGGATATGGAAGTTTATGACTCGCTCTTCAATCTGCCTCATCCCCAAGAATCAGATGCCAAAGAGTGGCGTAAATCTCATGGGCAATTGTTGAATATGATCAGACCCAATCTTCTCAATGGAGGTCTGTTCTTTATCAGAAAGCAGAAATATGATTCTGCCTATCTTTTGCTCAATCAATATATCGAGACGGCCAGCCAACCGCTCTTCTCTGCATTTCATTATGATGAGAAAGACAAGCAGCTTCCTGTTGCCGCTTACTGGGCTGTCTATGCATCGTATAAAATGGGGAACCGCAAGCAAACCCTTCATCATACCTATCTGGCACTGAAGGATACCACTCACTATAATCAGATGCTGCAACTGCTTGCTCAAACCTATTTGGGGGAGGGAGACACCGTCAGATATGTCAACACGCTGAAGGAAGGCTTCGAACGCAACCGCCTCGATGACTTTTTCTTCTCACATCTGATCGACTACTATTCTGCCAGGAATAACTGGCAGCAAGCTCTGACAATGACCAATCAGGCACTCGAAACAGACTGTCACAACCAGCTTTTCCGAATTACGAAGAGCATTATCTTGCTGAATACGGGCAAATACCAGGAGTGCTTTGCCATCTGTGATTCACTCATCCACGAGAATGACTCGCTTGCCGAGGCTTGGCTCAATGCTGGATTGGCTCTGTTTAACCAGGGAGTGGCTTTGGACAAGAATCCCGTTCTCTCTGCAAAAAAACACGGGCAGGTCATCAGCTTCTATAAGCAGGCTCTGCCTTACTTGGAAAAATACCGGCAGCTTCAACCCGACCGTAAAGACCGATGGGCACTGCCTCTTTACACCATTTATCTCAATCTCAATAGAGGTAAAGAATTTGATGAAATCGATAAATTGCTGAGATGATGAATATATCCCAATTAATAGCAAAAGCCGGCATCACGCCCAACGAGATGCAAGAGGCCACAATAGATGCAGTATTGAATGATCGTGACGATGTGGTGGTTATGAGTCCTACCGGTACGGGTAAGACGCTGGCCTATCTTCTGCCCGTTGCCGCACAGACAAATGCTACAAGCACTGCCCTTCAAACGCTTGTTGTCGTGCCGGGGCGTGAACTGGCTTTACAGTCCGACACCGTACTGAAAAACATCGGTTCGGGTATTCGTTCGATGGCCTGCTACGGGGGGCGCCCCACCATGGACGAGCATCGTTTGCTGCGCCAACAGTGTCCTCAGATCATCTTCGGTACGCCCGGACGTATCAATGACCATATTGCCAAAGGCAACATCGATGTCCGGCAGTTGGCATTCCTGGTCATCGATGAGTTTGACAAGTGTTTGGATATGGGATTTCAGCAGGAGATAGAGACGCTTCTCCATAGCATACCCTTGAAAGCCCGTCGCATCTTGTTGTCTGCCACCCAGCCTGAAAAAATGGAGGCAACGATGAACAGCTATCGCTCCGGCCACAAGATCACGACACTGGACTTCAGACCTGAGGACGAGGCTACAACTGAACGCATCAAGGTGTTGACGGTTCGCAGTGAAGAAAAGGACAAGTTGCCTGCTTTAGCTCAGTTGCTTGGCCAGATAGGGCAGGAGAGCAGCGTGGTGTTCCTGAACTACCGCGATGCTGTGGAGAGGGTGACTGACTATCTTTTGGAACAAGGTTTCTCTGCTATCTCCTATCATGGTGCCTTGGAGCAAAAAGAGCGCGAGGAACATCTTTATCTTTTTGCCAACCACTCCGTCAATACGCTTGTCAGTACCAATTTGGGCAGCAGAGGTATTGATATACCCGATATCAACAATATTATCCACTATCATCTGCCTGAGATCGAACAAGATTATATCCACAGAATCGGACGTACGGCACGATGGGATAAAACAGGAAGAACCTTCTTTCTCTTAGGTCCTGAAGAATCACTGCCGGAGTATGTTGATGCAGATGTCGAGAACTACAACCTTTCTGACCATACCGATGAGGCTCCAACGCTGCCACCGATGGTCACGATCTATATTGGTAAAGGCAAGAAAGACAAGATCTCCAAGGGTGACATCGTCGGTTTCCTTTGCAAATGCGGTGGATTGAAGTCAAAAGACATTGGTCGCATAGATGTCTACGACAACTATGCTTATGCGGCTGTAGCCCGTCTTCTGGTTCCCATGATGCTCAAAAAGGTGAAAGGACAGAAAATCAAGGGACAGAAAACGATTGTCGAGGTTCATAGAACTTGGGAGAAGTAATGTACTTGGTAAGGGCTTTCATGTAGTCTCTTAGCTTGTCTAAAAGTAGTCTTCGCCTGTTTCAAAATAGTCTTTTAGCATGAAACTACGAGTTTCTTACCGAGAAACTGCGAGTTTCAAACTAAGAAACTACGAGTTTTTCACTGAGAAACTGATAGTTTCTGACCGAGATACTAATAGCCTCTTATCAGGAAGCTTGTTGCTCCTTGGTGAGAGGCTGTAGTTTTTCATGCGGTTGTTTTTTATCGACTTCAAAAGTCTATATATAATAAGGTGTGATTCTAGGGTATAGGGAAGCTGTCTTAACCATAGAGAAAGCCCTCATAAATATACTTACTATATACTAAATAAGTGTCATATTGACAGTTTACATCGCACTAAAGATAAATAGTTGCCAAAAAATTTGCTGATTTAAAAAATAATTCGTAAGTTTGCATAAGAGTACAATAACCTCTAAGTATTAACTAAAAACAAGTGGAAATGAAGAAGTACAACTTTAATGCGGGTCCCTCGATGTTGCCCCGTGAGGTCATAGAGAACACTGCTAAGCAGATTCTGGACTTCAATGGCTCCGGACTCTCCTTGATGGAAATCAGCCATCGTGCTAAGGACTTCCAGCCAGTGGTCGATGAGACAGTAGCTCTGATCAAAGAGTTGCTCGATATCCCCGAAGGCTATTCAGTGATATTCCTTGGTGGTGGTGCCTCGCTTCAGTTTATGCAGATCCCGGCAAATTTCCTTATCAAGAAGGCTGGATACGTCAATACAGGTACATGGGCTAAAAAGGCTATGAAAGAGGCTAAGCACTTCGGTGAGACCATTGAGGTGGCTTCTTCTGCTGATGATAACTATTGCCATCTGCCCAAGGATTACACTATACCGGCAGATCTCGACTATCTTCACATCACTACGAACAACACGATCTTCGGCACTGAACTGCGCAAGGACATCGATTCGCCGGTACCTCTGATCGCTGATATGAGTTCTGATATTCTCAGCCGCCCCGTCGATGTGTCGAAATATGACGCTATCTATGCCGGATGCCAGAAAAACATGGGTATGGCAGGTGTCACTTGTGTCATTCTGAAGAATGACAAGCTCGGACGCGCTCCGCGAGAGTTGCCGACGATGATCGACTACAACACCCATGTCAGCAAAGGATCCATGTTCAATACGCCGCCTGTGGTGCCTATCTATTCTGTGCTTGAGACCATGCGCTGGGTGAAGGCTCATGGTGGTGTCAAGGAGATGGACAAGCGTGCACAGGAGCGTGCTCGCATCGTCTATGACGAGATCGGCCGCAACAAACTCTTCAAGGGTACCGTAGCCGTAGAGGATCGTTCGGTGATGAATCTTTGCTTCGTGATGAGCGAGGAGTACAAGGATCTGGAGAAACCATTCCTCGATTTCGCTACGGAGCGTGGTATGGTAGGCATCAAGGGCCACCGCTCTGTGGGTGGATTCCGTGCAAGCTGCTACAATGCCCAGACGCTTGAAGGTGTTAACGCCCTTGTACAGTGCATGAAGGATTTCGAGGCACAGCATTAATCTTAATACTATCGACATGAAAATATTAGTTGCAACAGAGAAACCTTTTGCTGCCGCAGCAGTGGAGGGCATTAAAAAGGTGGCCCAAGAAGAGGGACATGAGATCGTGCTCCTTGAGAAATATCAGGAGAAGCAGCAGTTGCTCGATGCAGTAGCAGATGTTGATGCCATGATCGTGCGTTCCGATAAAGTCGACAAAGAAGTGCTCGACGCCGCCAAAAACTTGAAGATTGTTGTCAGAGGCGGTGCAGGTTATGACTCCATAGACACTGCTTATGCCAAGGAAAAAGGTGTTGTCGTTGAGAATACTCCGGGACAGAACTCCAACGCTGTGGCTGAACTGGTCTTTGGCCTGCTTGTCTTCACCGTCCGCAATTTCTTCAATGGCAAGTCTGGCTCTGAGCTGAAAGGCAAGAAATTGGGCATTCTGGCCTTCGGAAATGTCGGTCGCAATGTAGCCCGTATTGCCAAGGGCTTTGATATGGACATCTATGCTTATGACGAATATTGCCCGAAAGACGTCATCGAGCAGAGTGGGGTGTATGCTGTGGACAGCCGCGACGATCTCTTCAAGACTTGTGACGTGGTCAGCCTGCATATCCCAGCAACACCGGAGACCAAGAGCAGTATCAACTACGATGTTGTGAATTTGATGAAGAAAGGTGGCATTCTGTTGAACACAGCCCGTAAAGAGGTGATTGACGAGGAAGGACTTCTGAAGTTGATGGCAGAGCGTGAGGACTTGAAGTACATTACAGATATCAAGCCGGACGCTGATGAGGCATTCAAGAAGTTTGAGGGCAGATATTTCTCTACACCTAAGAAGATGGGTGCACAGACTGCCGAGGCCAACATCAACGCCGGTATCGCTGCCGCAAAGCAGATCGGTGCGTTCTTTAAAGACGGTTGCACAAAATTCCAAGTAAATAAGTAATACCTTGTGGACATTGCTTCCTGCTTCGCCGTGGTCGGCGAGGTAGGAAGCGTTGTCTTTTCTTACACCTTATATATATAGCTAACATTTAAAGTCTATTACTATGGCATTAGTCAAACCTTTTCGTGGCATACGCCCACCGCAGGACTTGGTAGAGAAAGTGGCATCACGGCCTTATGATGTGCTCTCATCGGAGGAAGCAAGAAAAGAGGCCGGTGACAACGAGATGTCACTCTATCACATCATCAAACCGGAGATCAATTTCGAGCCGGGAACATCGGAATACGATCCTCGTGTCTACACCAGTGCCGCAGAGCATTTCAAAGCATTTCAGGACAAGCATTGGCTGGTTCAGGATGAGAAAGAACATTACTACATCTATGCTCAAACGATGAACGGCAAGACACAATATGGTCTGGTTGTTGCTGCTTCCGTTGATGATTACCTCACTGGCGTCATCAAGAAACATGAGCTCACCCGTCGCGACAAGGAAGAGGACCGCATGAAGCATGTCAGAGTATGCAATGCCAATATGGAGCCAGTCTTCTTTGCTTATCCCGACGATGAAGTCCTGACCGCTCTCCTCCAGCGCTATGCGGCAACGAAACCCGTTTATGACTTTGTAGCACCTGATGATGGCTTCCGTCATCAATTCTGGATCATCAACGACCAACAAGACATCAACACGATAACGGCTGAGTTCGCAAAGATGCCACATTTGTATATTGCTGACGGACATCACCGCTCAGCGGCTGCCGCATTGGTGGGTGCCGAGAAGGCAAAGCAGAATCCTCACCATACGGGAAAAGAGGAATACAACTATTTCATGGCAGTCTGCTTCCCTGCAAGTCAGCTGACAATACTTGACTATAACCGTGTGGTCAAGGATCTCAACGGTTTGACTTCTGAGGAATTTCTCAATAAACTGCGTGAAGACTTTGATGTTGAGGACAAGGGAGAGGCTGTCTATAAACCGCAGCATATCCATGAGTTCTCTCTCTACCTCGATAAGCATTGGTATAGTCTTGTTGCCCATCCACAAACCTATGACGACAACGATCCTATCAAGTCGCTGGATGTCGATATTTCAAGCCGCCTGATTCTCGACAAGCTCATGGGCATCAAAGATCTGCGGAGCGACAAGCGTATTGATTTCGTAGGTGGACTGAGAGGATTGGAAGAGCTGAAGCGGCGTGTGGACAGCGGTGAGATGCGTTGGGCCTTAGCTCTTTATCCGGTTTCCATGAAGCAAATCATGAACATTGCAGATACGGGAAACATCATGCCTCCAAAGGCAACATGGTTTGAGCCCAAACTGCGCTCCGGACTGGTAATCCACCGTTTGGACTAATACGGTTTCAATAATTCATTTGAATGAACGACGAATATAAAACGATAGAAAACACGGGCGAGGGCTACTATACCGAGAAGCGTAGTAAGTTCCTCGCCTTTGCACATCATGTAGAATCTGTCGATGAGGCCAAGCAGATCATCGACAGTTATCGCAAGAAATATTATGATGCTCGCCATTGCTGCTATGCTTATCAGATAGGAGTGGGCGATCAGGTGCAGGTGCGAGCCAATGACGATGGTGAACCTTCGTCGACAGCCGGCAAGCCAATCATGGGACAAATTGTCTCAAATGAGCTTACGGATATTCTTATCTGTGTTGTCAGATATTATGGAGGAGTGAATTTGGGAACAGGAGGATTGATCGTGGCTTACCGCACAGCAGCTGCCGATGCCATTGCGCATTGCTCCGTCGTCACACGTCTGGTGAAGGAGAAGGTGGAGTTCCATTTCACGTATCCCATGATGAATGGTGTGATGAAGGTGGTGAAGGATATGAAAGCAGACATCGTCGCGCAGGATTTCAACATTGACTGCACCATCGTCTTGGGCATCAGAAAGTCTGAAGCTGAGTTGCTCAGACAGAGGTTGGAGCATCTGAATTTTGAATAGAACGGTCTCTACTTCAAAAGATTTATATCCACACGTTTGGTGAAGTCAAAAATTAGTTATATCTTTGTAGCCAAATGTTTTGGATTAAGTCTCCGAAACCAGCAGTGATATGGCACCAGAAATGACCAGTGTACAGACAGACAGTGTGGAAACACGGCGTAAGACGACGCGTAACCGTGATTTCGGAAAGGGTAAGAAGCGTGATATCAAACGCAACATACCCACTGATCTCATACCCATAGAGGAAGAGACCTGGCTTCTCCAGCCTATCGCCGTGACGATGATGCGTCACGATTATTCTCTCATTCAGATACGTATCCTCGTCACTATCGTTGAGTATATGCAGTCGAAGTTGCATAAGATGCTCAACAAGGAGCGTCTGCAACCGGAAATCTTCTCTGACGCAGAACTCGACAATGATGGACGCTTGGAGATCAAGACGCTCTTCAAGACACTTGGCGTGGATCCCAATCACTATCCTCAATTGCGCCAGAGCTTGAAGATGCTGGCAGCAATTCCTGTGGAGATTCCTTATAAGACAGCTGACGGCCGACATTATCAAAAGGTTACCAACCTTTGCGATGTATATATTCCGGAGGATGAGGGTATCTATGAGAAATATGCTGTGTTGAAGATTGACCGTACCGTTGCGAAGCGACTGGTATCTCTTGACTTGGGGTATCATCGTTTGGGCAAGCAGATTGTGTTTGCCTGCAAAAACCGGTATACCCAGCGCATTTACATGTTTATTGAGAGTTGGCTCGACAAAGGTGGCACCATCATCAAGACCATAGACTTTCGAAAGATGCTTCGTTTGGAAAGCAACTACAAGAAATTCAGTGATTTTACCCGGCGTGTTCTTGAACCTGCTAAGGCAGAACTGGAATCTTTGGCAGAAAACGGTTTCTGTGATTGCTACTTCGATTATAGTAAACGTTACAACCATGGACAGCGTGGCGGAGAGCCTGATGAACTGGTTTTTAAAATTTACAGACCGAAGAATCGGTTGAATCAGCAACTCAAAGATGTCACCGACATGCAGAAGAAGCAGTTCGCCAATATGCTCGTGAGATACTTTGGCTTCGACAACACATTGGCCAACAAAATGTGTGACAGGATAACACCGGAGAACTATCAGGATGCTGTCTCCAAGCTCGTTGATCTGCGGTCGAGGCTCAACAACAACCTTACGATCAATGACCGTGCTGCTTATACCTATCGAGCACTGGATAATCTCTTCAAGGGAAACGCGGAGAAAATGTTAGAAAACAAAAAGTAAACGAAATATTATATGAAATCAAGAACTTCTGATTGGTTTGAGACAAAAATACGCTACGACAAGACACAAGAGGACGGTGGACAAAAACCTGTCACTGAACAGTATGTCGTAGACGCACTGAGTTTTACAGAGGCTGAGAAAGCTCTGATTGAGGAAATGCAGACTTATATCAGTGGAGACTACAAGATCACCGGCATCAAGCCGGCTCCTTATCATGAGATATTCTTCAGCGATCTCAATGCTGATGATAAGTGGTATAAAGCTAAGCTCCAATTCATCACCATCGACGAGAAAACACAGAAGGAGAAGCGGTCTAATGTCAACTATCTTATACAGGCTGGGTCTTTACCAACAGCCGTCAAGTATATAGAAGAGGTGATGGGTGGTACGATGATTGACTATGTCATCAGCGCTATCAACGAGACCCCTACCATGGATGTTTTTGTTCATGATTTGGATCCTAACAAGAAAAAGAAAGAAGAAGACGATAAACCAGAATACGAAAGAGAAAACACATCGGCAGACGACAACAAGGTGAAGGAGGGTGAGTAATGGACATTGATGTTGCATCGAATTTGAAAAAAGTCCTGGCTGAATTGCCAAAAGGCACAAGGCTGGTAGCTGTCAGCAAGTTTCATCCCAATGAATACATTGAAGCAGCTTATCAGGCTGGCCAGCGTATCTTTGGAGAAAGTCATGAACAGGAACTGGTCAAGAAGTATGCACAACTGCCCAAAGACATTCAATGGCACTTCATCGGTCATCTCCAGACCAACAAAGTCAAATACATAGCACCATTTATCAGTATGATCGAGTCGGTCGATTCGATGAAACTGATGAAAGAAATCAATAAGCAGGCTGCGAAAAGTGATCGTGTTATCAATGTACTCCTGGAACTGCATATTGCGGAAGAAGAGGCAAAGACCGGTCTGACACTCGATGCCTGCCGTGAATTGCTGAGCAATGGTGAGTGGAGAACATTGACCCATGTGCATATCAGTGGTTTGATGATGATGGCCAGTAATGTTGATGACCAAGAGCAAATCGCACGCGAGATGACTACGGCCGCTGACTTCTTTGAAGAAGTAAAAACGCAGTATTTCAGCGATGACGACACTTTCTGTGAGCGGTCGTGGGGTATGAGCCATGACTACAGGATTGCCATTAAATGCCGTTCTACGCTCGTACGTGTCGGAACAGCAATCTTTGGTCCGAGAGTTTACTGATGATGCTCCCGACGTTCGGTAAGCATTATTAACACAGATATATAAGAGAAAACTATAAATCTAGGCATATGAATACAGGTAAAGTAGATGTTCTGCTGGGTCTTCAGTGGGGCGACGAAGGTAAAGGAAAGGTTGTCGACGTTCTTACGCCGCGGTATGATGTGGTAGCCCGTTTCCAAGGTGGCCCTAATGCCGGACATACCTTGGAGTTTGAAGGACAGAAATATGTGCTTCGCAGTATTCCGTCCGGTATCTTCCAAGGTGATAAGGTCAATATCATTGGCAACGGTGTGGTTTTGGCTCCTGATCTGTTTATGGACGAGGCTAAAGATCTTGAGAAGAGTGGGCATGAGCTGACTTCCAGACTCCACATTTCCAAGAAAGCACATCTGATTATGCCTACCCATAGAATTTTGGACCGCGCTATTGAGGCTGCTAAAGGCAAGAACAAAGTGGGGACGACCGGAAAAGGCATTGGACCGACGTATACCGACAAGGTCAGCCGTAATGGTCTGCGTGTGGGTGATATCCTTGAGAATTTTGACCAGAAATATGCTGCTCACAAAGAGCGTCACATGAAGATGCTGAAGGCTTTAGGCTGGACAGACTTCGAAGGATTCGATGAGGTTGAGAAGAAATGGATGGAAGGTGTGGAGTATCTTCGCCGGTTCCATATCGTTGACAGCGAGCATGAGGTGAATAAGTTGTTGAAAGACAACAAGAGCATTCTTTGCGAAGGTGCGCAGGGTACAATGCTTGATGTGGACTTTGGCAGCTATCCCTTTGTTACATCCAGTAACACCATTTGTGCCGGAGCTTGTACAGGACTGGGCATCGGTCCCAACAAGATTGGCAATGTCTATGGCATCATGAAAGCCTATTGCACACGCGTGGGGGCTGGTCCTTTCCCAACCGAGCTCTTCGACGAGACGGGTAAGAAGATCAGAGACCTTGGTCACGAGTATGGCGCTGTGACGGGACGCGAGCGCCGTTGCGGATGGATCGATCTCGTACAGCTCCGTTATAGCATCATGGTTGACGGTGTGACGGAATTGATCATGATGAAGAGTGATGTCTTGGACGGCTTTGACACGATCAAGGCTTGTGTTGCTTATAAGTTGCCTGATGGCACAGTGACACGTGACTTCCCCTATGAGATTGACAACGTAGAGCCAGTCTATAAAGAGTTGCCGGGCTGGAAGACCGATATGACAAAGTTCACTTCTGAGGATCAGTTCCCAAAGGCCTTCGCTGATTATATCAAGTTCCTGGAGAATGAGCTGGAGACACGTATTGGCATCATCTCTATTGGACCGGATCGTGATCAGACGATTGTTAGAAAATAAATATCATTGATAATAGAATAGTATGGCAAATACGAAACCATCCATCCCAAAGGGTACCAGAGACTTCGGTCCTGAGGAGATGGCAAAGAGAAACTATATATTTAATACCATTAAGGAAGTGTACGCATTGTATGGCTTCCAACAGATAGAGACGCCGGCTATGGAGACCCTCCATACGCTGATGGGAAAATACGGTGACGAAGGTGACAAGCTCTTGTTCAAAGTCTTGAACTCAGGCGATTATCTCAAGGATATCTCTGATGAGGAGTTGAGGGATCGCAATGTTCTCCACTTGCAGTCCAAGTTGTGTGAGAAAGGCTTGCGTTATGATCTTACCGTGCCTTTCGCACGCTATGTGGTGATGCATCGCAACGAGTTGCAGTTGCCGTTTAAGCGATATCAAATCCAGCCGGTGTGGCGTGCTGACCGTCCTCAGAAAGGCAGATACCGCGAGTTCTATCAGTGTGATGCCGATATTGTCGGTTCCGACTCTTTGCTCAACGAGGTGGAGCTCATGCAGATTGTCGACACCGTGTTTCAGCGCTTTGGCATCAGAGTGCAGATCAAAATCAATAATCGCAAAATCCTCTCAGGATTGGCTGAGGTTATCGGTGAGGCTGACAAGATCGTAGACATCACTGTCGCCATCGATAAGTTGGATAAGATTGGGCTCGAAAAGGTCAACGAAGAGCTGCGGGAGAATGGCATCTCGGAAGAGGCTATTCAAAAGTTACAGCCGGTTATCGCGTTGACAGGTTCCAACGAGGAAAAGCTAAAAGTGATAGCTGACGTCTTGAAGGACTCTGAGACGGGATTAAAAGGCGTGGAAGAAACATCCTTCATCCTTAACGCGCTCAAGAAAGTAGGACTGAAGAATGAAATGCAGCTTGATCTTACACTTGCCCGCGGCCTCAACTACTATACCGGTGCCATCTTTGAAGTGAAAGCTTTGGACACGCCTATGGGCTCCATTACCGGTGGCGGTCGCTATGACAACCTTACGGGAATCTTTGGTATGCCGGGACTCTCTGGCGTAGGCATTTCGTTTGGTGCTGACCGTATCTATGATGTCCTGAATGCGCTTGATCTGTATCCTAAAGATGCTGTTCGCTCAACACAGTTGCTTTTCATCAACTTTGGTGAGAAAGAGACCGAGTACTGCTTGCCAATCATCGCAAAGGCAAGAGAAACAGGTATTCGCACAGAGATCTATCCTGATGCTGTCAAGATGAAGAAGCAGATGTCCTATGCCAATGCTAAGCATATCGATTTCGTGGCTTTGGCTGGTGACAATGAGATAGAAGCAGGTAAAGTAACATTGAAGAACATGGTCACTGGTGAACAGAATTTGGTAGATGTCGATGAGATGATCAAGCAGGTACTGGGTTAATAGAATAGTTTCATAACTCTTTATAATGAAGGTAGTCTTAACGGACTACCTTTTTTCTTGTATATCGGGCATAAGCAGATTTGACTGTATCAAAGCCGGTTGCTGTTAGAAAGCTTTGAGTAAAAGTCCCAAGAAAAAAGAAGAGATGGGCTTTGTAGTTATAGAATAAATTACTAACTTTGCATTCATATAATATTCAATCTATAATAGCAATGTATAGAACAAATACATGTGGTGAGTTGCGCATCTCTGATGTCGGCAAGAAGGTTACGCTTGCCGGATGGGTGCAACGCACTCGTAAGATGGGAGGTATGACCTTTGTCGACTTGCGTGACCGTTATGGTATCACCCAGTTGGTGTTTAACGAGGCTACGGATAAAGAATTGTGCGATCAGGCAAATAAGCTTGGGCGTGAGTATTGTATTCAGGCTAAGGGTCTGGTACAGGAGCGCCAGAGCAAGAACGCCAAGATGGAGACAGGTGATATAGAGATTATCGTCGATGAGCTCAATATTCTCAGTCCTTCTCTTACTCCGCCATTCACAATAGAGGACCATACGGATGGTGGAGATGAGTTGAGAATGAAGTATCGCTATTTGGATCTTCGCCGCTCCGTTGTCAGACGCAATTTGGAGTTGCGCCACCGCATGACAATCCTTATCCGTAATTTCCTCGACAATCAGAAGTTTATTGAGGTGGAGACACCTGTGCTTATCGGTTCTACTCCTGAAGGGGCTCGTGACTTCGTTGTTCCCTCCCGTATGAATCCCGGTCAGTTCTACGCATTGCCCCAGAGTCCTCAAACTTTGAAGCAATTGCTCATGGTGGCTGGCTTTGATCGATATTTCCAGATAGCCAAATGCTTCCGTGACGAGGATCTTCGTGCCGACCGCCAGCCCGAGTTCACTCAGGTTGACTGCGAGATGAGTTTCGTGGATCAAGACGATGTCATCAACTTGTTTGAGGAGATGTGTCGCATGCTCTTCAAGGAAATCCGTGGCGTCGATCTTCCCAAGCCTCTGCAGCAGATGACATGGCATGAGGCTATGCGCCGTTTCGGTTCTGATAAGCCGGATCTTCGCTTCGGTATGGAGTTCGTAGAATTGATGGATGAGTTCAAAGGCAAGGGCGAATTCTCAGTCTTCAACGAGGCTAACTATATCGGTGGTATCTGTGCACCGGGTTGCGCCGACTATAGTAGAAAACAACTCAATGAGTTGACCGATTTTGTAAAGCGTCCCCAGGTGGGGGCTCAGGGACTGGTGTATATCAAATACAATGCTGATGGAACCATCAAGAGTTCTGTCGATAAGTTCTACTCTCAGGAAGTGCTTCAGGCCGTCTTGAAGAAGATGAATGCAAAGCCCGGTGACTTGGCACTGATTCTTTCCGGTGGTAATGCCAACAAGACGCGCGTTCAGCTTTGTAGCCTTCGTCTGTTGATGGGTGACCGTCTTGGGCTTCGCGATAAGAATGTGTTTAAATGTCTTTGGATCATCGACTTCCCACTCTTTGAGTGGAGCGATGAGGAGCAGCGCCTGATGGCAACACACCATCCTTTCACAATGCCTAATCCAGATGACATCCCATTGCTCGATGCCCACCCAGAGCAGGTGCGCGCTAAGGCTTATGACTTTGTCTGCAATGGCATCGAAGTAGGTGGTGGCAGTCTGCGTATCCATGATACGAAGCTTCAGGAGAAGATGTTTGAAGTATTAGGCTTCACGCCGGAACGTGCTGAGGCTCAGTTTGGCTTCTTGATGAATGCCTTCAAATACGGAGCACCACCTCACGCAGGTCTTGCTTTTGGCTTGGATCGTTTTGTAAGTATTCTTGCAGGCTTAGACAGTATCCGTGATTGCATTGCGTTCCCGAAGAACAACAATGGACGTGACGTGATGCTGGATGCTCCTTCAGCCCTTGAGCCTAAGCAGCTTGAAGAGTTGAAAATCAAAATCGATAAAGAATAGTCGTTATGATTAGTTGATATATGTCAAGTAGGTTTAAAACTTACTTGATGTATGTCAATAAATAATGCAACGATTATCACTTTGGTAAGTAATGAGACGACGTGTTACTAAAAAATATCTTATATTTGCAATAAGAAAGTAATAAATTAGTTGTATATTAACTATAAAATTTATTTTTACTAAGTTATGGCAGAAAAGAAAGCAACAACGAGAAGAACAGCTAGCAAGACAGCTACTGTAAAGAAAGCTGCAGCCCCCAAGAAGGTGGCTGAGATTTTAGTAGACGCTGAGAATGCAGGATTCCGTGCAGGTGATGTTTATCAGGCATTGTCTGCAGCTGGCACTGCTCAGTCTGTCTCAGAGCTTTGCAAAGCAACCGGTAAGTCAGAGACAGAGATTCTGCTGGGTATTGGTTGGTTGCTTAAAGAGGGCAAAATCAAGGGAGAAGAAGGTAAGGTCGTTCTCGCTTAATATGTGAATACTTGTGCCGCAGCTTAGTATCTGACATACTAAGGTGCGGTTTGTTTTTTTTCTATGAAAGAGGCTGTCATTCGCATTATGTTGGAAGCTGGTAATAAAGGGATCAGCTTAAGATTTTTAGTGCTCCATGTGTATAATGCATCTAACAGTTTGTTTCATTCGGTCACCAAGGAAGAAGTTCGTGAGTATGTCTATAACTTGGTGCGGAATCATAGTACATTACCGACTGATCCTTTTGAGAGAATAGGATGGGGAAGATATAGAATTAATCTCCGGTCACAAAAGGTGGTTCAATCTTATATTGATTTTAATGGTGAGCAAAATGGATGCAAGACTGAGGAACAAAGATGTAGAAAGTCTGGTGTCGATGATCCTTCTTTTTTTTAAAAGGTATTGAAAGTCATTGGAAGTAAATTGGCAAAAAAGAAAACGTCAGGCTGGTATGTTTTCCGGTTTTCTTAATTTGTTCAATAACGACTTACAGGTGACGTTTTGGGTAATAACTATATTTGTGTGCTCAAGTACTGTGACAACGACTATATCCGGGAGAACAATCCCGTACTGCGCCGGGAGGTTCTCCGTTGAGAAAGAGAACGAAAAAATCGATAACAGTCCATATAGACAGACAGTCTAACCCAACTCGGGGCACGGACAATAGGACCGGAGGCGCTGTGCCGTTCCATGCTGAATATGCTGCAAATAAGCAAGTTTCTGTACTCCAAGGGTTGGAGCCGCGATCAGGTGACTCTTGCCATGATGCATATTTATAGTCCGTTCCATTTATCCATACTCAGAACTAAAGACGGTAAGGTATCTCAAGGAGGGCACGGCGCTGGCAGAGCTATTCTGTTTGACAAGGGGAAGATCACGAAGGATACACGCTGTAGAGTGCTCTTCGCCTGGATGTTCACCGGGATCTTGAGGACAGGCTCCACAAGCGTGTGTGTGATATATTCCACCTGGAGGAGAAGAAACTCCTCATTCTACATTGTCAATGCAAATTTTGAGGGGCAAATGAAAATCTCAGACCTATAGCGGTTCGGTCGCAGCAATGAAAAGCGCAACGACTGCAAGATCGTAGTTCTCACCGCAGTGGTGAATACAGAGGAACAGCTTGTAAGAACTATGATTTACGAGGGTAACCGTCAGGACAAGACTCTTCTCGATGTTGTCATCGGTTCCATATCCGAAGGAACTCCCCCAATGCCAAAAAGATAGTAGTCATGGATGCCGGATTCTAAACCAAGGATATTATTTATGTCTTATGAGCCGTATGCGGTGGTCAATACAGGCGGGAAGTTCCTCCTCGTAGTGTGTGACCATGATCAGCGTCTTGTTGGGGCGTTTGCAGAAAGTCTCGATGACATCCTTCACCAGGCGTCGGTTGGTATTATCAAGTCCATGGAGTGGTTCGTCGAGGATCAGCAGTTGAGGATCTTTGACGAAGGCTCGTGCGAGGAGTACGAGTCGTTGCTGTCCGCTGGAGAGCTTTAAGAAAGTCCGCTCTTCCAGACCTTCGAGGCCAAAGACCGACATCCAGAAGCGGCATGTGTCATACTCGCTTTCGTCGGGCTTAACATACAGTCCCACGCTGTCCTTCAGTCCGCTTGCTACGATTCTGATGGCAGGGAGGTCACGCTGATAAGCGCGGTGCATTTCCGGCGACACGTAGCCAATATGCTTCTTGATGTCCCAAATGCTCTCTCCGCTTCCACGATTCTGATCGAAGAGACAGATGTCACATGCATAGCTCTGAGGGTTGTCAGCGCAGACGAGGCTCAATAGTGTAGACTTGCCTGCACCATTTTGGCCGCTCAGTGCCCAGTGCTCACCATTGTGCACCGTCCAGTCGAGATCTTTAAGGATAATGCGCTTACCGTATTGTATGCGTACATTGTGCATCTTTACCACATCGTGGGCGTGATAGTCTTTCAGCCGTTCCGGCAAATCGAGGATAGCCTGTGCCTTGCTTTCGGATAAAACATGTGGAGGTATGGGCTGACGATGAGCCTGATACTCCTCAAGCGTGACCTTGGGCATCACCTTCATGCTTCTGACCTCAACCACATGGGTAATGAAGTCGGGGATATCGTCGCTTTTTGATAATACGAGGATGATCTGAAGATTCTGCTGTCCGACAAGCATCTTTAAGAGCTCCTTGAGCTGGTCTCTTGCCTCGGCGTCCAGTCCGATGAACGGGTTGTCCATAATCAGTACTCTTGGAGCAGAAAGAAGAGCCTCGGTAAGTTTCAGTTTGCGGAGTTCACCGCTCGACAGCAGAATGATATATTTGTCGAGTAGCTTGTCGATGTTGAACATCTTATAGAGTCGGTCGCGCAATTCACGATGGCGTGGTGAGTCTTCGCCCGATCTCAGAAAAGCCTCGTCAAGTTTAGAGCCGACAGTAGGAGTCTCCTCGTTGATCTCCATTTGGTTCCATCGTTGCTGGAGGTAATAGCTTTTATCGTTGTCGCCGCCATAAGCGTCGCGGAAAGTGATATACTTAATATTGTCAGAGACCAGCGGACTGGTACTTGGGGAGAAATCGTATTGCACATCACGCATCAGCAGCGGATGACGACCGACGAGGATGTCAATGAGCATTGACTTGCCACCGCCGTTAGGTCCTACGATTGCTTGCTGTTCATCGCCTCTAAGCGAGTAGTTGACGGGTTCTGCCATGCGCCACGCAGGCATACGTGTTACGCCATTTTCAATTTTTATAATCTCTTGCATCACAATACTATTATGATTTATTTTATGTTGTCGTCTATAATCCACTGACTTTCGTGCGGTTCTTGTTGACAAAGTCCTTCCAGCTGCCATAGTGACGGTCCAGAGACTGGGGAGTTGAGCTTTGGAGGAAATGGCAATAAGCGGCACCGAGCGCGTCGGTGGCATCCAAGAATTTTGGCATATCATTTTGTTCGATCTTTAGCAGACGCTGCAACATGCCAGCTACCTGTTCCTTCGAGGCGTCTCCCTGTCCTGTGATCGCCATCTTGATCTTCAGCGGCGCGTACTCATGGATAGGGATGTCATGGTGAATGGCAGCGGCAATGGCAACGCCCTGAGCACGTCCCAACTTCAGCATTGACTGCACATTCTTCCCAAAGAATGGTGCTTCGATAGCCATCTCGTCGGGGAGATACTCTTGGATGACACCGGTCACGCGGTCGAAGATGCGTCCCAGTTTCAGGTAGGGATCCGTCATCTTACGCATGTCGATGACCCCCATAGCGATCAGCCCTGCTTTATTACCGTTGACCCTGATGACCCCGTAGCCCATCACGTTGGTACCCGGATCGATGCCGAGGATGATCTTTTCCGTATTCACTCTTTTGCTCATCTGCTCATCGTGCTGAAGGTTAACGGTCGAGATATGGATTGGTGGTCTCTTCGTAGCCTATCGTTGTCATCTCGCCGTGCCCCGGCAATATCTGTGTAGCGTCGGGCAGTTGGCTGATGTGGCGCAGACTTTGGATGATCATGAACATAGAACCGCCCTGAAAGTCAGTGCGTCCGATGCTGCCCTTGAATAGCGTGTCACCGGAGAAGGCCACATTCTCCTCTTCGCAATAGAAGAAGACACTGCCCGGTGAATGCCCCGGCGTCTCGATGATGGTAAAAGTATGATCTCCGAACGAGATTGTGTCATTGGCGGCAAGGTAGCGGCCCACGGGAGCAAAGTCGGCTTGAGACAGCTGCAATCCCATGATGGCGACAGCCTGCTCGGGGAGCTGCTGCATGAAAGCCTCGTCAGATAAGGGTACCTCCGGCTTCAAGCCCCAAGTATCGTAAACAAATCGGTCACCGAGATGGTGATCCACATGACCGTGGGTAGCGATGAGATGGGTGGGCGTGAGAGTATTGTCATCAATATACTTTTTCAGTGCCTGCTTTTCTGCCTCGTAGTAAGCGCCGCAGTCTACAATCACACACTCCTTACTGCTGTCGGATACCACATAGCAGTTTTCCCGGATGTCGTTGCAGACAAAACGTTCTATATTCATCATGATATTTTTATTCTTATTTTGTTCATCTATTAAAGACAAAAATCCGATAGAGCAACGATGATTATCGAGTCTTCACGGAATCTATAATGGCAAGTAGATGATTTGCTTGTCAGCGAACCACTCTTCGGTGAAATAGTCAGAGATAGGAGTGATCATCACCTTTTTGCCAAAGGGCTTCAACTCTTCGTTGAGATTGCCGCCCTTCAGAGCGATGACACCATTAGAGAGTGCGTTATGCTGTGTCTTGGTGATATTTTTCTTGACAATTTTTACCATGTCTGTCAGGGGCATGACAGCGCGTGAGACAACAAAGTCGAAGTGCTCCTTCTCTTCCTCGCCTCTGCGGTGAACAGCCTCCACATTGTGAAGTTCCAAAGCTGTGGCCACCTCGTTTACGACTCTGATTTTTTTCCCCGTGCCGTCGATCATCCGGAACTGACAATCGGGAAACATGATAGCCAGCGGAATACCAGGGAATCCGCCTCCGGTTCCGAAGTCAAGGATGTGGGTTCCGGGCTTAAACTGGATCAACTTGGCAATAGCCAACGAGTGGAGCACATGATGGAGATAGAGGTTGTCGATATCCTTGCGCGAGATGACATTGATCTTGGAGTTCCAATCGTGGTAAAGCTCATCCAAGGCGGCAAACTGCGATTGCTGCTCAGTGGAAAGATGAGGGAAATATTTGACTATTGTTTGCATGAGCTGTTGGTTTTCCTTATAATATTGCAAAGTTACGAGATTATTTCGTAACTTTGCAACGAAATTAATAAAATGTAATGATTAAAGCAGCATTATTTGATTTAGATGGGGTAGTGGTGGATTCCGAAAGCCAGTACACAAAGTTTTGGGGCAGCCAGTTTCATCTCTACTATCCTCAGGAGAAAGGATTGGAGCAGAGGATTAAAGGAATGACTCTGGTGGAAATCTTTTCGAGCTATTTCAATGGTCAAGCCGAGACACAGGAAGCCATCACGAAAAGACTCAATGAGTTTGAGCGACGGATGACCTATGACTATATTTCTGGATTTCAAGAGTTTATCAAGAAAGTCAAGGATGCATCTTTGGCGACAGCCATCGTGACGAGCAGCAATCAGCAGAAGATGTCCAACGTATTCCGTTGCCATCCCGAGTTAAGCGACTACTTCGATGCTGTGTTGACGAGTGAAGATTTTGACAAGAGTAAGCCCGACCCAGACGGCTATCTCAAGGCTGCGCAACTCCTTCATTGTCAACCTAATGAGTGCGTTGGCTTTGAGGATAGCATTAATGGGGTGAAAGCCTTGGATGCGGCGAAGATGTTTGTCGTGGGATTGGCCACTACCAATCGTCCGGAAGCGCTGAGACCATGGTGCAACCTTATTGTTGACGACTTTACATATTTGGATTTAAACGTCTTGCTCACAGAACAAGGAAAGTAAAAAGATTGATCGATTCACAAGATGGACACGCAAAATACTCCCATACACTTCAAGCTGTGGCATCGTTCGTTTTGGTATCTGGCCATTGCTAATTTCTTTCTGACGGCCTCAGTATACGCGCTGCTCCCGGTACTGCCTTTCACCCTCCATGCTCATCATGGCGGATTGATGGCAGTGGTGTATGTTTTTTGGACTTATTGCTTGGGCATCTATCTGCCGGGGCCAAGTATCTCTTGGCTGGTTCAGCGCTTCCGTCGCAATCATGTGTGTCTGTTCGGTATCTTGCTTCTTGCCGGTGTGATCGGCTTTTTTGCTCTGACTCACAATCGCTTACCAATATTTTTGGTCTTAGGTGCTCTGCTGTTGGGAATAGCTTATGGTTTGGCCAAGATGACAATCGTCAGCACGCTGATCATCGACACATGTGAATCGTTTCAGCGCACCGAGGCCAACCACTCCTCCGATTGGTTGGGGCGCTTAGCGTTGGCGGTAGGCCCCTTTGCGGGTTTTTGGACTTACTATAAGTTTGGCTTTGGCTATGTAGAGTTTGTCTCTTTGGCTTTTGCCGCCCTTGCCTTTCTTTTCTTGTCCCGCGTCCATTTTCCTTTCAAGGCTCCGGGCGAAGATGTTCATCACATGTGTTTGGATCGTTTTTTCCTTCCGCAAGGCACAAAGCTCTTTTTCAACTTCATGTTGGCGACCCTGTCAATGGGACTTATCATCAGCACCCAACAGTCTTGTCATTTCTACCTATTTATGCTGGCTGGCTTTTCGACCTGTACGGGTGGATATGACAGAATTTTAAGCTG
>ULVN01123116.1_pt1 | contig 32694 bp, 31 predicted proteins | sample 1959491 | NCBI WGS metagenome assembly ULVN01 (sample SAMEA4835787, study PRJEB28245) | human gut metagenome | biome: gut microbiome; material: fecal sample | place: Denmark | collected 2008 | reverse complement strand
TTATAAAAGCAGACTCTATGATTTAATCAGTGCTTCCCTAACACCCCAGCCCACTCCCCTCACACATGAATATCCCCTATAACGTCGGCCAGGGTGAAGGTATCCAGTTTATCTTCCAGTGCTTTCTGGGCTTCGTGGAGACGTCCGTCCAAGGCGTGGTGGATGTCCCTTCCTACGGGGCATTTGGGATTGGGGTGTTCATGGAAGCGGAAGAGGCCTTCTTCTTTCAGGTTTTCTGCTGTGAGGTACACGTCAAGAAGGGTGATTTCTTCCGGCTTTTTGGCCATGAAGGTACCGCCGGTGCCGCGGTGGACGGTAATCATGCCGGCTCCTTTCAGACGGGACAGGAGACGGCGGATGATGACGGGGTTCACTTCGATGCTGCCGGAGAGCACGTCGCTGGTGACCTTTTCTTTATCCTGGTACAGGGCAATGTAGGCAAGCATATGGATGGCAATGGTAAATTGACTGGAAATCTGCATGGTTCCTCCTCGATTCAATCATAATTTATTCTTATCATAGCAGATTAGGAAAATAAAAGTAAGGCAGGCTTATGAAAAGCCCGCCCCTTTTTCCCTTTTGTATTAAGGAAACACTGATTAATGAATCACTGCGAAGCCGCCGGTCCAGGAAATCTTTTCACGAGCTGCCAGGGAAATCTGCAGGAATCCAAGGGCTTCCATTTCACGGGCCCGTTTCAGGGAGCCTGCATCTACCACGGAAAGGCCGCTGCCTTCCAGCGCTTCTGCCAGGGTCTTCTTAGCTTCCTCAGAGTCCGATGCCGCCAGCACTACCGCCGGTTCTTTATCTCCCACTTTTCCTGCTGCCAGGACGCCGGCGAATGTGGTATTGAAGGCTTTGACCACCAGAGCCTCCGGCACCTTTTTCTGGATTTCAGCAGCAGCGGAGGAATCGGCCGGAACCACCAGGCCGTCGAAGGTATCAAAATTGACGGGGTTCGTAATATCGACCAGTACCTTTCCTGCCAGTTCGTCCTTATGGGCGGCAAGGATGCTGTCTACAGCGCCATAGGGTACTGCCAGCACCACCACATCCCCTAAGGATCCCTTGAAATCGCGGCCTCCATAGGTCACCCTGTTTCCTGCTTTTTCAAAATTGCCGCCGATGGCCTTTCCCATATTGCCTTTGCCAAAAATTGTAATTTCCATCATATTTTCTTCTTTCTGTAAAAATCATCGCTCCTGTATGAAACGCTGTATATGTAATTCTTGCTGTTACAGTTAATATATCATGTACTCTTACATCTGTCAATAACTATATCGAAATTTCTTCATATTTCTTTTTCCCCAAGCAAAAGGGGCTGTGAAAAAATGATTTACATTTTTTCACAGCCCCTTTTGTATATATAAATTTTCACGGAAATTGGCCCAATGACAGTCTGCTCCCTGCCTCTACGTCATTTCGAGCGATGCTGCATGTAGTTATGGATGAGAATGCCTTTTGTTCTATTGAGACTCTGAGCCCGCAATCTCCCGCCGCTATGTGGTTTATACTATCGTGGAATGAGATTTCTCCACTCCACTTCGCTGCGGTCGAAATGACATGGGCCTGGTGAAAAAGGCAGAGCTCTGATGAAAGCTCTGTCTATTCTCCCTATCCTTTTTAATCAGTTATTTTTCTTTGGGAACCATGTCTTCTGCTCTCAGGGTGCCTGCCTTGCGCCGCTGTGCAAATTCTGCGGTAGCGGTGAAGAGGACGTCGCTGGAGCTGTTCAGCGCCGTTTCGCAGGCATCTTCCAGTACGGAAATAATGAATCCTACAGCCACTACCTGCATGGAAATATCATTTCCAATGCCGAAGGAGGCGCAGGCCACCGGAATCAGGAGGAGGGAGCCCCCTGCCACGCCGGAGGTGCCACAGGCGCCGACGGAGGAAACGATGCAGAGCAGGAAGGCCGTGGGCAGGTCGATGGCAAGGCCCAGGGTGTGAGCCGCTGCCAGAGCCAGCACGGAAATGGTAATGGAGGCACCGGCCATATTGATGGTGGCTCCCAGAGGAATGGAAATGGTATAAATATCGGGATTCAGTCCCAATCTTTTGCAGAGGGACAGGTTCACCGGAATATTGGCGGCGGAACTTCTGGTAAAGAAGGCGTAAACGCCGCTGTCCTTCACCGCAGCCCATACCAGGGGGTAGGGATTCTTGCGGGTTTTCAGGTAAACGATGAACGGGTTCATGACGAAGGCTACCAGACCATAGGAAACGATGAGCACTCCCAGAAGCTGGGCATAGCCCAGAAGGGCTTCCAGCCCCGCGCTTCCGACGGAATCGGCCACCAGGCCCATAATGCCCAGGGGCGCAAAATGGATGACCCAGCCCACCATTTTCGTAATGGCAGCAGCAATATCATTGAGGCAGGTTCTTGTCACATCACCGGCCACAGACCGAAGGGCAATCCCCAGAATCACCGCCCAGGCCAGGATGCCGATGTAGTTGGCGTTCATAAGGGCGGAAACCGGATTATCCACAATGCTCAGGATGAGCGTATGAAGCACTTCCACAATGCCGCTTGGCGGAGCCAGTTTCGCATCCGGTGCCACCGTGAGATTCAAAGTGGTGGGGAAAAGGAAGGACATGCCCACCCCTACAAGAGACGCGCAGAAAGTGGCAATCATGTACAGCTCGATAATCGGCTGAATGCTGTTTTCCTTGCTTTCCTTCTTCTGGGCCATGGCATTCATCACAAGGAAGAACACCAGAACCGGTGCCACTCCTTTCAATGCCTTGACGAATAAGTCACCAAAAATCTTCACCACCGGAATCACCGGCTGGAAAAACAGGGCAATCACGATACCGATGATAAGCCCCAGGGCGATCTGCTTAATCAGCGCCACGCCGGTTACCCATTTTTTAATTGTTGTAAGCAAAATAAACCTCCTGCACACCCCAAAATATAAATTCCGTCCTCCTACAGACAGAAAGGGCAGCTTCCCGCTGCCGCACAAAAAGAGGGAAAGACTCCTCCTGGACAGGAATTCTTTCCGTGAACAATTACAGTATACAACGCTCCTGTACCTCTTGCAATCAGTTTATCTTTAAATGCTTTTTTGGCATGGGTATGCATGAGGTGAAATTGAACGCCAAGGGTTCAAAGGGTTCAAAGGGGGCACCCATCGGGCGCAAGGTTCTTAAGATTGACCGACCTAAAGGCCGGAGGGTTCTTAAGTTTGACGGGCCTACGGCCCGAGGGTTGTGGTATCGCCCTGCGGGTAATGATTATAAAGTCAGCGTTACGGGACTTGCTTTTGTGTCTTCAGCAGTGCATGGCGAAGTGCCAGAGCCCCCCTTCCTTGGGTAGGGGAGCACCACAGGCGACGGAGTATAGCGGCTTTCCGACAGAAAAGCCAGGAGGCTGTGAAAAAATGCAAAAATGACACAGCTGCCATTCCACCTCACTGTCATTTCGACCGCAGCGCAGCGGAGTGGAGAAATCCCACGCCCTAATGGCACAAGCAGCATGGTGGCAGGAGATTTCTGGGCTCAGAGCCTCAATAGAACAAGAGGCATTATCATCCATAACCACATGCAGCATCGCTCGAAATGACGTAGAGGCAGGAAGCAGACTGTCATTTGGTCAATTTCTATGAAAATTTATGTATAAAAAAGGGGCTGTGAAAAATATAAATCATTTTTTCACAGCCCCTGTTATGTGACATTGGTAATGCCGCCTGTCGGCGGCGCCTTTGCCGGGCAAAGGCCTATCCTCACCGCTCCGCGGAGCTCCTTCCAAAGGAAGGAGCCTGACGTTACGTGCTCACCTTCCCGCCCCATATTTACTATCTGACTGTCTGACCTTCTAAAAATTCTCACTAAAAAAACTCCCCGGAGGGAGTTTTTTTAGTCCCTTATTCTTCGTCTTCCGGAAGTTCTGCGTTGGTGTACACTTCCTGTACATCGTCCAGGTCTTCCAGTTCAGCGGTCAGGTGGGACATGGTCTGGGCTGCGTCGCCTTCCAGCTTGACGTAGTTGTCAGGCACCATGGCCACTTCGGATGCTTCTACCGGGATGCCTTCTTTTTCAAGGGCATCGGATACGGTAAGGAATTCTTCCGGGGTGGTGGTGATTTCGTAGCTGTCTTCGGTGGAGGAGACGTCTTCTGCACCGGCGTCAAGGGCTACCATCATGACTGTGTCTTCGTCGGCAGCTTCTTTGCTGACGATGATGGAGCCTTTTTTCTTGAACATCCAGGATACGCATCCCGGAGTGCCTACGGAGCCGCCGTGATGGGTGAAGGCATGACGGATGTCAGCGGCCGCCCTGTTTCTGTTATCGGTGTTGCATTCAACGATGACTGCTGCACCGCCGGGGCCGTAGCCTTCGTAGGTGACTTCATCGAAGCCTGCACCGCTGGCAGCACCTACGCCTTTGGCGATAGCTCTCTGAATGTTTTCCTTAGGCACATTGTTCTGCTTTGCCTTGGTGAGGGCCAGCTTCAGACGCATGTTGCCTACAGGATCACCGCCGCCCATGCGGGCTGCAATGGTGATTTCCTTGGAAATTTTGGTGGTAATTCTGGCGCGGATGGCATCGGTTTTGCCTTTTTTGCGCTTAATGTTTTCCCACTTGGAATGTCCGGACATAGTAAGTTATTCCTCCTTTTTATTCCACCAGGGTTCGCCCAGAAGGCGGTCGAGGATGATGGCTACGGCGCTTCTCACGCAGAGGTGGTTGTAAGTGCCGGCGCCGTAAATCGGTTCCACAATGTAATCAAATTTCTTCATCATTTCTTTGGTCATGCCGAAGCCTGTGCCGAAGAGGATGAAGATGGGAGTATCCTCGCTGTGGATTTTCCTCCGCATGGCTGCGTAGGAGATAGTATTAGGATACACCCTGGCGTCGGTGGTGACAATAGCCGGTTTTTTGCCGGTTTCTTTTTCAATCCATGAAATCGCATCTTCCAGTGTGGGAACCAGTTCGGTTTCTTCAAAGGCTTCTTTGCGATTGGCATTGTAGTGTACGCCGCCGCCTGTTTTCCAGTGATTCATGATGCGAAGGGCCATTTCACGCTGTGCTTCCACAGGATGCACGATGAAATATTTTTTCACGTCATAGGTTTTTGCCGTTCTGGCAATGTCATGGAGGTCGTAATTGGTCAGTGCCGTGGTGACGACTTCCATGTGTTTGTTGTAAATAGGATAGTGGATGAGACCTATGTATACAGGTGCCATAGTCACTCCTCCTTTTCTTCCCTGATTTCCGCCATGAGTTTTTTGTCTTCTTTGGAGAGCTCCTGCCCTTCCAGAAGGTCCGGGCGGTATGCCATGGTGCGGCGGAGGGCTTCTTTTCTTCTCCACCGGGCAATATTGGCATGGTGGCCGGACAGAAGGACGTCCGGTACTTTCCATCCGTTGTATTCCGCCGGTTTGGTGTACTGGGGATATTCCAGGATGGGTTCGTAGAAGGAGTCGCTGGCTGCGCTCCCTGCATCTCCTAGGACGCCGGGCACCATGCGGGCTACGGCATCGCTGATGACCATGGCACCCAGTTCGCCGCCGGTAAGCACGTAGTCGCCGATAGAAATGAGTTCATCTGCCAGATGTTCCTCCACCCGGTGGTCCACGCCTTCGTAGTGGCCGCAGATGAGCACCAGATGGTCATAGTCTCTCTGAAGTTCTTTCGCCTTGTCCTGGTTGAAGGTCTTTCCTGCCGGTGACAGGAAGATGACCCGGTCCCGGGGGCCTTTTTCAGGGAGAACGTGATGGCAGGCATCAAAAAGCGGCTGGCACATCATCAGCATGCCTGCCCCGCCGCCGTAAATGGTGTCGTCCACCTGTCTGTGGCGGCTTTTGGTAAAGTCTCTGGGATTGGTCACAGCCATTTCTATAAGTCCCGCTTCCAGGGCCCGTTTGATCATGCTCTGGTGAAAGAATGCTTCCACGAATTCCGGAAACAGGGATAATATATCAATTTTCAAGTTGACAGCCTCACAGCGGCTTTCCGCCGCCTGTCTCCTTCCGATAAGGAAGGGGCAGCCGGCACACAGGGTTAAACTATTCCCACTCCGGCAGGCGCACCGTCATACGTCCTGCCTCGACATCAATGGAGAGAACGCATGACGGTATGGCCGGAATCAGGATTTCCTTTCCTTCCGGTGTGCTGATGGAGTACACATTGTTGGCTCCGGTTTCTATGATTTCCTTCACAGTCCCCACAGCCTTTCCGTCTTCCGTCACTACCTGAAGCCCTATGAGCTGGAAGTAGTAGTAGGACCCTTCTTCCCTTTGGGGGAGTTCCGAAAAAGGAACTTCCACCACTTTGGAAATCAGGGTTTCTGCCATGTTCCTGTCATCCACCCCTTCCACATGAAGGATGTACACATTCTTGTGGGGACGGGCGGAAAGGAGATGGCAGGGTTTCCCTCCGATATAGATGGTTTTGAGCTTTTTAAAAATCTCCGGCCTGTCCGTATCGGGAAGAATACGCAAATCACCCCGCACACCATGCGGGGCTACGATTCGGCCGACGATTATCATTTCATCGGGTTTCATATCAGTTGCGGAAAGCGATGATCTTTCCATCTTCCACCAGGATCTCGCCGCCGGTTAAGGCGTTCATGTCATCCCCCACATGGACGGTGACGATCCGGTTCATGGGCTGACGGTTCAGTTCAGCACCGATGGCCAGCTTTTCCAGATGTTCCTTGTCAGCATTCAGCTTATCCTTCACCTGCTGCATACGGGCTTTCTGGGCTTCGTACTGGGCACGGAGAGGAGCGACGGCCTGAATGTTGATTTTGGCCTGTTCAGCCAGCTTGCCATTCGCTTCAAATTCCAGCTGTGCCATATCATGTTCGACACGGCTGATATTCTGCCCGATTTCATTGAGCAGAGTGGTCTTTAATGTCTCGGTGAGCTTGGATTTCACAGCTACCGGAACAAGAATCTGCATTTCTTCCATTGAGGCACCTCTCAAATAATATCCACAGCCACCTTGCGGTTTTCACGCAGGGCGCCTGCTTTGACAACGGTGCGGATTGCATTGGCAATGCGGCCTTTTCTGCCGATGACCTTGCCCATGTCTTCCGGGGCAACATGGACCTGATAAATCTCCAGGCTGCCCTTTTGGACTACGGTAACGGAGACGGCATCAGGGTTCTTTACCAGAGCCTTGACAAGTGTTTCCACTAATTCTTTCATACGCGGCCCCCATTATTTCTTTGCTTCTGCAAACTTAGCAAGGATGCCATTCTTTCTGAGGATAGAACGAACGGTGTCGGTCGGCTGTGCGCCTTTTCCAAGCCAGGAAAGAACCTTTTCTTCATCGATCTTTACCGGAGCGTCCAGTTTTGCAGGGTCGTACCAGCCGATGGTATCAGCAGGAGCGCCGTTTCTTGCTTCTCTGGAATCAATAACTACGATACGGTAGAAAGGATTCTTCTTAGCACCCATACGGGTCAAACGAATTTTTAACATGAAATTCACCTCCTTGAATTGGTCTCGATTATTTATGGAACATCCCGGGGAAACCGGAAAGATTTCCCAACTTGGATGGATTTATCTTCTTGCCTTTCATCTTCTTCATGGTCTTCTGCATTTCAGCAAACTGCTTCATCATGCGGTTCACATCCTGGATCTTCACGCCGGCGCCGTTGGCAATGCGCTTCCGGCGGCTGCCGTTCAGAATCTTCACATTCGCCCTTTCTGCAGGGGTCATGGAAAGGATGATGGCTTCGATATGCTTGACTTCCTTGCCGTCCAGGTCGATGTCCTTCAACTGATCCTTGAACTTGCCCATGCCCGGGAGCATGCCCAGAATGGACTGGAAGGAGCCAAGCTTCCTCACCTGTTTCAGCTGCCGCAGGAAATCATCCAGAGTGAATTCGCCCTTTCGAATCTTTCCTGCCGCATCCTTCAGGGATTCGGCATCCATATTTCTCTGGGCTGTTTCAATCAATGTTTCCAGGTCGCCCAGATCCAGAATACGGCCGGCCATGCGGTCCGGATGGAAATCTTCCAGCCCGCCGTCCAGTTTTTCGGAAACGCCAATCATTTTGATGGGCTTACCGGTGACAGTCTTGATGGAAAGAGCTGCACCGCCTCTGGCATCGCCGTCCATCTTTGTCAGGATGGTCCCGTCGATGCCAAGGTTTTCATCAAAAGCCTTGGCCGTAGTCACCGCATCCTGGCCGGTCATGGAGTCCAGCACCAGCAGGATTTCCTGAGGATGCACCTCAGCCTTGATATTCCGAAGCTCCGCCATGAGCTTCTCATCGATGGTGAGGCGCCCGGCGGTATCGAGAATGACGATGTCCCGGTTATAGGACCTGGCCGTATCCACTGCGTAGGACGCAATGTGTACAGGATCCACATTCGGAGGCATGCGGTACACCGGCACGTCCGTCTGCTGGCCCAAAACCTCCAGCTGCTTGATAGCTGCCGGACGGTACACGTCGCAGGCTGCCAGAAGCGGCCGGTGGCCCTTCTTCTTGAACATAAGCGCCAGCTTGCCGGCAGTGGTCGTCTTGCCGGCCCCCTGCAGCCCTACCAGCATGATCACCGTCATGCCCGTAGAAGACAGGGTAATCTTGCTCTGGGTGCCCCCCAGAAGCTCCGTCAGCTCATCCCGGACGATTTTAATCACCGTCTGGTCCGGCTTCAGGCTGCCGAAGACCTCCTCTCCCATGGCCTTTTCACGCACATGGGCGATAAAATCCTTAGCCACCTTGAAATTGACATCCGCTTCCAGAAGCGCCCGTCTGACCTCGCGGAGAGCACCGTCGATGTCGCTTTCCGACAGCTTGCCCTTCCCTCTGAGATCCTTGAACGCAGACTGCAGCTTGTCTCCTAAACTTTCAAAAGGCATAAGGTCACCTCAATCCCATAAACAATCCATCAGCGCCCGGGCCTCCCGGCGCCGCTGATCCGGTATCAGCTTCATCAGCTCCCTCATGGCCCGCTCCTTTTCCGGCTTTTTGGAAACCAGCTGGAGCGCAGACTCATAAGTCATAAGCTGCTCTTCCCCGTGGCGCATGGCATCATGCACCGCCTGGCGGGAAATATGAAAATGCTCGGCGATTTCCGCCAGCGTCAGATTTTCATTATAGTATAAGTCCAGGCAGTCCCTCTGACGATCCGTCAGAAGCGCTCCGTATCGATCCAGGAGCTCCGCCTTCCGTACGATATTTTCGATAGACATAGTATCACCACAACGTGACTCATTATACAGGAAGAAAAGAGCCTTGTCAAGGGGATTTGCTTTACACAGGGTAGAGCGTACGCCGTCTTATTGTCCCCCCGCTTGCGGTGGCAAGGGAACTGGATTCGCAGGGAATCGTAGGCGACTGAGAATCCAGTGACACGCTTCCCAGCGGGGCGGGAAGGAGGTGCCGTAGGCACCAAAGGGGGGCACCGGGGTTCATAGGGGAAAGTGGACGCCTGTTTCGCAGGCGAGGGTTCTTAAGGTTCTTAAGTTTGACGGGCCTGCGGCCCGAAGGTTGTGGTATCGCCCTTGGACACACCTTCGGTGTGAGGGTTCATAGGGTTCAGAAGGTTCAGAGGGTTCAGAGGGGAAGGTTGACGGGGCTTCGCCCCGAGGGTTGTGGCCGCCTGCCGGCGGCGGGTTATGTTCGCTTCGCTCAGGGGGCGACAGCCCTAACGGGCTGAGGGTTGTGGATTGCCGCTCTGCGGCAATGATTATAAAGTCAGCGTTACGGGACTTGCTTTTGTGCCTTCAGTGCTGCATAACGAAAAGCCAAGGCCCCGCGGGGCCTATTATAAGCTATTTGTAATACCGCCTATCAGCGGAAAAAGCGACTGCCTAGAGTATCATTGCGACTTGCCACCTCGTACACCCCTTCGCCACTCCGTGGCTCTCTTCCCCTCAAGGGGACGCAAGACGTTACGGGATTTGCTTTTGTGCCTTCCGTGCTGCGTGACGAAAAGCCAAGGCCCCCTTCCTTTGAAGGGCAGAAGCCCTGCAGAGGATTTCTGAGCCGGGCTAAAATATGAGCATAGCCTGCACATAATGCGCATACCGTAATGCCTGGCCACAGGCGGCGGAGGATAGCAGGCCTTTCGTAAGGGGCCTGATGTGGCTCTATGCTTTCCTGTCATTTCGAGCGATGGTCAGCGCCGGTATGAATCTTCCTTTACATGGAGCCAGTGAAAGGTCGTCGAAAAATCTCCCATCCGAATGGTTCCTGCCAATCATGGCTGATTTTACTATAATTTCCTTTTTTCCCCCCCTAATAACGCTCCCTACTGTGGAAGGAGCCCATTTACCTGCTTCCCTTCCCTCCGGGCCCGTCAGAATACTGAGCACCAGCGAAGGATCTGGTACCTGCCGACAGCAGCCCATAAGCCGGTGAATGCCAGTCTATGGAAAGCCGGAAACCGACAGCAGGAAGCCGGAAGCCAACAGCCGGCCGCCTTCCAGCGTCTGACTATCTGACATCTGATTGTCTCAATACCTTTCCCATCTGCTTCCTATCCTTTATAATAAGTATATAAAATAAGAAAAGAGGTTATACCATGAAGAAACCTGTACTTGCCCTTACCCTCTGCGCCCTGATTTCCACAGGCTCCGTGTTTGCTGCCCAGCCGCCAAGAGATAATTTCTACTGGCTGGGGCAGATCAATAAAGCCTCCGATGTCATCAATACCGACGAAGGCCTTCTTACGCCTGAAGAGGGCCATGCCTTTGCCAAAGGCATCGACAAGGTCCTCCGGGATGGAAATCTACCCGGTGCGGCCCGTCCTCACAATGTGATTACCTTTGAGCCCTATCTCATCAAGGCTGCAGGCCCCGATGTCACGAAAATCCATGCCGGCCGCTCTTCCCAGGACATGCTCACCACCGTAGGCATTATGGAACAGCGGGAACACCTCCTCACCATGGCGAAAAAGCTGAATCAGGTGCAGGAAGACTTCATCCGTCTGGCAGAAGAAAATAAGGATACCCTTATCCCCAACTACACCAATGGCGTAGCCGCCCAGCCCAACAGCCTGGCCCACTATTTCATCGCCTATGCCAACGCCTATGGCCGTGACATGCAGCGGGTGCGGGAATATTACAAACGCCTCAACCGCTCTCCCATGGGAAGCACCGTGCTGAACGGTACCGGCTGGCCGCTGGACAGAGACCGCATGGCAGAATACCTTGGATTTGACGGTCTCGCCTACAACACCTACGATGCCGGCCAGATTTTCCCCCAGGAAGCGCCTATCGAAACCGGCGGCATCACCAACTGCATCGCCATCCACACCACCAGCTTCATTGAAGAAATCATGCAGCAGTACGCCCAGCCCCGCCCCTGGATCATATTGAAAGAAGGCGGCGGCAATACCTACGTATCCTCTGCCATGCCCCAGAAACGGAATCCGGGCCTTCTGAACAGCTGCCGCACCGACGCCTCCACCCTTCTCGGCATGTCCGTGGAAGCCATGTTCCGCTCCCATAATATTCCCGCCGGCATGGCTGACGGCCGCCTGAGCGGCGCCAGGGACATCATGCCTCAGGCCTCCAAAGTCCTCACCTCCATGGACAAAATTCTGAATAACCTTGTCATCGACCCTGCCCGTTCCCTGGAAGAGCTGAACCTGGACTGGACCTGTTCCCAGGAAATTGCCGATGAGCTCATGAAAAACCACGGCATCCCCTTCCGCATGGGCCATCACTTCGCCAGTGAAATCGTTACCTACGCCCGGGCCCATGACATCACTCCCCGGGACTTCACCTATGAAGACGCCAAGGCCATTTACGCCAAAGTCTGTGCCAGCGATCCCCATCTCCCACGTAGCTTCCCCATGACAGAAGAAGAATGGGAACACGCCAAAGACCCTGCCTCCATCGTAAGAAACAGAAAAGTCAAAGGCGGCCCCCAGCCGGCAGAACTGGACAAAATGATCCAGATGGCCAAAGAGGAACTGGCCGACAACAAAGCATGGACAGAAGAGACTGAAAAGAAACTGGCCTCTGCAGAGCAAAAACTGAACCAGGACTTCGATAAACTCCTGTAAGAACGCCTGAAATAAAGCATCAAAAGGCCCACCTGCGTGCTGCAGATGGGCTTTTCCATTGCTTTTCTTTCAGCCCTATATCATTTACCTGCATAAAATGAACAGTTCCCAGTAATCTTCTTTCTTGTGATTCTGCCAATAGCCGTATGCCAAGGGGCTCTCTGGTCTGCCATCAGCTTTGCCTCATGAAGATCATTGAAAGCAAGTTTTCCTAAGAGGCCTGCCAGTTCCTTTATCACCTAGGGGGCGTTATGTATACCTTTTTACCTGCTGCAAAAGCCCCATCTGCTTACAGCAGAGAGGGGCTTTTATATTTCGCAGGATCCTGTGCGTTTTCTGTCACAGTCCGCAGGCGGACCAGCCGCATTCTTCGCAGGTGCTGCAGTGGCCTTCTATGTGGATGTGGTGGGAATGGCATTTGGGGCATTCGGGGGTGTTATCTACAGGTTTCATTGTTATTATGTTCGTTTCTTCCTGACTGTCCTCTTTTTTGCCTTCCGTTTTTCTTTCTTTTTCCATTTCCTTTTTATCTTCTTCCCCTACACCCAGGATGTTGCCCCGGCGGCAGCCGTCACGGAAGACGGTGATGCCTTTGCAGCCGCTTTCCCAGGCGGAGAGGTAGATCCGGTAGATGTCTTCCGGGGTGGCACTGTTTTTCAGGTTTACTGTGCTGGAGATGGAGTTGTCCACGTATTTCTGCATGGCAGCCTGCATGCGGACGCGGTTCATGAAAGGCACGTCGTGGCTTTCGATGACCCAGGGGAAGCGGGCCACAATTTCTTCGTCGGAAATAGTGAGGGGCAGGTGGTGGTATTCCAGAAGGTCTTTAATGCTGTGGGCATAAACTCTGAAATGACCATGCACTTCTTCCATTTTATGGGTAGTCCGTTCGTAGGAAATCTTGTAGAGCGGTTCGCAGCCGCCGGAGAAGCTGCCCATGAGGAGGGAGATGGTGCCGGTGGGAGCAATGGCCAGAAGGGTACCGTTCCGAAGGCCATGCTGGTGGATGTCCTCATAAAGTTCGGGATCCAGTTTTTTCACCATGTCCATAATCGGAGATTTCTTGGTGGCTTCCCAGCGGTAGTGGCCGAAGGTGCCTTTTTCCTTTGCCCTGTCGCAGGAAGAGCGGAGAGCGGTGAGGAGCATGGTTTTCATGACACGGCCCATGAAGTCATTGGCTTCTTTGGTACCATAGGTGAGTTTCATGGCAATGAGGGCGTCTGCCACACCGAAGAGGCCAAGGCCCAGGGAGCGCCAGTCGTCGATACAGGTTCTGTTGGCGTCCAGGGGCTGTGCATCATAGCCGTAGTCTACGATTTCATCGAGGGCCGTAATACCGTCGTACACGGTCTTTTTGAACCGCTCTTCATTGAATACGGGGTGGGCGCTGAACTTGTCGTCAATCATGGTGTAGAGGTTCACGCTGCCCAGGTTGCAGGCGTTGTAGGCGTTGCCGCCGAATTCGCCGCAGGGGTTGGTGATTTCGATGTTGTATTCATCGTAGCCTGCAAGGAGGTGGTTCCGGTTCATTCGGTCGATGAAAATGGCGCCGGGGTCGCCCCAGTCCCACTGGGTTTCGCAGAATTCTTTGAAGAATTCCCGGGCTTTAATGGTTCTTTCGATTTTTTCGCCGGTGGATTCCACGGTGAAGTGAAGGGTGTATTCTTTGTCGTCCCGCACTGCTTCCATGAATTCATCGGTGAAAAGGATGCTGATGTTCATGGAGGACAACTTTTCCTCGTTCTGTTTGATATGGAGAAATTCATAAATGTCGGGATGGCTGCAGTTCAGGCCCACCATCATGGCGCCGCGGCGGCCGTTCTGGCTGATGACTTCACCGGTGACATTGAAAATCTTCAGGAAAGACACGGCGCCGGTAGAGGTACGGGCCACATTCCTTACCTCACTTCCCTTGGGACGGAGATTGGAAATATTGATGCCGATACCGCCGCCATAGGAGAAAATGCGGGCGATTTCATAGTTGGCCCGGAAGATGGATTCCAGGTTATCCGCAGGCGATGGCAGGATGTAGCAGTTGGACATGGATACATTGAATTTACCCTTGGCCCCTGCTGCATAAAGAGTGCGGCCTGCAGGGCAGAAGGAAGTGTTATCCAGGTAGCTTCTGACCCTCTTCTTCAGCTCCGGATCAAAGATGGAGCTCACTCGGTCCATGAATTCCTGCGGTGTCTTTTCGCCTTTATGATAGTATTTTTCTTTCAGGATGCCCTGACTTATCGTATTGTCATACCAGTGGTTCATATGAATCCCTCGTTTCCGTAATTTTGATAAACCCATGGTAGCACATACTATGTATTGCGTCAAATGCCATATAGGCATACAATATATTGTATTTCATATGGGATATAGAAATATAACGATATTCTGGAGATTTAGGGCATCCATCCCCCGGCAGGCCGGTTCAAAGGAAGTGTGAAAGAGTTCTCCGGTCTCACAGGCCTGCGTAATGAGGGCTATGGAGTTTTTGGTGAAGGGTTTCTGTTGTATGAGTGGAGGTCATTTCCGAAGAAACCATATTCTTTACAGGGTAAACTTTGGCATCATACTACACTGCAATTCCCCATTTTTAACATAAAGCCCGCCCTTTCTGTCCTTGACGCCGGCAAGAGCATCTGATACTCTTACAATATGAAGAGTATCAACCCTAGATAAGTCCTCCCTTTTATTAGTGGCGGCCTGGGGCAATTGATACTCTTTTTTATTTACGAAAAAAAGATTGCGGATTGCTGCTTCGCGGCAATCCGTTTTATAGATGCCGCTTATGGGCGGCGCCTTGGCTACATAAGGGCCTATCCTCACCGCTTGGTGGAGCTCCTTCCAGAGGAAAGAGGTATCAACAGCAAAGCAAAAGGGGCAGTGAAGAAATGATTGATATTCTTCACTGCCTCTTTATTTCGTGGAAGGATTTCTTTTATTCTTCCTCTTCGTCTTCCGTATCACCGGAAAGAACGTCGATGGATGCGATGCGGTCGCCCTCTTCCAGTCTCTGGAGGATGACGCCCTGTCCTGCCTTGGCTTTTTTGCTGGTAATCTGGCTGGCCTTGGTCTTGATGGTGATGCCCTGTTCGGAAACCCCTACCAGTTCATCATTATCATCGGCAGCCACCAGAGCCACCACTTCGAAGCCTTTCTTAAAGTTGCGGACACCCATGCCGTTTCTTCCCTGGATGCGATAGGCATCGGCTTTGTTTCTCTTGGCATTGCCGTCGGCAGAAATGGTGAAAATGTCCTTGTCTGCCGCAATGACTGCGCCTACCACTTCATCTTCTTCGCCGTTCACTTCGGAGAGGCGGATGCCGTGGACGCCGGCTGCGGCGCGGCCCATGGATCTTACTTCGCCGTCGTTGATGGAGAAGCGGATGGCCATGCCGAAGCGGGTGCCCAGGATGACGTCTTCGTCTCCCTTCACCCGGAGCACGGTGACCAGTTCGTCGCCGTCGTTCAGGCGGATGGCGATGAGGCCGTTCTTATTGATGTTCCGGTATTCTGCGATTTCCGTCTTCTTCACATAGCCCTTCTTGGTGACCATGAGGAGGTACTTCGTATCTTCGCCGGCGGCATCGATGTCCAGAAGCTCCGTCACCCTTTCGCCCTTGGAGAGGCTGGGGATGTAGTTAATGAGGGCGCTGCCTCTGGCGGTGCGGCCGGATTTCGGCAGGTCGATGGCGGTCTTCATGTATACTTTGCCGTAGTTGGTGAAGAAGAGGATACGGTTATGGGTGGAGGTGTTCAGGATCTTCCACACATAGTCTTCGTCCTTCATCTTCATGCCGGACACGCCGCGGCCGCCCTTTCTCTGTACCCGGATATCCGCAGAGTCCATGCGTTTGATGTAGTTCTGCTTGGTGAGGGTAATGGTCATGGGTTCGTCGGGCACCAGGTCGGTAATGGTGAATTCTTCCTGGGCGGCGGTGATTTCAGTTCTCCTGTCGTCGCCGAAGTTCTTCTTTTCGTCCTGCAGTTCTTCCTTCACCACGTTCATGATTTTGTCCCTGCTGGAAAGGAGGTCTTCCAGATAAGCAATGGTTTCCTTCACGTCCTTGTAGTCAGCCTCCAGTTTGTCTCTTTCCAGTCCGGTGAGGCGGCGGAGACGCATATCCAGGATGGCGGTGGACTGCTTGTCCGACAGGTCGAACTTGCTCATGAGGGCGTTCTTTGCGATTTCATCGGTTCTGGATTCGCGGATGGTACGGATGACTTCATCAATATGGTCCAGTGCAATGAGCAGACCTTCCAGGATATGGGCCTTGGCTTTGGCCTTATCCAGTTCGAAGCGGCTTCTTCTGGTAATCACTTCTTCCTGGTGTTTCAGGTAGTAGTAGAGAATCTGCTTCAGGTTCAGGATACGGGGGTGTCCGTCCACTAGGGCCAGCATGATGGCACCGAAATTAATCTGCATCTGGGTATGCTTGAACAGGTTGTTCAGCATGATTTCCGGGCTCACATCGGCACGGAGTTCGATGGCGATACGCATGCCCGTGCGGTCTGATTCGTCCCGAAGCATGGTGATACCGTCAAGCACCTTCTGCCGCTGCAGGTCTGCAATAGATGCAATGAGGCGGGCTTTGTTCACCTGGTAGGGAAGCTCGGTGACCACAATGCGGTGCTTGCCTTTCTGCATATCTTCGATGGCCGTTTTCGCCCGGACGGTAATGGAACCCCGGCCGGTGCGGTAGGTATCCTCGATACCCTTCCGGCCCATGATAATGCCGGCGGTTGGGAAATCGGGGCCCTTGATATATTTCATCAGGCCGTCGATGGAAATATCGGGGTCGTCAATCATGGCAGACAGGCCGTCCACCACTTCCGAAAGGTTGTGGGGCGGAATATTCGTGGCCATGCCTACGGCAATGCCATAGGAACCGTTCACCAGAAGGTTGGGGATACGGGAAGGAAGCACCACCGGTTCCTGCAGGGAGCCATCGTAGTTGGGCATGAAATCCACGGTATTCTTGTCAATATCCCGGAGCATTTCCAGGGTGATTTTGGACATACGCATTTCCGTATAACGCATGGCCGCCGGAGAGTCGCCGTCGATGGAACCGAAGTTGCCGTGGCCGTCTACCAGGGGATAGCGGGTGGAGAAATCCTGGGCCATGCGGACAGCGGATTCATATACCGCCGAATCGCCGTGGGGATGAAATTTACCAAGAACATCGCCCACAATACGGGCGGATTTCTTGTAAGGCTTGCTCGGAAGCATACCGGCTTCACTCATGGCATAAAGAATGCGGCGGTGCACCGGCTTCAGACCATCCCGTACATCCGGCAGCGCACGGGTGACGATGACGGACATGGCATAATCAATGTAGGAATTTTTCATCTGCCCTTCCAGAGGGGTATTGATGATTTTTCCTTCCTTCCATTCAATGGAATCCATAGTTCCTCCTTTGATGAGGCATAAAAATAAGGGAAGCGCTGAATGAATCAACGCTTCCCTAAGGACTTCAGGCAGCCCTGTCAGTCCTTTGGGAACTTACTTTGCTTATATGTATTATACCATAAAATCGCTCTCAGCACCATTTAAAGCCATTTATAAGCATTTCTGTCATTTTCTTACACGAAGGCTTAAAACCGTTTAATCCTCTAGAAGTCCTTTTAAGAACTATTTGCCGCCGGTGCTCCCACATTTTATAAAAAATCTCCCTTTTTTTCATTCTCCATTTTTTATATAATAGGATATATACTCTTTTTTAACTGAAGGATGTGGAAGAATGAAAAAATACCTGGCAGCCATGGTGATTGCCATCCTGCTTCTGGGAGGCGGCGGCTACTTTGCCTACGTCCATTTCATCAGCGGCGGCCCCTGGCAGGGCACCTGGTGGGGCGTGCAGGATGCCGGCGTGAACTGGTCCGGCGACCATATACGAAATCTGGAAACCGTCACTTTTACAAGAAACGACGATAAAACCATTACCGTAGACCATAAGGTACAGCAGGGAAGCAGGGAAGTGAACGGCTCCCTTTCCGGCACCGGCACCGTAGACGGCGGGCGTCTGGTGATTACCCCTGCCAAGGGAGGCAAGGAAATCACCCTGTCCTACAACACCATATCCAAAACCATTGGGACCCCTCTCACCAATGCCGACAAGACCGATGTCACCCTGACCGTCCTCACCCAGGACAATAATGATGAAATGGAGCAGATCCGGAGCGAAATCGTGCAGATTTCCCAAAAGCCGGAAAATAAGATCGACACCACCTTGTCCTCCTCCAAGAGCTGAACTTTATAAGAAAAAGCGTTGAAGTAATGTGCAATCATTTCCTCAACGCCTTTTTTATTTATTATACCCTTAGATGGTTTCAAAATGACAAAGGAGAGAGACATTCAGACGGCCAGACCTCAGAACTCCGGGGAACCTTCCTGCCGGGCTCCTCATTTCGGACACAGTGAAGAATCTCATTGCGTGGCGGCAGTGCGCCCAATGCCGCTAAATACCAGTAAGCAGGAAGGCAGGAAGACTGCCACCGCCACACAGCGTAGAGCAGAGAGATTTCCCGGCTGCAGCCGAAATGACAATAATGCGGCCTGCCGCATCTGTCATCTCGAGCGGAGCAGCATGCCGTTATAGGGACAAAGGTCTTCAGCTTTATTGTGGCTCTGAGTCGAGAGATCTCCTGCCACAATGCGGCCGGAACCATAGGGGTGTGAGATTTCTACACTTCGCTCCACTCCGCTGCAGTCGAAAAGACAATGAGTCGTCTGATGTCTGATTGCCTGTCCGATAGATTTCACATTCCCTTTTTATTTCCTGTGGAACGTAATAATCACAAGTTCCCTGGGACAGCTGAAGCGGAAGGGGAACCAGCTGGAATCGCCCCGGGACACATAGCCCATATTTCTGCCGTCACTGTAAAGCCCCCGGGTATAGGTGAAGGGCGTGATGATAGGCCTGCCGAAAAGGCCGAACTGGGTGCCATGGGTATGACCGGTCAGGGTAATGGCCGCGCCCTTTTTGAAGCCCTCATCCAGAAAGGCGGAATGATGAGCCAGAAGCACCACCGGTGCTCCCTTTGGAATACCGCGGAACGCTTCATCCGTCATGGAATCCATTTCTATTTCCATAGCCCTTCCCCGAGACCAGGGATAATCGACACCGGCCACATAGAGGGACGCCCCGTCCCTTGTAATTGCATCATGGTCATTCACCAGAATCTTCACCGGCGTCTTTAGAAGCTCCTTTTCAATATAGTCCTTCCCCCGGTAGTACTCATGATTTCCCCATACATAGATAATGCCGTCAGGAAAGCCATAGAACTCTTCCGTCAAAGTCCGGCCTGCGTCCGGCATATGGCGTATATCGTCGATGAGATCTCCCGTAAAGAAAAGCACCTGTGCCCCTTCCCTGCGGGCCCGGTCAATCTCGCCGGAAAGGTCGGTATACCGGAAATAGGGGCCGATGTGGGTGTCCGTCATCTGGGCCGCCTTATAGCCTTCAAAGGCAGGAGGAAGGCTCTCCACATACACATCCAGATGTTCCACCTGCTCCCTGTTATTGCCGTCTACGGAGCCATAGATACCAATAATCGCCGCAGCGCAGATGGCAGCCAGCGAGAACACCCGGCTCCCCTTCCGGAGCTTCTTTGAAATGGACAGGAGAGACAGAAAGAAAAGGCAGGGAAGAGATACGATTTCAGCCACCATGATCCCGCAGGCCATATATCCTAGCCACAGAGACCAGAGCCCCAGGCCGTCATAACCTCTGGCATACCAGAGGAAATAGGCGGCTGAAAGAAAAGAAATGAGCCAGCTTCCTGCAATATAGAAATAAAACCGTTTTCTCCTGAAAATCACAGACAGAAAAGCGCCGTTCAGAATTCCCAGCAGGGAAAAAATCATAAGAATCATCCGTTCAAACATGGAGTCACCTCCTTTGGACCGCTTTGCGGCCCGGGTTCAAAAGGTTCAGAAGGCTCAGTGGGGAAGGTTGACGGCGCCTTCGGCCCCGAAGGTTCTAAAGGTTCTAAGGTTTCACGCAGCCTGCGGCTGCAAGGGTTGTGGTGGCGGCTGCGCCGCAATTATAGCCTGCGTTACGTGCCCTCTCCCCACCCCTGCGGTCATACTGAGCGGAGCGAAGAATCTGGGTACCTGCCGTTAGTAATGCCAGCTAGTTCACTAGTCCACCAACCCACTAGCGCACTAGTACACTAGTACACTATTTTCTCCACGAATGCCGCCAGCCTTGCATGGGGGCCGGCCAGGGGGATTTCCCTGTATTCTTCCGGCGAAAACCAGCGGTATTCTCCTTCCGGCACGGCTACTTCTTTAACGGGATAGGCCTTCATGTGCCAGATACGATGGGTGAAGACATGCTTGTAAGTCCAGAGACAGTCTTCCGTTGTTCCACAGAGAAGCTGTTCCAGTCCTTTTTTGGCGTCCTCTTCCTTTTCTGCCAGAGCCATGGGGAATTCCCACATGGAGGCCAGCATACCCTTTGACGGTCTTTTATGAAGGAGCACCCTGCCCTCCCTGATACAGAGGCCGCAGGCGGCAGCTTCTTCCTTCGGCGGCTTTTTGGCACTGCGGCGGGGCAGGTCCTTTTCTTTTCCATTTCTAAAGGCCACACATTCACCGGCCAGGGGGCAGAGGCTGCACCTTGGATTTTTCGGGATGCAGACGTCCGCTCCCAGGTCCATCAGGGCTTCATTGAAGTCTCCCGCCCGATCCGGCAGAGTGGCTTCCACAAGGCTCTCTATTTCCTTCCTGCCCCGGCTTTTCAGGATGTCTTCTTCCACCTGGTAAAGCCTGGCATAGACCCGAAGCACGTTGCCATCTATGGCGCCTTCCTTTTTTCCATAGGCCATGGAGAGGATGGCGCCGGCGGTGTAGCTTCCGATTCCCGGAAGGGCAAGGATTGCCGCCTTGTCATCAGGGAGGCGGCTGCCGTAGGTTTCTTCCATTTCCCGGGCGGCTTTATGGATATTCCGGGCGCGGCTGTAGTAGCCAAGGCCCTGCCACTGGTGGAGTACCTCTGCTTCCTCCGCCTCCGCCAGGTCGTGAATGGTGGGAAAGCGCTCCATCCAGCTGTTGAAATAGGGCTTCACCGCTTCCGTCCTGGTCTGCTGGAGCATGATTTCCGAAATCCACACATGGTAAGGGTTCCTGGGCTTGTCCTCCCGCCAGGGGAGGTCTCTTTTGTGGCCGTCGAACCAGGTAAGGAGCTTTTCCGGCCAGTCCCTGGCCGGTTTCTTCTCATCCATCATGTTATCTCCCGGAAATCATAATCGTAGACGGTCTCCCCGTCTTCTGCAAAATAGATGGTGCCCCGGATTTTCTTTCCCCATAGAATCATGGGGAGCCACACCCTGTCTGCCATCCACATATCTTCATAGGGGAAATCTTCCACCCGGAACCAGCGGGGTTCCATTTCATCAGACAAATGGGGACTTCCTTCCCATCCCCGGGCGAAGTATACAATGCCCCCATGGGACCATTCGGGATCCGAAGGCTGATGGAAATAGAGATCTGCTGCCATGATGAGCTTCTCCGGTGCCATGACAAGGCCGCATTCTTCAAAAAGCTCACGGCAGGCGCATTGGCGCATGGTCTCGCCGGGCTCTATTTTTCCGCCAAAGCCGTTCCATTTCCCATATCCCATGCCCCGCCTTTTGCGGCCCAGCAGAATGGCTCCATCCTCCCGCACCGGGTACACCAGGGATGTGTCCCTCACTTCTTTATCCCTTCGTAGGTTTCAAAATAAAGTTCACGGAACATTCTCTTTCCCGCTTCCGTCCTGTAAAGGCGGTGGTAAAGGGCTTCATTCTGTTTCAGCGGTGCGCCGTCCTCGTACTGGTTCACCAGCATATCCGCCTCCGCCAGAATCCGGGCGTCCGGGCCGTCGATACTGCCGTAGGAATGGTGATGGGCCACCAGCCAGCAGATACGGTCAATGTCCTCCTTTTCAAACCCCAGTTCTTCCAGCATGGGCCGGGCTTCATCGGGCCCCAGCTCCTGCTGGATCTGGCCGTCATTCCGGCCAAACCGCCTCTCCCCTTCGTGGATGCCGATATCGTGCACATAGGCAGCCGCCTCCAGCCGGAAAAGGGTCTTTTCATCTAGCCCCTCCTCCCTGCCGATCTGGGCGGCGAAGGCGTGAACTTTCAGGAAATGGTGAATCCTGCGGGGATCCCCCTTGTCATAGGCAATCATGGCTTTGCATAAAGCAGTCAGTTTATCCATACTATTTTCTCCTTGTATGTTTGAAATGAATGGAGCGCTTCGCGCCCCAGGTTCAGAGGGTTCGGCGACCTTTGGGCGCAAAGGTTCTCAGGTTTAACAGCGGCCACTGGCCGCTGAGGGTTGTGGTGTCTACCGATAGTGGTACCAACCAGGGAAAGCACACTAGTCCCCCAGCCCACCAGCCCACCAGCCCACCAGCCCACCAGCGCACCAGCGCACCAGCTCACCAGCTCACCGGCGCACCAGCTCACCGGCTCACCGGCCCACTAAAAATATTATATCAAAACAGGGAAAGAAAAAACGGCGCAGCGGCTGCTGCGTCGTTTTTCCTGTTTTCTTATTTTGCCAGTTTCTGGGCTACGGCAGAGGTCACATCTACGCCGCCGTCTACCACGGCACCCTGTTCAAGGATGATGTCCAGTCCCTTTTCCTGACGAACCTGCTGGATGGCTTTCATAATGTCGGAAAGGATAGGCTGCATGGCAGCTCTTTCTTTCTGATCCATTTCCTTCTGCAGTTCGGTGGCAATCTGCTGTTTTTCCTGGTCCGTCTTGCCTGCAGAGCGGCTCTTGAAGGATTCTTCTGCCTTCTGGGCAGCGGTCCTCATATCAAGCTGTGCCTTCTGCATTTTCGGATGAGCCTGGAGAAGGGCATTGGAATTTACATATCCGATGCCTGCTGCGGAAGCGGAAAACATGGCACCAAATGCGATCATACCAGCAGCTACAGCTGCTACTGTTTTGTTCATTTTCATAGTATCCTCCTAACTGTGCCCCCAAGGACGGGAGCCTCAAGTTGCATAGTTTCATTTTAATCAAAGAATCGACAGGTGTCAATGGCCAGGCTGGGATTTGTCAGTAAATATCCTATGAATCAGCGCTTCCCTTAGTTATTTGAATTTTTCTAAAACAAAGTGCATTGAACATCTTATGAATGACTCAGCGCTTCCCTGAGGGAATCACTGATTCATTCATAGAGTCTGCTTTTATAAGGTTTTTTATGCACTGCTTCGTCATGGGACTCCTTAAATAGCTTGCTATTCGCGCCATCCCATTCCTTGCATTACATAAAAATTCAAGAATAAAAGCAAACAATGATTTAATCAGCGCTTCCCTTCGCCTCGATAGCCGCGGTTTCCGCTTCCTCCGCCATGGCTTCCTTGGCTTCCTTCAAAGCAGCTTCCCGCACTTCTTCCTTCTTTTCTTTCTTCTTTGTGAAATGGGAAATCACTTCCGGCACCATGTTGATAACTTTGTCGATGGTTCCATTGGCAGTGGCATTCTTAATGGAGAAGAGCTCCACCCTTTCCCCCTTCATGATGAGCACCGCCGTAGGTGTCACCTTTCCGCCGCCTGCGCCGCCGGAGGTGGTGCCGCCGTGGGCGCCGCTGCCGAAGCCGAAGGAAATATCCACGAAGGGAACGATGGTGGCGTCACCCAGGTAAATAGGCTCCCCTACCACCGATTCAGTGGTAATCATTTTTTTGAAATCGTCAAAAATCTGCTTTCTTACTTCATCATCCATTGTCATTTCCCCCTTGTCTGAAATGCCAGAATTCCCTTGCCGGTTTGGACAGGGCAAGCTTTAAAAGTATATACAGTACATATAATGGAATGAGCCGTCCCCGGCCATATCCGGAAAGAGTACATTCCTTATCCACATAATTCCAGGAAATTTCCTCCGCCCCTCCAGGCAGGAAGGCATAGAAGAGACCGCAGAGGATGCCTGTATGCATGGGATCCCCCAGCCCCAGGCCTCCTTCCACATGCCATTTTCTGATGAACCCATGGGAAATCAGGCTTCCTGCCGCCTGAAAGCACCGGGCTGCGAGCCCACTATCCAAGGCAAAGAAGAGCTGTGCCAGGTAGGAAGGACGGCTCTTCTCGTGGGCTGCCGGTTCTTCTTTTTCCAAAGGCTTCTCCTCTTCCTGAACCGGAGAAGGGGGCGTCCCTATTTCCCTTATTTCCTCTTTTTTCCCATCCTCCGCTGGCGCCTCTCCTTTTCCACCGGCCGCCATGGTTTCCTCCCAGGCATCCAGGGTTTCATCCAGCTCCGCCAGTGCTTCGTCCTCCACCGGCTCCCCGATTTCATCTTCGGCCTTAGAGAAAGAGAAGGTTTGACCTTTGGAAATCAGCCCCCAGAGCCAGCCCGCTTTAATGTCCAGTTTCCATGTTTCAAAGGACAGGGTATAGGAAAGGGGCACCAGCAGCAGAAGGAATATAAACGCCAGGAAAATGGCTGTCCCGTAAACGAATATCATGGCGATCCATAGAGGCGGCTCAGCCCGTCTGCCGCCTCCTTAACCTCCTTCACCAGATAGGACGGCGCCGTCACCTTCACCAGCGGCGCATGCTTCAGGGCCCAGGCCTTCATGGCGGAAGCGGGGATAGTCACTTCCACGGTCACCAAGTCCTGACGGGCAGAGAGCAGGCGGGCGGAGCGGCCGAAATCATCCATAATGTCGCTCATGAGATGCCAGTCCGCCTCAAAGCTGCAGAGCACCGGACGGCCGGTATAGATACCGTGCCCGGAAAAGAGGAAATCGCCGATTTTCTCTCCCGTCTCCAGGCCCCTCAGCGATTTCTGCAGCCGTGCCGGTTCCTCCAGCACCGTCACATCAGTCATCATATCCACCTTGAATACGGATATATCCTCACTCCCTTCCTCATTGCAGAGAAGGAAATACCGGTCATCGGAGGCGGTAATCTGGTAGGGGCTTACCCGGTAAAGCCTGTCCTCGCCGGACACCGTATAGCCGTGATGCCGCTTGCCGTCCGCTTCATAATGGTCGTAATAGAAGGAAATCATCTTTTTCTGGGAAAGGGCCCGGGACAGGATGGAAAGATTCTCCCCTGCCTCCGCCGGCTTTCCCGGAGAAGGCAGGTTCTTCACATTATCCTTCTCATCGGAAAAAGTACGGCTCTGCAGCCTCTTCAGCTTTTCCGTGAGCTGCCGCACCTGCTGGGCAGGCAGATGGGAGAAATAGAGAAGGTCGATGAGCACCTTCAGCTCATCCTGGGACACCACATGATCCCAGTACCAGTCCAGCGAAAGGGGCGCCTCCTTCCCGTTCACCACCCGGGTAACCTCCCGGCATACCACCGGAAGGCCCGCCTCCTTCAGACGGTTCAGATTCCGTCCGATGGATCGCCGGCTCACTGTCATGCCATATTTTTTCTCCATGAAATCAAGGATTTCCTGCTGGGTCAGCGGATGCTCCCGGTCCGACTCCCGAAGGAGAACCTGCACGATCCGCATAATGGACATCTTGCTTCCCCTATCAACACTTTCCCCTGCCACATGACTCACCGCCCTCTGATTTTCAAAATCACTTCATCGCTGATAAAAGATGAAATCATAGTGACAAAAGTGATAAAAGGCGCAAAGGCAGGCCGGTTCAGCAGGCGGTGCACCAGCGCCGCCACCGCAGCACCGCCCAAAAGATCGCTGGGATAATGAACTCCTGCAAAAAGACGGGAAAAAGCAAGGATGGCGCCCATCAGGGCCATAAGCTTCGACCCCTTCATGCCCATGGACAGGAGCTGCAGCACCACCACCGCTCCATTCATGGTGTGATTGCTGGGGAAAGACGCATTGGCCTTATGACCCGTAAAATTCCATATCCTGTAATCCCTGGTAAAAGGCCGCTTCCTGAACCACAGCTTCCCGATACCAAAGGAAACCAGAGACGCAATGCAGACCCCCAGGAAAGAAAGGATACAGCAGCGCCGCCGCACCTCCCGATCTTTCCCCGGTGTAAACCAGAGAAACAGGCCGTAAATCACAAAGGCCCAGTGACCATACCGGGCTATGAGATCCATCATCAGATCAAAAGGCCTGACCTTCCCAGCCAGCCCATTGATTTTTCGTACCACATCCAAATCCGGATTCATGAAAAGCACCTCTTTCCTTGCAGAAGCCTATTTACTATTTTTAATTTTATCATAATACCCCTTGTTTGACAAAAAGGGGCAAAAGGGCCCTGTTTTATTGTCCCACCGTTTGCGGGGGAAGGTGGTACGAAGTACCAAAGGGGGACGGGCCTGAAAGGGCCAAAGATTGTAATGAATTTTATAACGCCGCTTCACGGCAGGGTTTTACGCCTTCCCTCCCGCCGGACATCGTCATTCTGAGCGCAGCGAAGAATCTCGGTACCTGCCGATAGCGACTCATAGGCCGGTAAACGCCAGTCGGCGGGAAGCGCTTCGTTACCTGCCGATAGTGCCTCAAACTAGGGAAGCGCTGATTAATTCATAGAGTCTGCTTTTATAAGAATTTTTATGCACTGCTTCGTCATGGGACTCCTTAAATAGCTCGCACCAGCACACTAGAACACCAGCCCGTCAGGGAATCCTATCCGTCCATAAGGCACTTCATGCTATAATGAAACCACAGAAAGGACTACCATGAGAAAAGTACTGATTACCCTGGCTTCCATCCTGGCGGTGGTGGGCATTATCCTTCTAAATGCCCTCACCTTTTCTACCCGTTATGCCAGAATGATGGAAACATCCATTACCGTCACCTCTGCGGACAACAGCTTTATAGGGAAGAAGATGAAAGAATTCTTTGCACGGGAGGATTTGGAAGAAAAACTGGCCCGGGAGCTGGACACCCTCCCCCTTTTCCCCGCCCATCCGGAATATGAGGAAGAACTGGCCTCCCTTATCGTCTCCCTGGGCCGTGACGCATCTCTGGAACAGGTGCGCTGCCAGGGCCGCCGCTACTACGGCGGCTACCGCGTCCGCCTCCTGCTGCCCAGGGAGGAATTTCAATTATGGAAAGACCGCTTGAAAGAAAACCTTCCGGAAGACAGGCTCTCATTCATCACCAACAGGGACAACTCCCACATCCGCCTCCGCCAATTCACGGGCTGGGAAGAAAAATCGGAAGATGGTGAAACGCCCTACACCCAGGGTACCGCCAGCTTCCTCCTCACCCAGGGCGGCATGACCCAGCTCGTCTACATTACCGCCGTCATCCAGGAAAAAGAAGACCATGTCCTCCTCGCCCTTTTCATTTCCGACCATAAGCAGGACACCAGGGGCATTCCCTTTGGAGAAATGGCTATGGCGCGCCCTGCGGGCGCAGAAGGTTCTAAAGTTTGACGCCCGCCTTCCGGACGAGGGTTCAAAGGGTTCAAAGGGTTCAGAGGGGAAGGTTGACGGCGCCTGCGGCGCCGAAGGTTCTTAAGGTACTAAAGTTTGACGCAGCCTGCGGCTGCGAGGGTTGTGGTGGCGGCTGCGCCGCAATATATAGCCTGCGTTACGTGCTTCCCCTTTGTGTCACAAATGCTGCATGACGTACTGCTAAAGCCCCCTTCCTCTGGAAGGGGGTGTCGCCGTAGGCGACGGAGAATAGTGACTTTTCGTAAGGGACGCAGTGATTCAGTCGTTATCAGATTTCATTCTTGCATTTTGGTTCAATACAAGGAATAAGCCGATGCGAATAGCCATAGCTATTTAAGGAGGCTTATGACGCAGTATTGGGCCAAAATGCATATGAAATCAGATTCTGCGGCTGAATCTGTGCGTCCCGCAAAAAGCCAAGGCCCTGCAGGGGCCTATTGGGAATCATTAGTAAAGCTGCCTTTCGGCGGCGCCTTTGCCCGGCAAAGGCCTATCCTCACCGCTCCGCGGAGCTCCTTCCTGCGAAAAGCTGACAGCCGAAAGCCGACAGCCGCCCTCACTGTCCCACTATCTCACTAATACACTATCCCACCAGCCCACTAAAAAAGAGCTCATCAGAGCTCTTTTTTTTCTTCCTCTTTTTTCTTCATAGCCTCTTCCCTCTGCTTGTGGGCCCTGTCATAGGCACCGCTCCGTTTGAGGGCCATGGAAATGACCGCCACCACAGCACAGAGAAGGATGAAAAGGTTCACCGTAGTGACGCCTTCTCCAAAGCCGATACGGTAAATGGAGTAAAAGAGAACCACCACCAGAAGAAAATCCTGAAATTTTGAGAACATACTGCCTTCCTCCGATTCCTAAAAACTATCCTTACAATAGCGGAAAGGAGGGGCTTCGTCAAGTCCGATTTCTTGAGGGAAGCACTCAGCAGGTATGGCAGTCTTCGTAGATTCCCTTTTCCTTCAGGAGCTGAATCACTGTTTCCCCAATATCCGCCACAGTCCTGGCCACAGGAATGCCTACGGCGTTCAGGGCAGCAATCTTTTCAGCCGCCGTGCCCTTGCCGCCGGAAATGATGGCGCCGGCGTGGCCCATGCGTTTCCCTGGAGGTGCCATACGGCCTGCAATGAAGGCAGCCACCGGCTTCTTCATATTTTCCTTGATCCAGGCGGCCGCCCTTTCCTCTGCGTTGCCGCCGATTTCACCGATCATGAGCACCGCTTCTGTTTCCGGGTCTTCATTGAAAAGGGTGAGGGTATCAATGAAATCCATCCCCTTGATGGGGTCGCCGCCGATTCCGATGGCGGTGGTCTGGCCAATGCCGGCCTGGGTGAGCTGGAAGGTGGCTTCATAGGTCAGGGTGCCGGACTTGGACACTACGCCTACATGGCCTTTTTTATAAATCTGGGAGGGAATGATGCCGATATTGGCTTCATCCACGGAAATGATGCCGGGGCAGTTCGGCCCGATGAGACGGGTCTTTTTCCCTTCCATATAGCGATGCACCTTTACCATGTCTTCTACAGGAATATGCTCTGTGATGCATACCACCAGGTCAAGACCTGCTTCCACCGCTTCCAGGATGGCATCAGCTGCAAAGGGAGCCGGCACGAAAATGACAGATGCATTGGCACCGGTCACAGCCACTGCGTCTCTCACCGTATTGAATACCGGTACGCCGCAGCAGACCTGGCCTGCCTTGCCCGGTGCCGTGCCGCCTACCACATTGGTGCCGTAGGCCTGCATCTGCTCTGTATGGAAACGGGCTGCCCTGCCGGTAATGCCCTGTACAATGACTTTTGTATCTTTATGGATTAATATACTCATGACCAGCCCTCCTTATTTCTTTTCCTTCTGCTCTTTAGCCAGACGAATCACAGTCTTGGCACCCTCATCCATGGAAGAAGCGGGGAAAAGGTTCAGGATATTCGCTTCATGCAGGATTTCCCGTCCTCTTTCCACATTCCGTCCTTCCAGACGAACCACCACAGGGATGGGGAACTCTTCCTTTCCGCCGGAAAGGAGGGCCGCCGCTTCCACAATGCCTGTGGCAATGACATCGCACTTATTGATACCGCCGAAAATATTAATCAGAATGCCATGCACCTGGTCATCTTCCAGCATGATTTTGAAAGCAGCCACGATTTTCTCCGGTGTGGAATCGCCGCCTACATCCAGGAAATTGGCCGGTTCCCCTCCGTTTTCCTTAATAATATCCACCGTAGCCATAGCCAGGCCGGCACCATTCACCATGCAGGCCACATCGCCGCCCAGGTTCACATAGTTCAATCCTTCTGCCGCCGCTTCTCTTTCCTTCTGGTCCTCTTCCGTAATATCCCGGAGAGCCACGATTTCGGGATGACGGGACAGGGTACTGTCATCAAAATTCAGCTTGGCATCCAGAGCCAGCACTTCATTTTCCTCTGTCACCACCAGGGGATTGCATTCCGCCAGGGAGCAGTCCTTATCCACAAACAGCTTGTACAGATATTTCATAAAAGTCTTCGCCTTCGGCACCACCGCCTGCTCCATATGAAGAGCATAGGCCATGCGGTTGGCCTGGAAATCGGCCAGGCCGATGGCCGGGTCGATATATTCCTTCAGAATGGCTTCGGGATTTTCTGCAGCCACATCTTCAATGGCCATGCCGCCAGACTCGGAAGCCATCATCACCACGCACCGGGATTCCCTGTCCACCACAAAGGAAATATAATATTCCTTCTTGATGTGGGCGCCTGCTTCGATGAGAAGACGATTCACTTTCTTTCCCTGGGGCCCGGTCTGGCGGGTAACAAGGATGCTGCCCAGAAGCTCTTTGGCATATTTTCTCACTTCTTCCGGAGAATGAGCCAGCTTGACACCTCCCGCCTCTCCGCGGCCGCCGGCATGAATCTGCGCCTTCACAACCACCACCGGCGTACCGATGCGCTTCGCTGCAGCCACCGCATCCTCCACGGTGAATGCGGGATATCCTTCGGGCACATGAATGCCATATTCCTTCATAATGGCCTTGCTCTGATACTCATGTATATTCATAAACATCCCCCTTTTGGAAATGAAAGAACCGCCTCTGCGGCTCCAGGGGAAGGCACGAAAAGCGGTCTTCCTCTCTTTTTCGATGATTCAATTACATTTCCTATCATATCACCTTATGTGTCAGCAAAAAAGGTGAAACCCCATAAATAAGGTACTCTTTGCAAAATTAGCATAGCCTATATAGAATGCAGTGAGAAAAAGGGATAATATACTGGAATTATGATAGGTTCAGAGTGTTGTGGTGGCGGCTTCGCCGAAATATTTAGCCGGCGTTACGTATTTCCCTTGTCTGTCGTAAGGCAGATGTCTTTAGTGACATTTCATCTAAATTAGAGAAGCACTGATTAAATCATTGTTTGTTTTTATTCCTGGATTTTTATGCAATGCAAGGAATAGGACGACGCGAATAGCGAGCTATTTAAGGAGTCCCATGACGAAGCAGTGCATAAAAATTCCTATAAAAACAAACTCATGGTATTTTCGACATTCTTTCTTAATGTCCTTCCTCCTTTTGTCAATGAATGCAATTATTTCAAATCAACAATCATATTTATTATAATTGGAAATCATTTTACCATTAACCACTGTATTATTCCAATTCCGCCCAATGATAGAATCATCCCAGTTGCAAACTGTATCTAATAAAATCAAAGCAGCGATAATAATATCAACAATGTTCAAAACAAATGCTATCCGTTTTAATTCAATCCACCATTCGTAATCTTCAGGGAAAGGGGCATTATGTCTTTTATACGCATATTTAGCATTTAATATCTTCATCCTTATAATAAGATATCCCGAGACAGGGAATAATATTCCCATGGATAAAAGTGTTCCTACAATAAATTTCATTGAAATCACTGAATATGGCTGAGAAATATGATAGATAAAATCAAGGATAATGAATACGGCTAAGAGTGCTCCTATATATCCTATCGTATAGATAATCTTGAATACATTCGTTTCCATTTTTTTGTATGAGGTTATCCAGTTGAATAATAGACTTATGAAGAAGGCCAGCATGGTAATAATAGATAAGGCTGCAATCATTTTTTATTATCTCCCCGTTTCTGTTTTTGCTTATCAGTTATTATAAGATTTTGCTTAATCCAATAAGCGCCGTAATCCAATGGTACTGAAATTACTATACCGGGAACTGGTGCCAATGCTCCTCCTAAGATTCCAAATGCAAGCTTAAACGTATCAATTCCCACAGCTATTCCCAAGTCTTTTCCGCTATATGTATTAAAATCTCCGGTGATATCTACAATGCCACCCACAGTACTTCCGACTGCATTGTATTTTCCAAGTGCGCCCCAGGGACCTCGGACTCCGTGCTTATACATTTCTGTCCATGGTTTCCCTATTTCATCGGAAATCAAAGCCATACCGGCAGAGTTAAGAGGATTGAAGGAATCATCTTCTTTATGTTCTGCCTCGTATCTGCTGAGAGTTCCCTTCTGTATGTCAACTTCCCAAGCATTGTCATAATCCTTGTTCTTTGCCGGTAACAGTTCTCTGCTGCCGGTTACATCATAGAAGGCTCCATTCACAATTACCTGCGTCCCCGGAACAAGTCTCTTTGCTATGGATCTTGCAGCACGATTAATATACTCCGGTGTATTACCAATTTCATGCACTTCTATACCTGGCAGAGTAAACACCGGGAGATTTTTCGTTGCAAGTATATCAGGTCTATGATGAATGTCTCTTGCCTTCACCGTTTCCATATCGCTGGAGTCATCATAGGATATGCGCTGAATGGCATTCACAAAGTAAAGTTCTTCTTTAATTTCCTTCTCCCGCCTGCGATTCCCTTTGGCTTCCTTCAATTCTTTTTCTATGTGAAGTCTTGTCTCCCGGCCATAGCTATTCCACTTTGCCGCATCCAGGGAAATGCCAGCCATACCGGAAATAGAAGCATCAGACACTTTGCCAATTACTGCCCCCAGGCCTGCGCTGAGCCATTCTACCGTATCAGGATGGTTTCTCACCCATTCCGGAGATTTTGTGCGGTTCAGGTATCCCATCACATATTCATGGATACTTCCGGACAGGGCGCCTGCCAGAGTCTCTCCTGTTCCCATGTCTCCCATGAGAGCGCCAAAAGCTCCATGGAGGAGGACTTTTTCTGCGGAGCCGTCTTTCCATCCCCTGCTTTCTGCATAGGCATGAATGGCCTGGTTGTCGTATTTCTCCATCATGCCCAGAAGTTCCTGCTTTTCTTCCACCTTGGATTTATCGAAGATTTCCTTCAGCTTATTCAGGCTGCTTTCTGTATCCCGATTCAAGGTAGAAATGTCCTGCCTCTGGTTCTTCTTGTCCGTAATAACGATAGTCCCTTTCGCAA
>ULVN01059854.1_pt1 | contig 32804 bp, 29 predicted proteins | sample 1959491 | NCBI WGS metagenome assembly ULVN01 (sample SAMEA4835787, study PRJEB28245) | human gut metagenome | biome: gut microbiome; material: fecal sample | place: Denmark | collected 2008 | reverse complement strand
CTGGCATTATCGACTCTTCTTGCGGATTTTAGGTTAATATATAAATCACACATATCAATAAAAACATGGCTAGGATTACCAAAAGTTGAATCGATATCAGTAAGCAAATTCTTTATTGTTGACATTTGCATGCTGATGCCATTTTCATTACGAAATGTGTCACTAATACTTACACCCATGGCAGTCATCCCATCGCGTAGCCTTTTGGATAATTGCCTAACGGCATCAGTTCTCCCCACAACGCCTTTAGACACTTTTTCGTAAGTGTCTATCAAAAGTGCAGTCTCATACTTGTTCCAAGACTTGTTTATCTGAGGAGAGTCCATCTATACTGTTATTTTTTTGTTTAGGGAGAAAAAGAAAGCGTACCGACTTCCTTCACGTCCCCAATCTCTGGCAATCTGACAAAAAGCCAATACAGTAGAACGAAAGGAAGGGGTACGCCTATACAGGCGTATCCTCATCCTATGATGTTTACTGTATAATATTTGTCAGATATTTTGAGATTAGAACATCATCGAATTAGATACGAAATCCATTCACCCACAAAAATTTGCCAAAGGTATATAGCCCCGACACGGCAAAGTTACTAAAATTGGTCTACATTAAGAAAAGAAAACGCATTTATTTTTGAAAATGCATTCATTCTATTGAGTTCCGTTTTTCATTATTCTGATCTGCAACTAAGAAGAATTCTGGATAGCGAATGATTTATTTGGCATTTTGTATGTTGGTCATTTCCTTTAAGCATTATTGATGTAACAATGCTCAGACCACTTACAGACCACGCAGAGGTCTTAACAGACCTCATAGAAATTCTAAAATATCCTAATAGATAAGAGGTTATCTATGCGCTATAGTGTTAAATCAAAAGTAAATGCTTATTTTTGTAGACAATATCGTTGAAGCCGACCCTGCAAAGAGCCTACTTTTTTAGTATGAAGCAATTGATTAGACATGGATAAAAAGGAAAGAGAAGCCATCAGACAAAGGAGAGATGAAGCCATTGCGTTTGTGTCTGCCGAGATGACAGGGAAAAAGAAAAGGTATGCCGCCTTCGTAAAGGAGATTGAGGGCACTTCTTTGGAAGGGGGCGCACCGGGAATGGAGAAGCTGTGTGCTTTGATGTCGAGATGCCTTCCACAAGATTGCAAAACGATGCTTGAAACTGCCTTCCGCGTCTTCTTCGGTGATGGCATCGGAAATGAACTTGAAGACGCATTCAATGCCAAGAACTATGATAACCTTGCCGGGGAGTGTGTCGTCAACCGTAGAACCATTGCGGTCAGCTTTGACGGGAACATATCAGTTACCGACAAGAAAGAGAAACCGTTCGATGGGCTGTATCTGGATATGGAGGAATATGAGAAGCTGAAAAACAGCATTCCGCCGATGATGCGGCAATCATTTATCGATACTTTGTCCTTTATGTTTGAGACAGAGGCGGAACTAAAGGAATACATGACGGCCATGAACAATTGCATCATGTTCCTTTACGTAGTCTTGGGCGTAAACGTCCCGACCATGTTCGAGAATCTGCGGACGATCGTCCGTGAAGAAAAAGACGAGACAGCCATCTTCGCCTACTACTATATATTCAAAGACAGGGGACTGCAGAAAGTGGCCAAGCTGCTGCCGTCCATTTTGCTGACCGGCGAGGCAGGATACCCGGGACTCGGGATATTCAGTGGGATCATCGGCAATATTGTCTCTGCCTCTACGGCCATAGGTATTCATGACAAAAGCTCATGGAGGGAAGTGATGGATGAAACAGACAGTGATGATTTGTGGAAAGAGGTGGCTAACGCTCTGCGCTATGCCGAAGATAACCACGGGCAGAAGAAAGAGTTGGTGTCATTGGAAGACATGCTGAAAGACGACACACACGGAGAAATCATGCTGGCGATAGGACAGTTCACAAAAGAGTATGACGAGTCTATTGCCATGGCCTATCTGCTCATAGCACTTGAAAGGACCAGCTGCATGAAGAAACATTACCCCTTCTCCACCTTTGTTGAAGCTGTCAACAAGCGGTTTGGAAAAGAATACACCTATCAGAAAGCACAAAGACGCTACAGTGAAATCAGTAGCATGCCCGGCATGCTGAAGGAGAATAAGAGCAGCATGAAGAAAGCTAAGAAGATCATTGAGGAATGGAAGGAGGTATTCCTCAACTGCAACGCCGGTGATTCTTGACGGCCAGCAACATGCCATTATACATATTTTACCAAGAGGGATAAGCAATGGACTCACAGAGACTCCATTGCTTTTTTTGTTGCTGTACATACAGTACAGAGGCTCAATGACATTCTATTTTTTGGTACAAAAAATTAAAGTGCTTTTCATTGTACCAAAAAGCCCGGAAAAGCCTGTTACCTTTGCAGCGAAATTTAATCTTATTACTACCACATGAAACATGTATTTACTTTCGAGACTTTATTGCAGACACCTGTCTGCATGATGACCGGAGAGCAGCTCGCTTTCCTTGTTACTAACCTGCCACTGCTCAACAAGCAAGGTAACAAAGCATCCTCGGATGAGGAGGCAGCGAAGCCGCGCCGGCTGGTGTACGGCATCAAGGGCATTGCCGACACCTTCGGCTGCAGCATCCCAACGGCCAACCGCATCAAGCGGAGTGGCGTCATCGATGATGCCATCACGCAGGTGGGGCGCAAGATCGTCGTGGATGCTGATCTGGCACTCGAACTGGCAGCAAGTGCCAAAAAGAGAGGAAAGGAGGTAGCGTCATGAGTGAGAAACTTCAAAACAGTCAGAACTCCACGGGTGGAGGAAACACGGAAGGCGGCAGCACCGACCGCTATATCCGTGTGCGCACCGACTACTACAAGATTGTGGAAAAGCCGATGACCGACGGATCCATCGCCCAGCTGCTCATCAAGTGGAAGTACGGCACCATCAAGGCGGACCACGGAAGAGAATTTGCCGAGGAGACACCCTGCTACGACGACTTCATCATCTTTCCCGACAACGTCAATCCCCAGCAGGTGGTGGACGGCAGGTTCTGGAACCTCTATCATCCGGTGCGGTTCAAGCCGGAGCCGGGCGAGTTTCCAAACATCGACAGGCTCATGGAGCACATCTTCGGGGAACAGAAGGTGTTGGGCTACGACTACCTGCAGCAGCTCTACCTCCAGCCACAGCAGAAACTGCCCATCATCGTACTCGTCTCGCGGGAGCGCAACACGGGCAAGTCCACCTTCATGCACTTCCTCCATCTGTGGTTCGGCGACAATGTGACCTTCAACACCAATGAGGACTTCGGCAGCCAGTTCAACGCCGACTGGGCAGGCATGCTGCTCATCTGTGTGGACGAGGCCCTGCTCAGCAAGCGTGAGTATTCCGAGCGCATCAAGAACCTGAGTACCGCGCGATTCTATAAGATAGAGTCAAAGGGGAAGGACAAGGTGCAGCAGGAGTTCTTTGCCAAGTTCGTCTTTTGCAGCAACAACGTTGATAAGCCACTCATCATCGATCCGGGCGAGACACGCTACTGGGTGCGTGAGGTGCCGAAGCTGGAAAGCGACGACGTGGACTTCCTCTCAAAGATAGAGAAGGAGATTCCGCATCTGATGTATCACTTGCTGAACGAGCGAAAGATGTCAGTGTCAAACAAGGGACGCATGTACTTCGATCCGGCTCTTCTCTTCACGCCTGCCTTGCAGCGCATCATGATGAACTCACGCAGTCTGGTGGAGGCGGCTATATACGACCTTTGCGACGACATCCTCTCCTCGACAGGTGAGGAGAACTTCTCCTTCGTTCCCGGTGACCTGCGGCTCATACTCACGGACAAAGGCATCAAAGCTGATGATGCATCTGTCCGCCACGTGCTCAAGGATCTGTGGCGTTTGAAGCCTCATGCCACACCAAGTACCTATGTGAGATACACCTACGGTGCCGGTATCTACGGAAACTATGCCGGACAGTCGGCCAAGGGCAGGTACTTCACGGTGACGAGAGACTTGCTGCATGAAATAAGCGAAAACTGTAGATTTGTAGACAATGCGGGTGAAATCACTGAACATCAAGATGTTAGATTGTCTACAGAAGAAAGTCAGGCTCCTTTCTGATGTAGACAGCGTAGACAGCAAGCTACAACCAGCTACAAAGTTCAATCCGATTGTAGACAACGTAACATACTTGTAAACAGAAAGTTATATTCAATTGTCTACAAATCAACAAAAAACTGCTATTAACCATGAAAAACTATACTACATACAAGCCCGACGATACAGATATCCTCAGACAGATATCCATCGCCTACTACCTCGACAACCAGGGCTTCAAGCCCGTCAAACGTCACTGCACCGGCAAAGAGCTGCTCTACCTCTCGCCCATGCGCAATGAGTCCAAGCCCTCGTTCAGCGTCAACACGGAGAAGAACCTATGGTATGACTATGGAACCGGTGAGGGCGGCGACATCTTTTCTCTCGTGCGAAAACTCTGGAATGTGGACTTCCACAAGGCGAAGGAGATCCTGCGTGACAAGGAATATAAAGAAATGTTCTACCGCCCCGTAGATACCCAACTGGAGCGTGAGCGTCCCTCTCCCTTTACAGACATCCGCACCTCACCATTGACCAGCAGCCATTTTCTCGACTATTGCGCCAAACGGTGTATTGACCCTGAGGTGGCGAAAGCGGAATGCCGTCAGGTGGACTACCAACTGTATGGACACATGAACTCCGCCATCGGCTTTGAGAATGACAAAGGCGGATGGGAACTTAGAAGTCCGTCCACAAAGATATGCACCTGCAAAGCCATATCCACAAGGCGAAAGCAGGATGGCAACACGACGGTTTGTGTCTTTGAAGGCTTCTTCGACTACCTCTCCTTCCTCACGCTGATGAAGTCCGAGGCGCGTCACAAATGTGACTATGTGATTTTGAACTCCGTCTCACAAGCCGGCAAGGTCATCCCCATTCTGAGACCGTACAAGCATGTGCGCTGCTATTTCGACAATGACGCGGCAGGCAGGAACGCTTACGAGATTGTCAAAAAAGATGTCAATGCTATATCTTGCTCGGAGAAGATGCTGCCACACAACGACGTGAACGACTATCTCTGTAGTCTGCGCGTAAGGAGTCCGACGGATGCTGACACTGATTGGGAGGGCAAGAAGTGTCATTCGCTGCGAATGACGGAGGAGCCTTCTCCCGATGGTCGCAATGAACAGTTGGGAAAACATCACTAAAGTTATAAACACGTAAAGTTATACACCATGAAAAAACGCAAGTATTTTCGTATCACATTCAGCTGCTCTGAGGACGAGCTTAGGGCTATCAGGCAGACTGCAGCCGACTGCGGCATGTCCATGAGCATGTACTGCAAGAAGGTCGTACTGGGATTCAAGCCGAAGTACCGTCTCTCCGAGGAGGACATCAGTATGATGCAGGAAGTCCGTAAGGTGAAGGCGGACCTGCAGAGGATAGCCAACTACTTCAAGTACGGCAACCATCAGATGCTCATGGAAGAGCTGGCGAAGGTCATCAGCAAACTAAAGACTGCGCTTTATGATTGCAACCGCTAAGAGCATCAGCTATGGCATGGCCAAGGCTGAGTATGATGAGAACAAAGTTATCAACGGTGTGAAGGTTGCCTCCGAGGCTGCGCGTCAGAACGTCTATGGTGACAACTGCCGGGAGATCGTTGAGGAGATGACCGACGTGCAGCGCATCCGCTCGCCGGTCAGGAACCCGTTCCTCGACATCGTGGTGACACTGTCGGAGGAGGACTGTGAGAAGATCACCGCTCCTAACCAGTCGGAATGGCTCGTGAAGCTGTTCATGCACGACTTGATGACGGAACAGATGGGACTGAGTGAGGATGATTACGCCGGGATGCAGTGGATAGCTTATCAGCATGAGCATACTGACAACAGTGACAGTCTCAGACACTGGCATATCCTCGTCAACCGCACGCTGCTTGACGGCAAGCTGGTCTCTGACTCCTGGATCGGGAAGAAAGCCGCGGCTACTGCCAACAAGATCAGCCGTGAGTACGGACTCACCGACGCCGCTGTACGCTCCAGGGAGAACAGGAAGGATGTGTTTCAGGCTGCCTGCTTTGTTCTCGGCAACATGCGTCTCTACGACTTCAACCGGTATCTTGAAGGCTTGAACGCACTTGGCTACCGAACGCGTCTGGCGCTGAACTCCAAGGGAGAGGTACAGGGCTACTACATCACCGCACAGTCGGGAAGGGAGTACAAGGCAAGTGCTGTTGACCGCAGACTGACCATCGGCAGACTCGCTGTACTGCACGCCGGGTTGCACAAGGGCATGAAGGCGGCAGCGGCCAAAAGTCCGGGAAGGGCCTTCAGCATGCCGGCTCCCAATGTGCCGACAGTGAATGTGGAGAACATGCTCCGTGTGTTCAACGCCGACGCCGTCATCTCATACTCCACCCCACCGCCTCCCAACGGCAGACGGAGACGCGGAAAACGGTGGGAGGACATGAGCGATGATGAGAAGAGGCTGGCGGCAAGCGGTATGTCGATGTGAGATGTCACAGACTCACAGACTCACATTGTCTCATACTCTCATTATCACATAGTAACAAAATAATATTTTAGAACAAACTTTTAATAACCAGCACTTTGCGAGTCGCTCGTGATGTGCATAAAAACAAGTTAACATGAGTAGCAAAAGACAGGGGCAATACGCCCCGAAACAGAACAGTATTCCCCAGCCAATAGCAATTGGTGCTTCCGGCTCCCAGCAGGGAAAAGGAAACGCAGTCCCGAAAATTGGCCCGTCACCAGCAACCGTAAAGCCGGTCACGGCCTCGAAGGTCTCGGAAGAAACCATCAGGCGTGCCGACGAGTATGTCGAGGGACGGCTGAACGAGTTTACATCTGCCATCAACAACCTCAAAGATGCCATTGAGGGCATTCCGGCCACCGTTCCTGTTGCGATACCGGAAGATGTCCAGGCGAAGATGAAGGCGTTCGACAAGACCGTCGAGAACCTTCCAAACGCTCTCCAGAAGGTCGATGTGATCAAGACTGTCACGGACCGGTGGATGATAAAAATTCTCTTCTTCGTAGCTGGCGTCGCTTCGGTAAGCATACTGATGGCGGTCTTTGCCGGAGAGAAGTATTCCGCTGCCATCGACAAGGAACTGGCGGCGGAGGCTAAGGTTCACTATGCCGACTCTGTCCTCAAGGAGGCCAGGAGCATCATGGTGGTCCGTGAGACGTACCATGACTTTGGCCGGTGGATGGTAAACCGGTACGGGACTAAGGGCAAAGAGTTTGACAGGTTTCAAAGGGAGCGCATAGCTGTGGGAAAAAGAAAATAATGTCTAACATTCTCGCATACTCACATTGTCACATCTGTGAGTGTGTGAGAGCAAAACCTAACCTCATGAAACACCAGAACAATGTTATTATCGTCTTCGCCAACCAGAAAGGTGGCGTGGGCAAGTCAACACTATGTCTTCTTTTGGCGAACTATCTCGTCTATTGGAAGAAGAACGTCTGCATCATTGACACAGACTTGCAGCAGTCGGCAAGCTTGCAACGTCAGATCGACGAACAGCAGTTCGGCACGGAACCACCGTATATGATCCAGTCCTTCCCCATCGCGGACACGGCAACGATGCAGCAGCTGATGGAGAACGCACAGGAGTTCGACGGCTATGTGCTCTTCGACGCACCGGGCAACATCAAGGATGACGGACTTGCCGTCATGCTTGCCTATGCCGATGCCATCGTCTGTCCGTATGAGTACGAGACGAAGTCGCTGGTCTCCACGCAGACCTTCGTCGGCGTGCTGGAACAACTGCGGGAGCTGAACCCTCAGATGAAGGCCCGGCTGTTTCTCGTACCCAACAAGGTGGACACACGTATCGGCACCGCTGCCGAGTGGAAGGCATGGATGGAGCACGAGCGTGTCCTGGCACAGCACGGGACCGTTACTCCGAGGGCCGGATACCGCATCCAGATGCGACGCGTCAATACCTACGACTTGCTGGATGACCAGAAGCATGCCGTGTACGACACATTACGGTTTATCATTCAATCTTTAAGAACACCGAACCATGAGCAGAACTAAAGGTATCGCCCTTCCCGGCAAGAGCATGGAAGAGGCAACGAGGAATGTACAAAAGGATTTCATGTCGAAGAATCCAAAGGCCGTTGACTCAGCGACTGTTAAAAGCGGGGCGGAAGAGTCGCCTATTGTTTCAGAACCGTCACACAGGGACAGGAATGCTACGCACACCGATGACCTGCAATGCCTTGAAGCCGGCATCGACAGATACACGGGCATCAAGGAACATGGCATGAGCGTATGGGTGGTAGGAAAGGTGAAGGTCAAACTCGATGAGCTGAAGTTCCGGTCCCGCAACACGATCGGATGCCGCGCCTTCACCAACGCTGCCCTGGAGTTTGTCCTTGAAAAGTACGGCGACGAGCTTGTCAGGATGTTCAAGAATAAGTAGGCAGCCGAAGATGCAGTAATGTGATTACCCACAGACTAACAATGTCACAAATGTTAGTCTGTGAGTTTTTCTTTATTCATCTATTATCCAGTGGCCACCTTTAGATGGGCCTTCATATTTTAGGAAGCTAATTCCTCTAATTGCCCTACGAATGGTTGTCAAGCTTTTGCCAAGTTTTTTTGCCAACTCGGTTCCTGTTATCTGATTATTTGTGCTTATGAGCCTTAATATATCTTTCTGAAGGGAAGAAAGATTTTGGGTGTCGTTTTGGGTGTCGTTTTGGGTGTCATTTTGGGACTCATTCTCTTCGTTCGAGAATACATTGACACAAAATACGGTGAGTTTGGAGACGTCAAAGACGGCTTCTTTGTTTCCATTTTGTTTGAGGAGGTTCTGCACACGCTTAACGCCCTGATTGAACATGTTGACATACTTCATCTGCTTCATAGCTTCGGCGATGATGGGGTTGCGATAGTCGTTCACCATCGGGAAGTTCTCAGGACGAGCCTCTCCATAGAGTCCACCGGCATTCATGATTTCGATATGGTCGTCGAACTGATACAGACGGATGGGCATGTTCGACTGGTAATCGCGGTGCATATTGGCGTTCATGCAGAGTTCCCTCAGTGCTGCATGCGGATAGTTGACAACGGTACGCTCACGAAACATAGTCTCCGGTACAGGCCGCTGCGTGACAATGGCATCTTTGACAAAAGCCTCCAACTCGGGGAGCATTCTGAACAGAGGTCCTTGGAAGCGCCGCTCATTCAGCACCTCGCCACCCTTTTCTTTCCCGTGAAAACGCACAAACTGTATGTAGTTGCCAGGCATGTAGTAGCGGGGATTGTTGCCGAAGAGGATGATAGCAGCGTATGTCGGACAATCGTGTGTGCGATCGTAGAGTCGGATAGAAGCCAGTTGCTCTTTGATGTCTCTGTGATCTTCTGCGAGAACCTCTGGATCCACGACTGAAGGGAGATAAGTATTACGGATAAAGTCAAGATCCAAATCATCCAGCGTCGCGCCTATACAGGGTGTTGCGTCGAAGGTTGCCATGTAAGCAGTGCGTCGTTCTGTGAGCAGACGTTCTTCAGACTCACTGGCAATATCACGACGCGGGCCGATGCGGACAAATATTCTGCCACGATAGCGTACAGGAGGAAGTAATGACGGTGAAACTTCTGCCACGAGCAAATCTCCATCAGGAAATTCCACTCGATCAACATTCATCACCGGAAGAGGCAGAATGTTTCCGTCAGAGCGGATGCCAGCTATTTTCTTGAGAAGCGCATCATCCACCTTCAAACCGCTAAGCGCTCCATCATCATTAGCTCCGATGAGCAAATATCCCTTTTTACGGGAGTCTGGTAAGTCATTGGCAAAAGCACAAATGGCCTCACAGAACTTGTCCATGTTGCCAGTCGACACGGTTCTTTCTACACGATAGGTTTCTTCACTATGAAGCAGTTGTATGATTTCGTCCTTGCTAAGCATATTTCCTCTTTATTGGCAAAGTTAATAAAATTCTTAGAATCTCAGCCTCTTCATGCTAATTCTTTTTCACGGAAGCCAACAAATCTCTTAACTCTTCTGCCGACAAGGTTGATAGTTGACTTAGCAATTCTTCTTTGTTGTTTTTCTTTTCCCTGTTTATATTCAACAACAAAGAGTTGTACTCCATCTGCTTCTCCAAGGGATAATGCTCTATGTATAACTCTGTCACGGAGTTGTTGGCCGTTGAGTGTCCCATGCTCTCGGAAATGTAGTTGATGTCAACCCCGGCATTACGCAGGTTGGTGGCAAAGGAGTGGCGGCACCACGTCCCAGAAGGACGCACCTCCCAATGAAGCACATCCTCACAGATTCTGATTACCCTATCCTGTACGTTGGAGTTTTCCTGTGATATCCGTTTCCGCTTTTCCACCTTATTGGAAGCTCGCATCAGAATAAATGGGAACACGAGCGCATTGTGTTCTGGTTTTGCCGCAATCTCATCAAGGATGCGTTGTAACGGAGGAATGATGGGAATGACAACTTCTGACCCGCCCTCACTGCGTTCTGATGTCTTGATGCGCCGGAACTTAAAAGCCTGACGTCCCGTGTCGAAATAATATTGGGAGTAGGTCAGTTCACTGGCATCAACTAAGTTGAGACCATTGCAAAGATATTGAATCAGAAACAAGCCCAACGAACGATGGGCACGCTCAGTATAACTGCTCGTCCATTCTTTAGGATAGCTCTTGTTGACGAACACTTTATATAACTGTGTCATCTGCTCGACGGTGAGATAACGTTCCCGTCTGCGGTTACCCGTAGGGATAGCCACAAGATCTTTCTTCCGTATATTGGAGAAAGGATATTCCTGATTGACAAGATAGCCATTCTTCACGCATTCATTCCACACTACCCGGCAGGAACGTAGGTATATGCCACGGGTGGTGTCACTCAACTTGCCGACGAGATGCCCATCTCTATCCTTCACACCATTCTTCATGCCCTCGTTCCAATACACGAGTTCGTCCTTACCGATTTTGAATCCTTCAACAGGCTTGTTCCACATAATCTTCTTGAAGGACTTCAGCGCACACTCGTACGATTCGCCGGTCGTATAGCGTGCTCCGTCATTCTCTGTCTTCAACTTATGGATGATATTCTCCCATATCCCAATGAATGATGCTTCGTCATCAACACCCACGCCAGTGAGTACGGAACGGATTCTCTCAAGGCTCAGGTTCTTGCCCAGCCGTTCGACAACATTTCGATAGCTATCAAAAAGACTGTCAAACTCCACCTTCTTCGGATAGAGTTCAGAACGCACAGACTTTGCGTTTAAGTTGCAAATCTTGGAAAAGTATTCCTCTGTATACTCGCCCTCGACATAGTTGTACCATGACTTGCGGTTGATAGTGTAGCGCATGGCGACAGGGAAGGTCTCCTTGCCTTTCTTCGGATGTCTCTTGTCAAGGATCAAAGAGAACGTGCAGCAGCCGTAGCGTGCCGTTTTGTAGGTCGTGTTGGGTTTCTGTATTTCCATAATCCGGAGCTATTTAGTGAGTAAATCGGGAAAACATTTTGGAGAAATTTGTTCCGTCAGACTTCGTAACTCACTGTTACACCGTTGGAAAACGGGAAAACAATGGGAAAACAAAGGCGTTTTGATACGGGGTTTCACCATGTTTCTTTAACAATCACAAAGTTACTAAATAGTTGATTTACAGCCAAATAAATTTTATAGAAAATCACAAAATATTATTCTGTTTGATTCATAATCCGGAGGTCGTGGGATCGTGGCCCACCCCCGCTACTTGATAATCAAGCACTTACGGACTTCCGCAAGTGCTTTTTTCATACACGCGAAAACTATGCGAAAACCAAGGTGGTTCAGTTCGCCCATGATATTTAGTGGCGTATCAGCCCAAAAATAGTCCGATGGCTTGTGTCATTGAATATCACCCCGTCTCAAAATCTTGACAAAACGCACATCGTATTCTCTCAGGATAAATTGTGGGCATTACTGTCTTCTCTTTGTCCTTCCCTCCCTTTCACCTTTCCCAGTCGCTGGAAGAAGACATCAGGCTATCACCCATTTCCAATAGGGCAACACCTCTAACTTTATTAAGTATGACTTTATAAAACGCCATAAATTTATAAAATACCATTTAACAAAACAAGGAATAAGTGTCTCTCAATAAACAAGCACTATAATGGAGATGCTGGAGCCGATTAATTCGAAACCGTCTAAGAGTGGCTTGTGGCTACCTTTAGACGGTTCCTCCGATAAAGTTTTTAACTACCTACGGTGATGGCAACAACCATTCATGAATGATACACTTACTCAGAGAGCCTCATAGTACTTGTGGATTTTTGCCGCCATCAGTTGCCGCCGCTCCTCAAGGAAACGATCGTAATCGCCAATGCCCATACTAAACACATCCGCAGGAATGCAATTAACAGAAAGATTACGATACAGTTCTGCTGCATCTATAATGGATCCTACTATTGCCTGCTTTGTCGTGCACTGTTGTAGTGCTGACCCAAAGTAATCCTTCGGAGCCCTCTTTCCAATTGATTCGTTTACCGGGCGGTCAAGATAAGCATAGTTGCCCTCCTGATTATATTTGGATTTGTCAACTCCATGTTCTATCAAGAACTTTTTGGGGAAGATGTGATGAATATCGCCGCCTAATGTGATGAGCTCCGAGACAGGCACATTGGCAGACAACAAAGAAGTATCCTTAAAAAATATCTGTGAGGCAAGATATACTTGGAACACAGGATTTGTTGTGGATGTAGTTTCCAGATTCTGTACAAGCCCTATATTCCAAAAATTATCTGACAACTGTGCCGCTTCAATATCTTTCAGCACCGCGACCACGCCACGCTCGCGGATAAGACGAATATCCGTGGCAAAGGCTGATTCTGGGGAAGAACTGTACCTGCCTGTAAGCACAGAAAGCACATACCATTTCTGAACGATGCGTTTAATCTCAGCTACCGGCACCTCCTTGGATTTCTGGAGAATGAGGAAAACGGTATATGCAAAATCAATGGCCATCACGGAGTTGACAAGTTTCTTGGAAATGAAGCCTGCCGAGCGTAGAGTAATCATAAACTGCGTAAAGTTGTGCTGGCTAATGACATTCAGCACACCATCGTACATTGATTTATAGGTCTGTTCTATGATGGATTCTTTGAACTCTCGTGTCTCGAAATCACGTCCCGCCAGCATTTGAACCAAGTTCGCCAACTTGGCTCGTTTAATCTCCGACATAAATGCCACACGAATGACATCATCATAGCTCGGATCATATACCGTCTCCGTATCATCCTTTAGCCAAGCCAACTTTTGAAGATAGGGAGTAGCGGCAAACGAGGTGTCATGCGCCGCAATTTTTTCATAGTGGTTGGGCGACACGGCCAAATGACTGAAATAGTCGACAATCTTACGAAGTGTGTTACCGCCGTACTTCTCGTCTGCAGCCATCTTCGACATGACGAAGTCGCCTTGGCTGAGGGCTGTACCCTTGGAATTGATACGGATAAAGATGTCGGTTACAACATCAATATCAAGGGTGTCGGACAACTCGATGATGCCCATCTGAATGTTCTGGATAGACTTCAACTTATCTATGACATGAGACAGCGTATCACAATCAATTTCCGGGTTGTCTTTACAATACTTCAATATGAAATTAAAGGACGAGAATTCCGGCTTGAAGATTTCTGCTATGTCGGGTATCCAGTTCTTGCTCTTCAAATGGGCAGGAGTCTGCACGGCGAAGATCTCGGCATCATTGTCCTTTGATAGGGCAGCGAAAGGGTTGAACGCTATCTTGATGCGTGTCTCCTCAAAATTCTTGTTCATGACTTTCTGTCCTGCGACAGCTGTCATTAAGGCAGTGATACGTTGCTGGCCGTCAATCACAACTTTCTTGCCTGAGGAGATTGTGCCGTCCTTCAGTTTCACATTTGGATTTTTCCAAAGGATGAGATAGCCTGTAGGATAACCTTTATATAAGGAGTCCATAAGGTCACGCACTTGGGTCGCTCTCCATACGAAGGGTCGTTGAATCTCTGGTATGGCAATCTCTCGGGCTTCGATAAGTCCAAGGATTGCCTTAACCGTATATGTTGTATTAGTAAACTTTTCTCCTTGCATGATATTACTATTTTAGATATTTGTCGAGGATGGCCTGCTTGATAGTGGCACACTCTTGCATGCGTAAATAAAGCTTCTTTATATCATTGTCCATAGTCGACATCTCAGAAACTATTTGCAGTTGTTCGTCCTTGTCTGGCAGTACAAATTGGAAGCGCTCTATCGTTTCTTTCTTGCCACGAGGCATTTTCAAACCTTTTACATCAGACATGACATAGTCAAAGAATTCATCGCGGCGAAGTGAATAATAGACATATTCGGGCAGGGCCTTGTCTCTATCCACGTGCAGGACCAGTACATCGGGAGAGCAACCTCCATCACGGTCGGCAAACCATAATTTCTTTAGGTAAGGCCGGATGTTCGACAAAAGAATATCACCTTTATGGTAGACAACGACAGTTTCTGTATTCGGTTCACCACCATAGTCCGTCACCCCCTCGCAGTTTTGCAACATGTTGTCTGTAGTGATGTATGCCTCAGGGAGTATCTCGCTGTATGCACTTCTTTCAGAAGAGAAGTTGCTAATTTCTCGCAATTGTACCCGAGGGCCTTTAATTGTTGCAATCGTGTTAGCCTCCTTTGATTTAATAGAATCTATGGCAGCTTCATTCTCATTATAAACCTTGTCTTCAGCCTCGCACTCAGTGACAATTTGCTGCTGTGTAGACATTGGAGGTAAGGGGATTTGAAGGGCTTTAAGATACTTGAAATGACGTTCGTACTTTGCGCGATTTGGAATAGTAGCAAAACTTAAAAAGTAAAAGACATACTTCAAATTAGCTTTATCCTCATCAACCTTTATCAATTGCGTCCCATCTGCACCCCTAAAGAATGGGAAATCAATAAACTTAAAACTACAAGAATGGTCACCAAAAATTATTAGGGGAATATTCTTGATGGGATCAGGCTCGTCTGTATATCCAGAAATGAGCACATTGGCTTCTTGTGTCACAACTGGGTACTGACCATGTTCGTGAATATCTTCTTTGTTTATTTTCTTGCTAATTGCTGTAATAGGCACTAATATACTTTCAAGTTTAGTAGTTGGAAAGATAGAATCGTCTGCCTCAAATTGTAAAGATGATAACTTGATAATTCCGTAAAAATCAGAATTATTCAACTCCACCATATCCTTCAGCCTATACCACTTTGCAAATTGCTGAAGCTCTTCCGGCAATTGTGTTTTTGCATCAATAAAGCTGTTGCGAATAGCACATGCAATGGTGCCTCTTGCAAAACGGTCATCATCGTTGTAGAGCATACCACCTGGCTTTATAATCTTTATACCCTCATCACCCTTTCGGTTACTCCAGTCATAACCGAGAAATTCTTTCTGGGCCTTATTGTCGGCTGGTGCTGTGACAACAAGAGTATGCTGCCCCGATGTTAAAGCGAAGTAATAGAGCTTCTGTTCCTCTGTTGCCAAGGCTATATCGTAGAACTTATCCCGCCTGTATTTCTCCTCTTCCTCAGCTGTGGTTATCGACTTGGGAATACTGATGGCCTGTGTTCTGAAGGCATCATAATAGGTCCTCAGATAGCTGTCGGCGGCCAATTCTTCCCAGTTCAGATCTCTACTAACGAATCTACGGTATATATCTTCGCCAATATGCTGATGCTGCAGATATTCGTCGTAGAGGACTTTATCTTTCCACCCGTCCCAGAAGTCATTGCCCATCACGACAGACACGAAGTCCTTTACCATCTCGGCCTTGCGAGGCGGCTCCTCGTATTTCTCTAAAAAGAGCGTAACGGTATTGGTGCCCGTCGCACCAAAAGTCTTGCTACCAAAAGCAACAATAGCATGCAACTTGAAGTTTTGCAACAGTTCACCACGTGCAGCCGTGTAGCTTGCAGATGCATTGGATAAGATTGATGCTGGCAGCACCACAGCGGCAATGCCCTGCGGCTTGAGCAACTGTGCAATACGCTCCACGAACAACGTCTCTATCTCTTTACCTTCCAGCGTTATCTGCTTCAGAATGGAGAATTCATTGTTATGCAACGACAGATGCCTTTTGAAACCGTTCACAGAATAGGGTGGGTTTGCCACCAGTATATCGAACGAGTGTGGCTCAATTCCTTTCTCCGGATAATTCTCCAGTCCGTCGCCAAAGATAATGTTGCTTCCTCCGGCTCCATTCATGAACATGGAGACCTTAGAGACACGTGCCAGACGATAGTCTTTCTCCACTCCATAAATATGTTTCTCCACCCAATTGTTTTCCTCGTTGGGACGGATGGCATTGACAGCCTCTACTCCCTCGGTAAGGAAATGTCCGGCACCACACGCATAGTCAATAATACGTGGCAAATCATGCTCTGAAATATAATTGGAAAGCGGCAGCGCATCCCAAATAAAACGAGTAATGGGCGTAGGTGTGAAAAATTGTCCCTCGTTTTGTTTAAAGCCTTTATTGAGTAGCTGCTCAAACAAGTCACCCAAAAACTGATGCTTTGACTGATAGACAATGCGATAGGGCTGAAAGAGCTGGACTACCTCAACAAGGATCTTACCATTCTGGTAGAATAGTTCTTCATTGTGGACATCCTTGAAAGCAAAGTCGTTGTTGGAATAGAACTTGAGCACTCTGATGGTATGCTTCAAATCCTCTATGGCTGCTTTACGTTTTTGACCGGTGTAGTTTTCAAACAGACGCTCTGCATAGCCATCATCAACATAGAAGATCTTCTCCTTCATAAACTCTTCCATTCCCTGCTGATGAAGCCGCTGCAATCGGTCTTGCAGAGTCTCGTATGTATCGGTGTACTTGTACTGAAAGTCCACTTCCTCATAATCTTGCTTTTTGATTTCATCGACCAGTTTGCAGATAAAAAGGGCAACAAGTCGATTGAATGCGTTTTCCTTGTCCGACACGTTATTGTGCCGGAGTATCTCTTCAAACTGATTGACAATCTTATCATCTGGAGTGAATTCCTTCAGATCTTTCTTGCGCAGCGGTTTTAACTCTATTTGATAGGGTTGACTGTCCTCACTGAAGATAAGATCGGACAGCCATTGGCAATTGTAAGTGTCTCGCCAAACCTCAAAGCGTTCACTGTCATTTTTGGCATGGGCAAACACCTTCACATCTTTGTCGCGCTCCGACATTTTCAGGATGTTGGCATCGTCAGTGCAATTGATAATATCACTTTGATAGGTAATTTTGGTGCCATCCCAGTCAGAAGCATAGAGTGCGAGCCATTTAATACCATTGTCCTGTTGCCAATAACTGAAAAGCTGTCCGCCATCGGTCTCTGTATTCTTCTTTTCTTTACGATATTCCTTCCCTGCAGTCTTGCATTCTATAATGATAAGGTTGTCACCATTCTTATCCTTGATGAGAATATCTGGTTTGCCACTTGACTTTGAGTCATGTCCAAGACGCCATCTTGGCTCCAATTCTATTGTTTCAGGAAGATAGCCTTTTTCCATCAATCTATTGACACACTCGAATACAACAAAGTTCTCATCGTGAGAGAAATTGCTTGTTGTCTTGTCATTCAAAACGACTCCTTTTGGATAGTTCAACGTTTTGTTATCGAAGTCAACAGACATATTGAAAGCCCCAAACTTCTTCGTATAGAAATTGCCTACAGGCTCTTTGTGAAAGCCCATATAAGCGAGAACTTCTTTTATATTGGATTGGTTTATCATTGATGTGATGGTTCAGAATTGTTCTACAAAAATACTTCTTTTCTTTGACATTGCAACACAAAACTAAAAAACATTTGCATAGAATTGGATTTTTCTTAAATCATCCTAATCTGCAAGAGGATAATGTCCAGATTGTTGAACATAACTGCCGCTTTTCCTCTCAGACCACGTACAGACCACATAGAGGTCTTAACAGACCACATAGGAATTCTAAAATATCCTAATAGACAAAAAGTTACCATTGCTTCATTTTGCGAAATCGAAAGCAAATCATTATTTTTGTGGACGATAAGAATAGAGCCGACCCTGCAAAGAGCCGACTTTTTTAGTATGAAGCAATTGATTGAACATGGATAAACAGGAAAGAGAAGCCATGGTCGTTCACAAAAGAGCATGACGAGACCATCGCCATGGCCCATCTTCTCATAGCACTTGAAAGGACAGGCTGCATGAAGAAACGTCAGAGAATATTTCACCACTAAATAAACTAAGACCGTAGTCCGACCACGGCATGGTCATCATGTGACCGGAGCTTGGTCATCGTCTGACCACAGTCTGGTCAACACATCCATCCTGTGGATGCTCTTGGATGAGTACAAAGCGGAAATTGAGAAAGTAATGTAGGTATCTCATTCTCACAAACTCACACATATTAGAATGTGACTCTGTGAGAATGCTATTAAGTTTACACTCCTTCCAGTGACGCATAATCAAACCGGTCACCGTAACTGGTTATCACACTGTTAGGACGGGTCTTGTATCTTCCTGCATGTTGTCGTCCTTCTCGTTGGCAAAGAGTCCACTTCCGCCAAATTTCTCTCGCAGCTCCGCAAGGACTTTCATTGCACCTTCGTATGTAGCGTGAAACTTCTCCTCTGTGGAGCTTTCTGGAATGCACAGCCGCTGGTAATCATAGTCGTCAAGACGGTCAAAGGCGAAAGTGTAGTCCACAACAACATCAAGCAGGGCGTTGCGCACTTCCTTGCTGAGGTCTTGCAACTTCACCGTCCTCGCCATCGAGCGTACCAATTGTATCATCTGCCGGTAGTTCTCCTCACGGATACACTGGTTGATAGCGTAGCCTTTGATGAGATAATCCCTCAATACGATTGTGGCCCATTGACGGAATTGAATAGCTCTCTTCGTGTTTACACGATAACCAAGCGAGATAATGAGGTCAAGGTTATAATAGGTTACATTACGGCCGACCTGTCTCTTGCCCCCCGTTTGAACTGTTCGAAATTTCCGAACAGTTGAATCGGTAGCCAATTCACCATCCTCATAACTCGGTCTTCATATTGGCCCTCCGTTCCTCCAGGCCAACACGAAGACCTCTTTAGATTCTCGAAACATCTAACTGGACACCCTATCAATTTGTTGATGTTACGGTTAAGAGCGCACATAGTACCATACTGCGAGTCGATGGTTTTCTGCGTCGACTCCAGCTTCTCATTCATGCTTTTCAGCACATCTGCCATGTCCACAACTGTCTGTTTCACAGATACAAAGATACGAAAAATATTTGAAACATACAAACAAAAACAGATTTTTTCATACTTACTTTGCTGATTAATAGATGTTTAAGCGCATCTTCCGAACGTGGATTTTTCCCAAGGTGGGATTGAAATGCATTCGCTGAACAGTTACATTGGCTACATGTCAATGGTCGCAGCCGCATGGAGCTGGAGATACATACAGAATAGCAATTCACATATTTCAATTTTGAAGAAAATGATTATCTTTGCAAGCGACATATCTGCAGATGTCAGCGCAGCGTGCAGAATGGTGTAAGATGCAGGAATTTCGGCGCAGCGGATATTTTCCGTGGGATGGTGTGGTTGGAGGAATCCAAAATGCTTGTATGTGATATCGCCAACGTGTCACTATAAATCACTCAAAAAAGATATAGTGTCACCCATTCACTGAAAGCAGTAGTGTCACCCTTCCATCCCATGAGGCAAGGAGAATAGTCTCGGACAGGCTTTAGCTACCAATGGAGCTATGGGAAAAAGCCCGTCCATGATTTTCCTACTATCTTCAGGTGGTAAACATCTATGTCTGTTCTCATTCCACTTGAGGGAACAAACCTTGGATTTCATCCTTCGTTTTCTCGCCAAGACAGAGATCAAACTGCTTGTCTCTGCTCATTTGGCTTAAAGCAAACGTTCAATCTATGTATCCTCTCACCACCATCCACTGAAAATATCCGCTGTGCCTTTTTCTTTGCGTTTCCTCTCCAATACCACGTATTTCCTTTAAACTTTTAACCTAAAAAATTTGGCGTTTTCCAAAAAACGTTGTACCTTTGCACCCGATATTTACATCATGTGTGTATTTTGGCACACATGCCCAGATGGCGGAATAGGTAGACGCGCTGGTCTCAAACACCAGTGCCGCAAGGCATCTCGGTTCGAGCCCGAGTCTGGGTACTTTTATTACATCATGATAATCGCTAAAGCCTTATAAACAAAGACTTTAGCGATTTTTCTTTTCCCGATTTGCTCCATATTTGCTCCATTTCTATTGAATTTGACTGCATATAGTGCCGTTCGATAATGGTCGTTCTCATTCGTTTTCATTCGTTTTTCGCCATTACTTTTGCTTCTTTGAAAATATTCCTTTATCTTTGTCGAAAAATAAGCAACTATGGATAAATCAGACATCAGTGACAAGGTAGAGTATGTGATAGCCGCTATCAGCGAATTCGGCAAGCGCCACGGACTATCGCATGTTGAAGCATATCGCTATCTCAAACGGTTTCAGGGGATGGATATGCTCGACAAATTCTACGACGTCATGCATACGCTGAGCTTCAAAGACGTCACTGACGACCTAACCGCTTTCTGCCATCGCCACGGAGGGGCATTGGTATGAAGCTATATCACGGTTCGACAGTGGAGATAAAGGAAATTGACATTGCCAAGTCTAAACCGAACAAAGATTTTGGACGTGGCTTCTACCTCAGTGCCGACAGGCTACAGGCGCAAAGGCTTGCGGAGTATAAGGCTTATCAAATTGGCGGCAATCCAGTTGTCAATGTCTATGACTTTGACGAGCGACTGTTAACGGATGGAACGCTGAAGGTAAGGAGGTTTGATAGCTACTCAAAGGATTGGGCAGAATTCATCTTCGCTAACAGACAATCAAAAACCGGAGAAAGCGTTCACGACTACGATGTTGTCATTGGCCCCATAGCCAACGACAAGGTCGGTGTACAGGTGCGTAAATACTTTGACAAGGAAATCACACTGGAAACGTTTCTCGAGAATTTGAAATATATGAAAGGTATTACTTTTCAGTATTTCTTCGGCACTGAGAAGGCAATCAAATATCTAAGAAAACTATGACTGACTTTGATTATATGTTAGAAGGGATGACTCGCGACCTCACTGTCTTGCTTATGGAGCGGAGAAAGATGCCAATGACCGATGCTTTGGACACGCTCTATAACTCTGAGACATACGAGAAATTGTCCGACCCGCGCTCCGGCCTCTATTTTCAGGCTCCCGGTTATGTCTATGATTTCCTTGACAAGGAAATAGAGTACGGCAAGATGCAATGATGAGGGTTCTTCATGTAATAAAGTTGATTTGGCACTTGCTCCGAAATGCGATAATTCGACGGAGCAAGCACGACTTAATATTCTACCATGAGGACGATGGAGTATGGTATGTGGACTTCCCTGATTGGCCGTTCGCGCACCACAACCTTGCGATGGTCGGTGGTGCCGACAAGTTGTGCAGCTACTTGGCGGATGGCAAACAGACCGTTCGCGTTGAGGTCGTTGCAAGCCAGCATCCCCTTTCCCTCTCAGGTTATGGTCTCTTGACCAAGACCTACAGCAACCTCTTCTATGGAACGGATTATAACGTAACTAGCTTCAGAAGCTTCCATCGAAGCGTATGGATATGCCCCGTCACGCTGTTCGTGCTGGGGCGATACCCAAGGTGCATCTACGTGAAGAAGAAATAAAAAAGCCCTTATGCATCTAAACAAGCCAGTCTAATAGAAATAGCTTTGCAATGCGATAAGAGCCTATCTTCTAATTGAAAATTTACGATAATCCAAATTTTTTCTGCAACATTTTTTTCTTTATTGCTAAATTTTTCCTAAATTTGCTGTTGAATAGATTAAAAACATGAAGCCAATGGCAATAATAGATATTGTAAAATACGAACAACAAGACGGGGTCATCGTGCACAAGTTCCCTTCTTGCCTTCTTGTGATTTGCGATGGGGATCTCAATTGGTTGTCTACCCTGGTCAGGTGGCATTTTTCGTAAAAGGAGGTAAGGTTTGCGACAAATTCACGGAAGGTACTTATACTCTCAAAACGAACAACCTCCCACTTCTGAACAAGATAATCAATTTACCATTTGGTGGAGACTCACCTTGGCAAGCGGATGTTTGGTTTGTTAGTACGCTAAATCGCCTTAATCTCAAGTGGGGAACAGAGACTCCGATTTTGTTAGAGGATCCAAAGTATGATATTATAGTACCTGTACGAGCATATGGTCAATATGGCTTCAAGGTCAGCAACCCCGAGCAATTCGTTTATGGTTTGGTGGGCAACAGGTCGGATTTCAAAGAATACCAGTTGCAAGCTTACTTCCGTGGTATATTGTTGTCAAAACTAACAGAGGTAATTGCATCTAAAATTACATCAGATAAAGTGTCGGTTCTTGACATACCTACACATATCAGTGAACTATCCAACTATAGTGAAAGCGTTCTTAACCCTTATTTCCAAGATTATGGGTTAGATCTCTTGCTATTTAATTTCATCTCAATTAACATTCCAGAGAATGACCCGAGCCTAAACGAAATAAAGAAGGCTAAGAATCTGTCTGCACGGTTGAAGATTGCTGGCAAAGAGAACTATAAGATGGAACGTTCTTTTGACGTAATGGATAAGGCTGCCGAGAATGAAAGCGGAGCAGGAGCCGCATTCATTAATGCTGGATTAGGAATGGGAGCGTCCATGAATATGGGTAAGCAAATGGCTAGTCAGTTCATTCCAAATTCCGACTCAAGTAACGAACCGCCGCCAATACCAATTAAAATCGAATATTATTTGGCTATAAATGGAAAGCAACAAGGGCCATATACAGCAACTCAAATTCAAAGTGCAATAGATCAAGATAATTCTGTCTTAAGCATATTAGCATGGAAAAAGGGGATGAGTACATGGGCTCAATTGTCAACTTTTGCTGAATTTACGACTTCAACAAGCAGTGGTTCTGTACCACCACCAATACCGAATAATTAAAACTTAAATAAAATGAGCTTAGTAAATGTAAAATGTCCTAATTGTGGAGCTTCCATACAACTGGACGATAGCAGGGCAGAAGGATTCTGCTCATACTGTGGCTCCAAAGTAAGATTGGAAGAAGCAAAGAAACTGACAATTCAAGGAACTGTCAAAGTAGATTCATCTGATGAACTCGCAAATCTATATCAAATAGCAAGACGAGCTAAAGATTCTAACAACAGTGAAAATGCCGCGAAATATTACGAGATGATACTCGTAAAAGACCCTAATAGCTGGGAAGCGAACTTCTACACGGTATACTTTAAGGCTATGTCATGTAAGATTGGTCAGATATTTGGAGAAGCGGACAATGTTAATAATTGCATCAAACCTGTATTTGAACTCATAAAGGCTAATGTAAAGGACGCTAATGAACAGCAGAAAGCTGTTGTTGAAGTTGCGATCAGAACATTATCGTTGGCTCAAATGCTTTACAATGCCGCCTTAAACCACTTCCAGCAATTCATGTCTGTCCAAGGTCAAGCTGACGAAAGTGCAAATACCTTATATGCATGTGGAAAGATAGCGTATACTATAGGTGATGAAATATACGCCAATTTTGATAGTTCCTTATACAAGGACTTGATTATCAAGGCATGGTCACAAGGCATTGACTGCAATCGCAATTCAAGTAGTGCTTACTCGATGGCAAGAGGAAATATCCTTCAGCCTCAAAATTCTATAGCGGAACAATACAGATCTAAAATTCAACAGTTGGATCCCAGTGTCACTCCTCCTGCAGCATCTAGCGGCTGCATGGTTCTGCTTGTAATTGCAATGTCGCCATTCATAGCACTACTTGGTTGGCTATTGTGCAACTAACTTGAATAGACAAAGGATTAGACGACTCACACAATCCATTCTATGAGAATGTGATTGTGTGAGTTGTCACATATGTTATAGCTTATACTGGTTGACGTTATAGCCTTGGTCGACAAGCTCGCGGAGGAGCTCTTCGCGGCTGCGGTGACGGACATTCGGATTCTCACCACAGGTGGAGCCTGCCGGGATGTTCTGCGAACAAGGGATGCGGAGAATGCTGGGCAGGCGGAAAAACATGGTGTTCTCGATATTCTTCACCTCTGCCGTCAGACGGGCACCTTTCAACCGAGAAAGCCGACGGGTGAGAGCAACTTCTATCTCTCGTGAGAAATATTTGGCGATGAGCTCCTCCTTAGAAATCTCGTCTGCACGCCAGGCACGAACGTCCTCAGGCTCAGCACGCTTCGATATGCGACCGTACCCCTCGATGCCAATGAACAGACTGGGAGGAGCTTGGTATGCCTCCATGATGTTGAACTTGCTCATATCAACGACAGAGGGAATGCCATACATTCGAGGCTGCTTGGCACGTTCCTGCGCACTTTTCTCACGCTTCATCTGTCTCAACTCGGAAGACACATTATTTATATAGAGGAATTGACGATAGTTCTCCTCCTGTTCCTTAGCAAGCTGCTCCTTGCATTCCGCAAGCTCCTGCAAAGCTTTGTCGCGTTCGGCGGTGCGCCGTGCAAGATCGGTCTTCAGTTTCTCCACCTTCCCCTGCCAAAGCGCAAGCGTATCCTCAGCCTCTTTGACCTTGCCTTGCAGTTTCTCTTTCTCCAAGAGCAGGTCGGACTTGCCAAAGATGTCGGTGACCTTGTTGAGTCCCATGAGCATGGCCTGCTTGCCTTTCTTCGTAATCTTGAGCTTCCTGACTTCCGACTGGAGCTCAGCAACTGTCTTGCGGATGAGGTCCGCTTTCTGTAGCAACTCCTCATTCTCAGAGCGTAGCTGGTCGTTGCTCTCCTGACACTGCGCTATCTCCGCCTGCAGGTTCTCGTTCTGCTGTTGCAAGGCAAGACTGCGCTCCGCCTCTTTCTTGTTCTTGTATTGTACGGCATTGAGATGTTTGACATCGGAACTGACGCCACGCTCCATGCCGAGGATTTCAGCAGTCATAGTCTGCAACTGCGACATGTGGAGCTGGTTCAGCGCAAGGCTCTTGCCGTTGGGCTTTGTCCAGTCGAGACACATATGGGCATGAAGATTCGGCTTCCATTCTTCGCCTTTCTGTGACGGATGAGCAGTGCTGTGTCCCTCATCACGATGGATATGGATCTGCATGGTTTTGATGCCGAACTGCCGTTCCATGGCTGTGGCGAGTTGTCGCAGCTGCTCCATGGTGGTGGAGTCTCCAATGACGACGACAGCCTCACGAAGCGGTTGGGCGGTCTTCTGCATCTTCTGTCCGACGGCGGTCTTGTAACGATGTGCTATGTCTTCGCGGACTTCATTCATACTCTTTCCCTCGTAGCGTGGATCAAACCACGACTCGTTCAAATGGGAAAGGTCCTTGCGGATATAACTCAGTTCCTTGTGGCGCAGGTTGTGACGCTCACTGCCTGCTTTCATAGGTTGGATGTTGATACTTGTTTTTTTCATAGTATAGAAATGGTTGAAATGGTTAGGATAGTCATACTTCTTAAAATGGGGTCGAGGGGCAACGCCCCCGAAAGGGTCAAGGGAAATGTGTTCCCTTGCACACATGTCCCTTTAGGGTCATAGTGTGCTATAACCCTGCTGGGGCAGGGTAGCTCTGCGAGGCTTTCCCAGAAGATGCTAAGGAGGCTTTGCCTTGTCAGTGTCCACACATTTCTCAGAGGCTCTTGCCTTCAAGAAGTCAATGAGCCAGTCACCAATGTCGATCTTCTTCTCACGCTCATCATCAGTGGCAATCCTTTGGAGAAGGTCGGAAACAATGACGCGCTTGGGCAAGAAAAGAAGTCTTGCACGCTCCTTCCACTCATCATAGGCATCCACGTCGGGGAGTAGAATGACGGTGCGGTTGACAAGCGCACTTGTCTTATGCGGGGTCAGATTACATTTCCCTCCCGTTGCCAGCCACGTATATCGGGGATAGACCAGCGAGCCGAGCAGAGCACTCTTTTCCGACTCCACTATGGCCACCACATTATCTATAGGGTCGCTGTGGAGGATGTGCTCCCCGAAGAGGCACTGGCTCAGGACAAAGTCTCCGGTCAGCTTTCCCGTCTGAATGAGTTTGGAGTGTACCCAGTTGACAGCATGGGCGGTCTTCACCCTATGCCCCGTTGTGGCATCATATTGCATGATCTTACCCGAACGGGCATTGCCGTTGAAGTCCAGTTGCCAGTAGATGATGCTGCCGTCTTTAGCGGAGCCGATGAGGTAGCGGCACTGCAGCCGTATCAGGTCATCCTCGCTGACATGGCACTCGGTGCGCAAGAAGCGGAAGAAGTTGTTCTCTCGGCTGAATGAGTTGACGACGTAGTCGAAAGGAACAAACATCGGCTCTATACTGTCATTATGCTGTGCCATCATCATTCGTCTTACAGGTTATGGCATTTCCACCGGCTGTCCCATTGGACAGATGGGACGGTTGGGACACTTGGGACAGTCCGTCCTGTCCCGTCTGTCCCACTTGTCCCGTCTGTCCGTCTGGGACACCACTGACCTCACGCAGCATACGATTCACGGTGGACTTGGAGACACCCATGCGGCTGGCAATATCGCGAAGCGAGAGTCCCGATGCCGAGAGCAGTCGTGCCTCCTGTACCTGCTCTTCACGGTTGACCATCCGGAGGTGGTCGTGCTCTGGTGCCGTTCCCATGTTGATGAACTGCACCATAGTGCCGACTTTCTCAATATGGCAGACCATCACGTTGTCGCCACCGTACCGCATCTCGCAGTTGCGCACCTTAACCTGCTTGACGTAACGCATATTGCCGCCCTGCGCACTGAGTCCGATGGCAAAGCAACTGTCGATGAAGTTGAACAGTTTCTTGCTGCCCGCGAGGTCGTTCTGGGTGATTGGCATGCTCATGTTGCGCTTGGGTGTATGAGCGATGATAAGGATAGAGAAGCCGTATTTGTTTTTCAATGTCCGCAGCCGCTGTACCAGTGCCGCGGAGTCCTCGCCTTTCTCCATCTGCATGCAGAGAATAGAGATGTTGTCGATGATGAGTATTCTCGCTTTTGTCTCCACCGCGACATTCTCGATGTTCCTCATCAACGCGTCTTCGAAAGGTTCGTCTATAGACGCAATGAGATTCATGTCGGGCTGCACGCGGTAGAGTGTGGACGGGAAGTGATGGAGGCTGCCCTGCTCATCGGTGAAACGGAGCTGGAACTGCTTCTCCGACAACTCAAAGTCGAAATAGAGGACGATCTCACCCGTTTTGGCAATGTCCTCGGCAATCTGTATGGCAAGGATGCTCTTGCCGACATTGCTGTCGGCAAAGAGACAGCCTATCTCATGCTCAAACCAGAACTCGCCATAGAGCTGCTTCGGGTTCGCCGTCATGCTTGCCTCTGTCAGCGTGCGGTTGGCGCTCTTAATGGAGAGCATGCCTACGGATGTGGGAACGCCTGCACTGGTCTGCTCGGCACTTTGCAATTCAGCACCTATCAGACTGGCTTTCTGCCAGGATGTGGGATTGCTCATATCATTCATATCCTATCCCTCCATGATTCGTTTCACATCGCTGAGCCGATAGTTGACACGGCTGCCTATCTTCACCGGTACAAGATAGTTACGCTTGGCCCACGTCCAAAGAGTTGTGTCACAAACCTTGAGCATGCGCTTCACCTCGCCCTTGGAGACGAGTTTTTCGCTGTCTTGCTTTTCCTTCGTGTTGGCAGACGGTGCCTGCTGACCTGGGGCAGAGGATATCATCGCCAGTACTGCCGTGCCGAGACGGCAAAGGGTCTCCACACCCTTGGCGGAGATGATGAACTGGACGTTGCCGTTGTGTTTCTCAATAGTATCGACAAGGCCGTGGGCCAGTAGTAAGGCTTCGTAGTCACGCTCGCCGGCATGACTTGTGTTTTTGAAATTGGCAGGTGTATTCATAAAGAAATATATGGTATTGATAGTTAGGATTATCCTGCTGCATGGACTTATGTGCCATGCAATAGGTGGTAAGTAGTAGTCTGACATTTGTGGGCACTCCCATTGTGTTCGGTATGCCCATAGTTCTAATTTCATGGTGGCGGTCTTGCCCGCACCCATGATAAGGTTGATGTGATGTAAACTCGATCTCTTGCCATATGCACATTTTTAAAATGAACGGAGCCAAATGACTCCAAAAGAAAATAATGTGCAAATGGTCGGGCTTGTCTTGACCCCTTACAGCCGCAAAGTTAGGATGTTTTTTCCGTTTCCTCGGAATAAATTTTCGGAGAAAGCGTCAAAATGAACAGATATTAACAAAATAGACATTAAATTAAAACTTGTTCACAAAGATTCGGAAACGAGTATACCTATAGCAAGCTCCCGGTTGCCGCAATGTCCACTGCTACATGTTGCCGCAACCATACCTTTCTTGGAAAGAGGGTGATTGGCAATGCCGCTGTTCCAACTTGGTGCCAGTTATCTTGGCGCCTTAACTTGGTCCCTAAATTCATTTATAGATAAGGGGCTAAGATGATTATAGGCTAATTTACTGATAATAAGAGTGTTGAAAGTTAATCGGTTCTTTTCAACTTGGTCCCTAACTTGGTGCCTAAAAAGAATTTAGGGACCAAGATAGGATAAGGCATAAATCGGGGATAATGTATTGAGTGATAATTAGTTAAGAAATAAAATCAAGATCTTAAACTTAGTGCCTAAATAAAATTAGGCACCAAGTTATTTCGGCACTAAGTTTAAACAGTTTTATATTTCTGTATACTACTTCTCGGATGTTCTGGGTTCGTCATTTCTATTTTGCCTTCATCAAGCAAAGGCTTAAGATACTTGTTTCTGAATTTGGTTCTGTCACTATATCCCATAAATCCAAGTATTTCGGGCATTGTTCTTGGTACAGAACAGTATTGCAACAACTTGTTGAATTCTGTTTGGCTCGGTATAAGTTTCTTACGCCCCTTATGTCCAGCCTTTACTTTCTTAACTTCATTGTTCGGCTTCACCACCACTTCAAACACTGTGATCTTGTCTACATTGAAGTCTATAGGCGGATTGCCGTTTTCCTTGAACAGCTCCTTCACGCGGCTCACGCCACGGTTGAACATATTCACATATCCAAGGTTCTTCAATGCCTCGGCTATGATGGGATTGCGGTAGTCGTTGACATGGGGGAAGTTCTCGGGGCGTGCCTTGCCATATAGTCCGCCTGCATTCATTATCTCCAAACGGTCGCTGAACTCGTAATAGCGTATCGGCATGTTGGAACTGTAGTCGCGGTGCATGACAGCATTCAGTAGCAGCTCCCTGATAGCTTCCCGCGGATAGTTGACGACTTGCTCCTCGCGAAAGGCAGTCACTGGCACCGGCCTCGTCGTTACGACACTGTTCTCCGTAAAGGTGTCGAGCTTGGGCAACAAGTCAAACAAGCAGCTTGTGAACATACGCTCATTGAGTATGTCGGAGGCCTTGTCGTTGCCGCCAAACTTCACGTACTGCACGTATGCACCGGGTATAAACTGTTTCGGACGGTGAGCAAAGAGTATCACAGCAGCGTTTGTCGGGCAATGACTGTCCATATCGTACAAGCCTACCGATGCCATCTGTTCTTCCAGACTTCTGTTGTCAGCAGCCAACACGTCAGCGTCAACGGCTTTGGGGAGGTAGCCATTGCGTATCATGTCAACATTCAAATCCGACAGCTTGGCGCGCAGACACGGAGTGACATCGAATGTAGCCATGTTGGCCGTACGTCGCTCTGTCAGTATTCGTTCCTCGTCCTCGGAAGCGATGTCGCGTCGGGGCCCGATACGCACAAACACACGACCACGATAACGGACCGGTGTCATCGGCGACGGCTGCACCTCACAGACAAGCAGTTCACCTTCGGGAAACTCATAGCGGTCAACGCTCATGGTCGGTATCGGCAGTATGTTGCCATCCGAGCGAAGGGCAGCTATGTTCTTCAGCAAGGCATCCGTGACCTTGAAGCCGGGCTTTATTTCACCGTCGTCCTCAGCGCCTATTATCAGATAGCCGTTCTTGTGAGAGCCGGGCAGATCATTGGAGAACGCACAGATAGCCTCACTGAACTTGTCTTTATTACCAGTGGACACTGTACGCTCTATTCGGTATGTCTCAGTGCTCTTCAAGAGCTGTCGTAATTCTTCCTTCGTTATCATAATCGTCTGTTCTGCCTGTATGTATCTGTTGCAAAAATAATGGAAATACGCGAAACGGCAAAAGAAAGTGTGCCTTTTCATTGCCAGGTATGGCTAACTCTATCGTCTCATTCCGATTTTATTGTTTGGTCGTATGCTCTTTGCAGGTTCATCCACATACCAGCCGACACACCGAGTACCATTTCAAGTCCCTGCGCTATATTGTCCGTCATCGCCTTTTGCTCTGCGATGATGCTTTCAAGGGCCTCCGGTGTACTGCCAATGAGCATGGAGAGGTCCTTGGTGTTGTAACCATGGGATTCCAACTGTCGCTTGAGGATTGAACCGGGATGAACGGGGGTGAAAGCCTGCTTAGTCGTATTGGGCTCCACTGGCTTTTTGTCGGTTACCCTCTCCAATTTCTCCATCATCTCTTGCCTCACTTCTTCGTTGGGAGCCCAGTAGCGGTTGAAGGCATCGCTGTTAGGGTCGTGACCGGAGAGCGTTGCCACCAAGCCCTTGTCCTTGGTCTCGAGATAGAGGTTACCTACAAAAGTGCGACGCGCCATGTGGCTCGATGCCACCTCGTAGAGTTTCTTCTGCTCCTGCCGGCGTGTTGTAGGGTTGAGAATCGTTACCATACGGTCAAGCCCCGCACGCTTAAATACCTCCTTGATGTCCTCGTTATAGTCCTGCTGTGTAGTAAATGGGAACAGACTTTTTCCCTCTCTGTTCTTGTATCTGTCAAGGATGGCATGACTGATGCTGTTCAGTGGTACGCGGATCGTCCGTGGATTGCCGTCAACCGTCTTGCCCGCGATATATTCTACTGCGTCGTTGATGATGTTGTCACGGGTCAGTGCATAAAGATCGCTCACGCGACAGCCTATGAGTGTCTGGAAAACGAAGATGTCGCGTTGCAGGGCGAGCCGGGCATCATCAGAGAAGTCGGTATCGAGCAGTTTGTCCCTTTCCTCAAGGGTGATAAACACGGGAGTGCCATAGACGGGCTCATCGAGGTGAAACTTATCGAAGGGACGGTTCTGTGTCAGTCCGTTGTCGTAGCACCAGCGAAAGAACGTGCGTATCTTGCAGAAGTAGTCGATGAGCGTGTTCTCGCCACGTGGCTTGGACGGTCGCTTCTCTGGTGCGGCCTCAAACAACTCAGGATAGTTGTCGCGATAGATATGCTCGTTCTTCACATACTTCCAGATGTCGTGAAGCATCGTCTGGTCAACGTCATCTATATATAAGGTGAACTTCCGCTTACGCGGATGGGTAAGGCGCACGAAGAGCTCATAACGCTGCAGCACGCGCATGACTACACGGTTGTTCCGTATGCGAATGTCCGACAGCGGATGCATCTCAAGGTAATAGTCGTATAGCGACAGCAGCGTTTTCTTTTCCTCTACGGTCTCCTGCTTGTACTTTAATGGATTGTAATACTTGTCAAGGATGAGCTTCGGCCAGTTCTTGTCGATATTGTCGCGGTCGTGCTGGTAAGCGTCCTCGAAGAAACGGCGGATGGCGGTTACTTCCGTGTCGACCATCTGCCGCATCTCCTCATCGCAGACCATGCGACTTTTGATTTGCTGGTTCTTGCTGTCCCAGAGATTGGGATTGACCAAGATCTTCGTGACAAGGAACTTGTCGATGGATGTGCCTTCCTTGAAGCGTAGCGACAGTGGCACCTTGGATTCCAAATCTGTTGGCTTGAACTTTACCGATGTGCGGATAAGAAATCTAATTGTCATAATCGTCGTTGTGATAAGGGGTTATGATTACGGTTGCAAAGATAGATAATTTGCTCCATATTTGCTCCATATCTCCCAAATATTTTCAAATAAGGCTGAACGACTCTGAAAGTTATGATATACGCAACATGTTGATAATCAAACGATAATAGATAATTCTGAACGTTTCTAAATACATTATCATTTGCTCCAATTCAGTATTCGCGCCCCCGAGTCTGGGTACAATATAAATCTCGTAAGTCCTTTTACATAAAGAGCTTACGGGATTTTTCATTCTCTCTTGAGAAACATTTGGGAAACATTTCGGGAAGAAGTCTGCCAAAAAGTGATAAGGATAAGACCCAGGCAGAGTCTTATTGAATAGCGTCTGATAAGAATGATTATTTCACCAACATCTTATAGCTCTTGCCGTCCTCCTTTACGATGACCATCTGTAAACCTTTTGCTTCGAAGCTGATCTTGCCCGTATCGAGCAATTAGCTTGTAGTTGAATAGACTCTCACGAGCTCATTCTTCGGCACGTTGCTAAACGACAGCGTTCAGTTGTCCATGTTATGCCGATGTCGCCTTTGAGAACCGACTTGATGCCGGAAGCATTAAGGAGGATAATATTGCCAAAGTCTTCCCAATATTGGGTTCTTATATAGGATTAAAGTGTATTAAAACTAGAATCAGAAGAATTGAAATAGCTATATGCAGCGAAAGAATGTGTCATAGCTAAACAATGGAGTTGCTTCCCAATTGAAGGATTTTGAAATATCAAAAGGTTAAGATGTATTATGCGGCTATGAGATACTGTAATTATTATCCTTTTGTGTAGTAGATGTTTGAAAATCTTGCCGCAAGTTCAAGATAGAACTGCAATTTTCGG
>ULVN01102100.1_pt1 | contig 33745 bp, 31 predicted proteins | sample 1959491 | NCBI WGS metagenome assembly ULVN01 (sample SAMEA4835787, study PRJEB28245) | human gut metagenome | biome: gut microbiome; material: fecal sample | place: Denmark | collected 2008 | reverse complement strand
CGAGCCAGCTCCCCTTTCAGGGGAGCCATTTTTGAAGGAGGAACCACCTCATGAAGCAGAAAATCAATCTGCGCCTGGGGCTCATCGCCCTGGTGGCCCTGATTCTCACCACCGTCGGCGTGACCAAGGTCTATTACGACCTGTTCCGCCAGCAGGTGGGCCGGGATCTGCGGCTGACGGCCCATCTGTTGGGCCAGAGCGGCGAATTCACCCGGGGCAATGCCCCCAAATTGCAAGACCCCGAGGTCCGCATTACCTGGGTGGATACCGACGGCACCGTGCTCTATGACGATGAGGCCGACGCCGGAGCCCTTCCCAACCACGCGGACCGGCCGGAGATCCGGCAGGCCATGGACACCGGCGAGGGGGAGATCGTCCGCACCTCGGATACTTTCAATATGAACACCTTTTACTATGCCCTGCGGCTGGATGACGGCACGGTGCTGCGGCTGGCGGTGGACGCCCGGTCCATCAGCTCCGTATTTTTGGCGGCGGTGCCGGTGCTGCTGATCATCGCCGTGGTGATCTTCGCCGTGTGCCTGCTGCTGGGCCACCTGCTCACCGCCCAGCTGATCGCCCCCATTGACGATATGGCCGAGCACCTGGACGAGCCCGCCCGGGAGCCTGTCTATCAGGAGCTGGAGCCCTTCGCCCGGAAAATCCGCAGCCAGCACGAGAAGATTCTCTCCGCCGCCCAGAGCCGCCAGGATTTCACCGCCAACGTATCCCACGAGCTGAAAACCCCCCTGACAGCCATTTCCGGCTACGCCGAGCTCATTGAAAACAAGATGGTAGACGGGGAACAGCAGCTGCGCTTCGCCGGAGAAATCCGGAAGAACGCCGCACGGCTTCTAAGCCTGATCAATGACATCATCCAGCTCTCCGAGCTGGACAGCGCCCAGGCCCCCGCCCGGGTACAGAGCGTGGAGCTGCTGAGCCTGGCCAAGGAGGTCTGCGGCGATCTGGAGGTCCCCGCCCGGCAGCGGCGCATCACCCTGCAATGCTTCGGCCGGGAGGCCACGGTCATGGGTGACCGGGAGCTATTGAAAGAGCTCCTGGAAAACCTGGTGCAGAACGCCATCCGCTACAACCGGGAGGGGGGCTTCGTCCAGGTCACCGCCAAGGAAGAGGCGGGTCACGCCCAATGGATCGTAGAGGACAACGGCATCGGCATCCCCGAGGACGCCAAGGACCGGGTCTTCGAGCGGTTCTACCGGGTGGACAAAAGCCGCTCCCGGGAAACCGGCGGCACCGGTTTAGGTCTCGCCATCGTCAAGCACATCGCCCAGATCCACAACGCCACTGTCACCCTGGATTCCGCCCTGGGCAAGGGTACAAAGATCACGGTGACATTCTGAGGAAAAAAATCCACAGCTTCTCCCCTGCTTTGGAGCGGCTGTGGATTTTTTGTGGACCGGCGGCACCCGGGATGCGCTGGCATCGTCCCCGTTGCTCGTTATAGCAGGCCATATTCCATGCCGTAGGGCCAGCCGTTGAGGCCGCCCAGGTCGTAGAGATGGGGATAGCCCAGGTCAAACAGCTGGGCAGCCGCCAAAGCCGACCGGCGGCCGGTGCGGCAATAGATCAGAATTCTTGCCTGCTTGTCCGGCAGAATCTCCGACAGGTCCGCATCCTCAATGTCATCCAGCGGCAGCAGCTTTGCCCCCGCCGCGTGCTCCAGGGCATATTCATCCTCTGTCCGCACATCCAGCAGCACACTGCCGGGATAAGTATCCAAAATATGCTTTCCCTCCTGGAAAGAAATTGCCTGAATCATGGTTTCCGCTCCGTTTCCAATGTTTTCCGCTATCATACCACAGCAGACCCCAAAATGCAAGAAACCGGGAAAGCAAAGCCGCTTTCCCGGTTTCCCGCCTTCGCGTATGCAATTTTGTCGGATAACGCAGCCGTTACCGCTTCAAAACTGCCGCGAGTGCTTTTTTACTGCATGCCGCTCTCGTAGGCCTCGATCATCTTCTTGAACGTGTGACCCGTAGAACTTTCGGGATTTGCCCGCCGTTTTAGCTTCCCCAGGTATTTTTCACAGGTATCGCCGGTGAAAATCTTGATGTCCAGCCGCAGAGTGTTATCATCCTCCGGGGTGACATAAATCCTGTCAATGAAGATGTCAATGAAATCCTTGGTGATGGCCTCGGTCTGGCACTGCTTCTCCGCTTCCCGAAGGACTTTGCGAAGGTGCTCCATATTGGCACGGAACTCCTCGCTGGATTCCTGCTGGTCTTTCAGCTCCAGGAGCACCTGCTCGCCGGATTTGATTTCCTGGTTGCACTGGGCGGTCATGGCCTTGAAATCCGCCGGTGTGATGCTCTCCAGGGTCACCAGCTCCAATAGCTTGGACTTCTTCTTTTTGGCAAGGTCAATGTTTGCCTGGGCTTCCTCGATTTTCTTTTCCAGATTGCCGTCGCAGGTCATGCTGCGGTACATCCCCTCGTATTCTGCAATCATGGCGGCGGAAGCCTGCCGGGTGTCCCGGAACACCTCAAAGAGCAGAGGCACCAGCTCCTTTTCGTAAATGGGGAAGGAATCGCAGGCATCCGCGCCGGACTTGATTTTGTTGGAGCAGACCCATTTGCTGTTTTGGTTGCCCAGCTTGTCCTTGGACTCCCGGCGGTAGTAGGCGGTGCCGCAGTGGGTGCAAAAGAGCTTGCCGGTGAGCAGATTGGCGTGATTGCAGATGCCCTGCCGGTTTTTCACATCCTCGCTTCTGCGCAGCAAAACCGCATTGGCCTTTTCCCACAGCTCCTCGGAGACGATGGCTGGGACGATCTGGCCGGTTTCATCCTTGAACATGACCCATTCCTCCGGCGGGAGAAATTTCTGTTTCTTGGTGAACATATCCACCACTTTGACCTTGTTGCCGACGTAGTAGCCCTTGTATTTGGGATTGGAAATCATATTGGACATGGTAGTGTGGGCGATTTTCTTGCCGTTCAGGTTCCGATAGCCCTTCTCCCAGAACAGATTTTCAATTTGCTTCATGGAGTAGGCCCCAGTTGCATAGAGGGTGAAAAGCTCCCGTACCATGGGAGCCTGGGTTTCATCGACGACAAGACGGCCATCGTCCTTGGTGTAACCGAAAATTCGGGAGTTGCCCAGGACAACGCTCTGCTTGATAGCCTGCTGGTGGCCGAATTTGACACGGGAGCTGAGCTTCCGCAGTTCGTCCTGGGCAATGGAGGACATGATGGAAAGCCGCAGCTCCGCATCCTCGTCCAGGGTGTTGATGTTGTCGTTCTGGAAGAATACGCCAACTCCGCTGGACAGCAGCTGGCGGGTGAACTGAATGGAATCCAGAGTGTTTCGGGCGAAGCGGGAGATTTCCTTTGTAATCACAAAGTCAAATTTCCCGGCAGCGGCATCCTCTACCATGCGGTTAAAATCCTCCCGGTGCCTGGTGGAAGCGCCGGAGATGCCCTCGTCGATATAGCCCGGGACAAAGGTCCAGGCGGGATTTTTCTTGATGAAGTCCTCGTAATAGCCAATCTGATTGCCCAGGGAATTCAGCTGCTCATCGGATTCGGAGGAAACACGGGCATAGAAGGTGACCCGCAGAGGAAGGTCATAAATGGTCTTGGTTCGGAGAAGCTGCCGTATGTTGTGTATATCCATGGTGTACCTCTAAAGTTCGTTGTATCATGTTCTACAATTATGATAGCACACATTGCGAAATATTACAACCCAGAATTGACTGGAAAAGGCGGCAATCCGTCGCCGGATTGCCGCCCGTTTGGTTTCAAGCTACCGTTCCATGGAAGTGGCCCGATTTTTGATTTTGATCCGCATACGGTTCCGCTGATCCTCCGTAATCAGGCCCTTGGCGTAGAGCGTATCGTTATAATAGGTCAGCCACAGCTGCTGAATCGTGGCCTGGATGGTCTGTTCGTTTGGTTTCGGATGGTTTTCATTGTTTTCTGCCATAGTAAGCCCCCTGTGCATTTCCTAGTTTTCCCGGGATGAAAGCTCTTTATGCGCCTGTGCGCTAAGCAGAAACCTGAGGGTATCACCGGGGCCGCTCAGGCTGCGATAGAATCTGTTTGCGATATTCAGTTGTCATGTACAGGAAAATAGGGGGTGTGACGCAACGGTCACGAGGTGATTCCATCCTTTGTAATGGCAGCCAGTCCGGCAATGGAGAACTTCCACTCCGGCGGGAGACTGAGAATGATGGAAAATAGCCCAATGGCCTTGAGCGACAGCCGGGTATCCCGGAGATGATGGATGCTCATGACGGTAAAATCCTTATCCTTCGTTGCCCGAATTACCGGCAATTGGAAATCCCTCCTTGTGGCAAAGGGAGTCGCGTTTCACGACACCCTTTGAATTTTTGCCGGGTGTAGACCGATTCTGAGGAGGTGAAGGCCTCTTATCGGGGCGGGTACCCGGCAGCTATCCGAAAAATAGAACGTATGTTTATGTATTATATAGACAGGGAGGTGATTTGTCAAGAGAAATATGGGAAATAGTTGAAAATGGATAATTTTCCCTGGAGAAAAGTGGAAGGGTGTCGTATTTCACGACACCCTTGGGTGCGGGGGAATATGTATGGGGTGGAATGTGGTGGTATGGGGTGGAGGGAGACGGAGTCTGGTGCGGAGGGGTGGTTTGGAGGTTAGAAGGGGAGAAATATAAGAAATATGCACATTTAACGCAAGTGGTTTTGGACAAAGGGCTGTTTTCTCAGCCAATGTTTACGGCTTTACATACTTGATAAAGAAATTTATATTTCACAAACCATCGGATTTATTTGTCACCAATTCCAATTATTGAAAGATGGTGTTAAATTACACACGTGACGCAGAAAATGTATTGACAATTAGTGAGAAATGGTGTATACTACAAGTAAAGTAAAGCCCGTAAGTGGCTTTACCTAGAAATGTGTTAAATTTCACTCTAGACGTGGAGAATTGAGAATGAAGTTAGGAAATATGGCCCTGGTTCGGAGCGGGTTGGTTCTTGGAAGAAAACAAGCCCGAGAAAAAACAGAATACCGCTACCCTTTGCTAAATCTAAAAAGCATTCATCCCAGCGGATGCATCGACACGTCCCTTTGTGAAACATTTGATGCTGTCGAACCACTGAATCCGGAATACCTGACGCATACCGGAGATGTTGTCATTCGTTTGACCGCCCCGTATACAGCTGTGTTGATTACAGAGGGGCTGGAAGGCTATGTAATCCCGTCCAGTTTTGTTGTGGTTCGGGCAAACAAAAACTTGCTGCTCCCGGAATATCTATTCTGGTTAATCAACTCGCAGTCGGTCAAGAGGCAAATTTCCGAGAGTGCGGTGAGCACTATATTGGGGTCGGTGAAACCTCGCTATTTTGCAGATTATGAGATGGACGCGTTTCCGCTTTCCCACCAAAGGGTTTTGGCAGAATTAAATGAGCTTGCTCATCGGGAAACACGACTTTTGGCGGAGCTGGCAGCCGAAAAAGAAAAGTACTACGATTTAATGATTAACCAGCTATTTACTGAAATGAAGAGAGGTAACTGAAATGACAACTCGTGCGGACATTGAAAGAGTCCTCTGGAAGGCCTGTGACAGCTTCCGGGGAAAGATTGACAGCTCTCGCTATAAGGACTACATCCTGTCCATGCTTTTTGTGAAATACCTGAGCGATGTTACCAAAGAAAAACGTGAAAACTACATGGCTCAGTATGGTGGTGATGAACGACGTGTGGAACGCGCCATGAGCCGGGAGCGGTTCTCAATCGATAAAGAGTCCGCCTTTGATTTCCTTTACAGCGAACGTAACAGCAACGAAATCGGTCAGAAGATCAACGTGGCCCTGTCTCACATTGAAGAACATAACAGCGGAAAGCTGTGCAATGTTTTCCGCGCCATTGACTTCAATTCCCAGGTGGATTTCGGGGACATGAAGGAGAAAAAAGCGACCCTCAGCAATTTACTGGAAGATTTTCATGACTTGGATCTCCGTCCCAGCCAGTTGGGATCTGCAGATATCATCGGCGATGCCTATGAGTATATGATTGCCAACTTTGCCTCTGATGCCGGTAAGAAGGGCGGTGAATTTTTCACACCCAGTCAGGTATCGGAACTGGTTGCCTCCCTGGTGAAGCCTCAGGAGAATGACCGAATTTATGACCCCACCTGCGGCAGCGGCGGCCTGCTGCTGAAGGCGTACAAGAAGGTACCCAGCGGCAAGGTAGCGATTTATGGTCAGGAACTGAATGCACAGACCTGGGCGCTATGCACTATGAATATGTTCCTGCATGGTGTTGACGATGCCCGGATTTGGCAGGGTGATACGTTATCCAATCCCCAGAATCTAAAGAACGATCAGCTGATGCGTTTCCAGGTAGTGGTAGCCAACCCTCCATTCAGTTTGGATAAATGGGACAGTGGCTTCCTTGCAAACGCCGGCTTGGATGCCAAGGGCAAAAAGCAGGAGAAGATGACTGCGTCAATGGATGCCTATAAGCGCTTTGACATTGGTGTTCCCCCCAGTTCCAAGGGCGACTATGCCTTTGTACTGCACATGCTGAAAAGTCTGGACGGCAACAATGGCAGAATGGCAGTGGTGCTGCCCCATGGAGTCCTGTTCCGCGGGGCCAGTGAAGGAAAAATTCGAAGAGCTTTGGTAGATAGCAACCTGCTGGATGCGGTGATTGGCCTGCCTGCGAATCTGTTTTATGGTACGGGCATTCCCGCCTGTATTCTGGTGTTTCGCACCGGACGCACCCGGGATGATGTCCTGTTCATTGATGCATCCGGAGAAGGTAACTTTGAAAAGGGGAAAAATCAGAACATTCTTCGACCCTGCGATATCAAGAAAATCGTGGATACCTACGAAGCCAGGGAAAACGTGGAGAAATACAGCCACCGGGCATCCCGCAAAGAGATTGCGGACAATGACTACAACCTGAATATCCCCCGGTATGTGGACACCTTTGAGGAGGAAGAGCCAGTGGATATCAACGAGGTGAAGCAGAACATTGCCAATATTGAGGCAGAGCTGGCACAGGTGCAGGCGCAGATGGCGAAGTATTTGGAGGAGTTGGGCTTATGAGTCAGGATTTGATGAGATACAGCGACCAGACATTTGAAGATATTAAGCATATTAATGAATATGGGCAGGAATATTGGCTTGCACGTGAGCTGCAGACAATATTGGGATACAATTCATGGCGTCGCTTTTCGGATGCCATTGAGCGGGCAAAGCTTGCATGTAAAAATAGCGGTTATGAGGTGGATGAACAATTTGCCGATGCCGTCAAAACATCTCCTATGCCTAATGGCGGTGTTCGGGAGATTGAAGATTTTGCGTTGTCACGCTATGCCTGTTACTTAATTGTTATGAACGGTGATCCTCGGAAAGAGATCATCGCTATAGGCCAGACTTACTTTGCAGTCAAAACCCGGCAGCAGGAATTGATTGAAAACTATGAAGAGCTATCCGAGGATCAGAAACGTCTGGCAATCCGCAATGAGATGAAGCGGCACAATATCGCTCTGGCGGATGCAGCGCACGATGCCGGTGTGATTGAACAGAAAGACTATGCTATTTTTCAGAACAAAGGATATCAGGGATTGTATGGCGGCTTGGGGGTTAAGGAAATCCACGCCCGAAAAGGCTTGAAAAAGAGCCAGAAAATACTGGATCATATGGGAAGTACAGAATTGGCAGCAAACCTCTTCCGTGCAACCCAGACAGAAGAAAAGCTGCGCCGGGAGAATATCCAGGGAAAAGCTGCCGCCAATCAGGCCCACTATGATGTGGGGCGCAAGGTTCGCCAGACCATCCAGGAACTGGGCGGTACCATGCCGGAAGATCTGCCGACACCTGAGAAAAGCGCAAAGCAGATTGAGCGTGAGGTCGAACGCAAGAAACTCAAGGGGAAATAAAACCATAGATGAGGAACTGCTTGGGAATTCCAATCAGTTCTCAATGATAAAAACGGAGGTGGAAGAATGTATCAAAGCGAATATGAGAAAGCCCTGGAGAAGGTAAAAACTGCGGTGGAGTTTGCGGAAGACTGCGGCAATATCACCCGCTGTGAAAATGCCTTGCGCAATTTTGAACGGGGACAGGCCATGGCCTGCCTGCAAGACATGATCCGAGAATATGGAAGCCAGATCAACACCTTCGGTATCTGGGGCGATGGGGTGCGCGTGGTAAATGGCGTACCACTGGAGCAAATTACGGATCTGGAGATCCGGATACAGCTCCAATATGTGAGCCGACATATTCCCGCATACGTTCTTCTGCGGGAAGGCGAAAAGGAACTGGCAAAACGGGTTTGCCGGTGGCTGGATAAAACAGGGAACGGGGATGGATGGAAGTTAGGAAACTGAAATTAGGAGGAAGAAATATGTCACTTATTATTACGGTTTGTACGAGCGAGGGAATTGTGCTGGCAAGTGATAGCCGATCTACTTACACCAAGACAGAAAACAATGGTGGAGCCACAATAATTAAGTATGGCATCCATTCTTCGGATACAACATACAAAACGTTTATGTGTGATGAAAAAATCGGTATTTCGACATGTGGCAATGGCACGATATCTGGAAAGTCCATTGCAAGTCATATTGAAAGTTACATCAACAATGAATATACAAAGACGGACACGGTAGGTAACACAGCACAAAAGATTCTGGATTATTTCTCTAAAATGCCTCACTCAGAGCCTGTGATTTTTCACGTCGCAGGATATGATAAAGAGGATGGACAAGATATTCCAAGATTGTACAGAATTGTGACGCTTGCAAACCATAAAGCGGTGGTTATTGACAATAATTGTGGTGCCCAATGGGACGGTGAAGCTGCGACATTAACCAGGATTATTAAAAATGGGTATGTAGTATCAGAGGCGCAGGTTGTCCGCCCACAGATGGTTAAGGTTGTATCAAAAGATGACCAAGGTGTTGAAAAAGAGGAAATTCACACCGATTGTATGTTGATTCCCCAAGATGCAGTTTGCCATCCGGAGATGGATATAGCTTGGGGGCTGATGACGCCTCAGGATGGTATTGAATTTGCTGAATATGCGATTAAAACAACCATTGATACTATGCGATTCCAGATGGCACCGAAAACTGTAGGAAATCCCATAGATATCTTGATTATCAAACCAGATGGTGCAAAGTGGATCAGACATAAGGAGCTTCACGCATAATAATCAATGGGGTGACGAAATGACACCAGAAGTAAAAGAAAGAATAGACCAAATCCGGCACGGAATCGTGCCAGAGGGGTATAAAAAGGGAAAACTGGGAATTGTACCGGTGGAATGGGACGAGGTTTCGTTTTCCACACTGTTTACCACTACAAGCGATTATACAGACGATCTTGAGCGATATCCATTATATAGTCTGACAATTGAAGATGGGATAACGGCAAAAACAGAGCGGTATGAGAGACGTCATCTGGTAAAAAAGGGAAACTCGTACAAAATTATACAGCCTGATGACTATGCGTATAACCCCATGAACATCCGGTTTGGCGCGGTTGCACGGCATAAAGGCAGTAAACCTGTGGCGGTTTCTGGCTATTATGATATTTTTACTACTGTATATGAATGCGACCATGCTTTTATGGATAGCTTTTTGACATGTGGTCCGATGATTACATACTATAACAAAGTTTCTAAGGGATCTCTTATAGAAAAACAACGCGTTCACTTTTCAGATTTTTTAGCATTTTCGCTTCCTTTACCCCCCTTGGGTGAGCGCATAAAAATTGCCGAAATTCTTTCTGTGCAGGACAAGGTTATTGAACTGGAGCAGCAAAAAATCGAAGAGATCATAAAGAAAAAGCAATTTTTCCTTGAAAAAATGTTTCCAAAGGAAGGCAAGGCTGTACCAGAAATCCGCTTCAAGGGATTTGCTGACCCTTGGGAACAGCGTAAGTTGGGAGAGCTGGTTGAGTTCTATAATGGAGATAGAAGTTCACGCTATCCAAATGATACGGATATGGTTTCGGAAGGTATTCCGTTTATCAATGCAGGAGATTTAGTTTCGGGACGTGTAAAACTTGACACAGCAAACAAAATAACAGAAGAGAAATATAACGAATTATCAGGTGCGAAGATACAGCGTGGGGATATAATTTATTGTCTTAGGGGAACGCTTGGAAAGAACGCATTTGTTGATAATTTCGACATCGGAACGGTCGCATCTTCATTAGTTGATATAAGGCCACGAAAGATAGTTGGAAAGTATCTGTTTCAAGTGTTAAATTCAGGCATTGAATATCGTCAAAGGACTCTAAATGATGAGGGTGCTGCGCAACCTAATTTATCTGCCAAGAACCTATCTTTGTTTGATGTTCCAATACCTGATGAAGCTGAACAAACCCGAATAGCCGAGTATTTTGAAAACCTCGACCGCCTTATCACCCTTCATCAGCGTAAGCTGGAAGAAGAAAAGAAAAAGAAGAAAGCTCTGATGCAGCTTCTGCTGACAGGTATTGTGAGAGTGTAATTTTCAAATATTCATTTCATTGTCATGTACTTTGGAAAAATTCCGGTGATGCCTGACTGTACTGTTTGGGATAGTTATAACATTTAGCAACTATGCTGCAACAGATTTCTCTAGAAGATGGTTGCTTCATACACATATTTAGGAGGATAGAACGTGACAAGGATAGTAGCATTTCTTTCCTGCAACGAATTTTGGAATGCGTTATCTGCAATTGGCTCAATTTTAGCAAGCGTTACCGCCCTGTGGCTTGCGCGCCGCGAACATATAAAATGTATAGAAGCTATGCTAATTTGGGACGCAATTGAATATTATGAGCCTGCTTTACTTCTTTTTAATATTGGAAGGGTCCCGATTGCAATCAGGACGATTCAACTATCATATCAAGGTCGCGAATTCTTTAAGAGCGATGCCTTAGAGGATTTCAAATCTGATTCGTACGGGAAATATATAATAGACCCGAATAGTTCGAAAAAGATAAGACTAGACGAGAATGAATTGAGAATTACGGGTGTAAAGCATCCCGGCCTCAATAAAAAGGTGTTTGTTCCTAGCGTCACGATCCGGATATGGGACATAGCAGGAAAGAAGTTTACATTTCGCCAAAAAATGACGGAGCGAAAAATGGGCGAAGCTATTTTTGGTGCGGCATTTTTTGGCAACATGAAGGAGTAAGGAGGAAAGAAGGTGGCAGTGAATAAGGATTTATATTTCGAAGTCAGCGCCAGCCAAAAACCGGCTATTGCGCTTCTCCAATCCATGGGCTATACCTATATTTCCCCCAAGGACTGTGAAAGGCAGCGGGGCAGCAGATACCATGTACTGCTGAAAGACATCCTCCGGGGTCAGCTGCGCAAGCTGAACCGTTACAGCTATGCCGGTGCGGAAAACGAATTCTCTGCCGCCAATATTGAGCGGGCCATGGAGGAATTGGACGAGCCATTGACTGACGGGCTGGTGCGCACCAGCGAGAAGATCTACGATGCCCTGCTGTTGGGCAAAAGCTATCCGGAAACTGTGGGCGGCGGAAAGTCCCTCAGCTTTAACCTGAAATACATTGACTGGGAGCACCCGGAGAACAACCTGTTCCACGTGACGGAAGAATTCGCGGTGGACAGTCTGGACAAGCAGCACAATGCCCGCCCAGATATTGTGCTGTTTATCAACGGCATCCCTTTTGCGGTCATTGAGTGCAAAGCACCCCATATTCCCGTGGAGCAGGCCGTGGAACAGATGATCCGCAACCAGCAAGCGGATTACATTCCCCAGCTGTTCAAGTATGCCCAAATCGTTATGGCAACCAACAAAAATACCGTAAAATACGCTACGACAGGTACTCCCAAAAAGTTCTGGAGCGTATGGAAAGAGCAGGACGCTGCATTCCTGGATTCCGGATTGGCGCAGTTTGTGGCAGACAGAGTCCCTACGGAACAAGACCGGAATATCATCTCCCTGTTTCGCCAGGAGCGCTTGATGGAGCTGACTCGTTACTTTGTTCTGTTCGATGCCAACGTGAAGAAAATCTGCCGCTATCAACAGTATTTTGCCATTCGGGAGATCATGAAAACCGTTGCGCAGCAGGATAGCCGTGGAAACCGACAGAGCGGCGTGATTTGGCACACCCAGGGCAGTGGCAAGAGCCTGACCATGGTGATGCTGGCCAAATACATTCTGATGGTGCTTGCTGATTGTAATCCCCGTGTGGTCATTGTGACCGATCGAAAAGAGCTGGATGGTCAGATCGCGGCAACCTTTTCCCATACCCGGCTGAATCCTGCCCGGGCAACCAGCGGGCGGCATCTGGTGGAACTGGTGACGAGTGGAAAAGCGGATGTGGTCACCACCATCATCAATAAATTCAACACGGCAGAACGTCTGGCGGCGAGAAATACTTCCAGGGAAGTATTCGTTCTCATTGACGAAAGCCATCGCTCCAACTACGGCTCCATGGCTGCCAAAATGCGTACCGTATTCCCCAATGCCTGCTATATCGGCTTCACAGGGACACCGCTTATGAAGCGGGAAAAGAACACCCTGACCAAATTCGGCAAGCTTATCCATAAGTATACCATCCAGGACGGCGTGGAGGATGGCGCAATTGTTCCCCTGATTTACGAAGGACGATTTGTAGAACAGAAGGTAGATGAAGAAAATATCGATATGTGGTTCCGGCAGACCACAAAACGCCTGACAGATCCTCAGAAGGAGGATTTGCGCCGGAAATGGAGCAGTATCCGCAGGCTAACTTCCACAGATGCCAGAATCAAGCGTATTGCGCTGGATATCAACAATCATTTTATCCTTGGCTTCAAGGATACAGGCTTCAAGGCCATGCTGGCTACCAACTATAAGCGGGATGCCATTCGCTATCTGAAATGCTTTGAGCAGTTTGGTGACCTGAATTGTGCGGTTGCCATTTCTCCCCCGGATATGCGGGAAAGTGTGGATGACATCGATGAAGGCACCGATCATGAGGTTATCGAATACTGGGAAAAGATGATGAAACAGTATGGCGATGCTGACACTTACGAAGAAGCCATGAAGAACAAATTTTGCGACGGTGAGATTGATATTCTCATTGTGTGCAGTAAGCTGTTGACCGGGTTTGACGCGCCTATTTGTCAGGTGCTGTACATCGATAAGGAACTCAAAGAGCATGGCCTGCTGCAGGCGATTGCCAGAACCAACCGGCTTCACGGTGGCAAAGAGTACGGTCTGATTGTGGACTATCGCGGCTTGATTCAGAAATTGGATGCCGCTATGGATATGTACAGCGGTGCCGGACTGGAAAACTTTGAGAGTGGAGACCTGAGGGGCGTTGTCATCGATGTTCTGGAAGCGCTGGGACAGTTGAGAACGGCCTATACCAATCTCATAGACATATTTACAGATATTAAGAATCTGGACGATACAGAAGCAGTGGAAGTTGCTCTGGCAGACGAAAAGAGGCGCGAACAGTTCTATAACCTTCTGTGTGCTTTTGGCAGAGCACTAAACCTTGCGCTGAATTCAGAACAGGTCTATGCCGCACTTCCAGGAGAAGAACGCAAAAAGTACCAGGATTGTTTTGTGTTTTTCTCCAAGGTGCGGCGCAGTGTAAAAATTCGCTATTGCGATGCCATCGACAACAGTGAGTACGAGCCTCTGATGCAGAACCTTTTGGACACGCATTTGTCTGTTGCCGGTCTGAAGCAGATTACTAGTCCAGTTGACATTCTGAATAAGGATGATTTTGAACAGGAATTGGAAGAATTGGGCTCTTTGCATGCGAAGGCGGATGCAATCACCAGTAGGCTGTCGAAAAGCATCAGCGCAAAGTACGAGGAGAATCCTGCATATTATGATAGCTTCTCCAAGCGGATTAAGGATGCACTGGATCAATACAAGGAAAAGGTTATCAGCGAGGCGGAGTATTTGGCAAAGATGCGGAGCATTCTGGAAGATTACCGTTCCGGAAAGAGCTCTGTCAGCTATCCGGAACGGATTAAGCACAATGTTCACGCGCAGGCTTTTTATGGTGTAATAACGGCGTTGTTCGATGATGCGCAAGTCGAGGGAATGACCCCTGATTTTGCGGCAGAGATTGCTGAAGAAATTACGGCGATTATTGCGAAGCACAGCTGCGTAGACTGGACCAATAACCAGACAATCCACAATCGGATTTCCCAGGATATTGACGATCTGTTCTATGCGTATGAAAAGAGCCGGGGACTGGTATTGTCATTTGATTTGATCGATAAGGTCATTGAGAATGTGAAAACCGTTGCCCTGCGGAGGTTTTAATCATGCCGGAAGATATTACCTTCAGGGCAATCCAGATAGGCGAAAAAACGCTGAGATATTCATTGGAACGAAAAAATGTCAAAAATATCAATCTTCATGTGCGAAAAAACGGAAGCGTATATGTATCTGCCAATGCGGCGGTTCCGGCGGAAAAGATAGATGCGTTTCTGGTAAGCAAAGCGGCGTTTATTCTAAACGCACAAAAGAAATTTGCGTTGCAGGAACAGTATAAACTACAGCCAAAGCAATATGTCAGCGGTGAGACCTTTTATCTTCAGGGCAGAGCCCTGCGCCTGAAAGTGCTGCAGGCAAGTAAGAACCAGGTGTATTCGGATGGGGTCTACTTATTCCTTGAGGTCAAAGATCCGCAGGATTTTTCCAAAAAAGAGCGGATGGTTATGAGATTTTTTGACCGGGAATGCAAAATCGTTTTTAGAGAAATTGTTAACGCAATTTACCCGGTATTCCAAAAATACGGAGTCATAGCACCTACCCTGCGGATTCGAAGCATGGATACACGATGGGGGTCTTGCTTGCCGAAGGAAGGGATCATTACGCTGAACAAACGGCTCTTGGAAGCCCCCCGAAACTGTATTGAATATGTCGTAATGCATGAGTTTTGCCATTTTATTCATCCAAATCACTCCAAAAACTTCTACGACTTTCTTTCTATGCTGATGCCGGACTGGAAGGAACGAAAAAAAACGCTGGATGCGAATGCCATGTTTTACTTATGAAGCCCAATGGAGCACTTATTATCTGCCGGGCATTCCTACCGGCAAGCAGTGTCCGGGTGCTACCCGGACGCAATTCGCTTGTTGGGGCAAAATCCCCAAGCCTCAAGATCAGAACTTTGTTCTGGCTGCGCATTTGTAAAATGCTTCTCTGTCGGCCCAAAACAAAACCTTTTTCGACGCTGACCGAATTTGCTATATTTGAAAAATCCATTGCATACGAATGCCGCCGTATGGTATGATATGGCTAATTAAAAAACGATTCTGGACAGAGTACAGTTTTCTATGGAAGACCAAAGGGGGACAACCATGATTGACTTTTCCAAATTAACCTGATTGATATTGGTGAACGTGCCGGTAGTGGCATCCCAAATATTATCCGGGTTTGGCGAGAGCAGGGGTGGGAAGAACCTGTCATTGCGGAATCCGCAGAGCCGGATAGAACCGTATTATCGTTATCGCTGACAAAAAGTCAAAATGGCGATAAAAAAGCAGCGATAAAAGGCGGCGATAAAATCAAAAATGTGAAAACAGCAAGTCAAAAGGCAGCAATATTGGAATATCTGACAGACCATGCTTTTGCAAAGTGTGCAGATATTTCTGTGATGCTTGGAGTAAAGAGTGCAAGGGCCAGACAGCTTCTTGGTGAAATGGTAGAGGACGGAGCGGTATCGACGGAAGGCGGAAATCGAAATCGAATCTATAGACTGAAATCGTAAAATAGAAAAAGGTTCCGCAATCAGCTGAAGATTTATTCGCCTGGAGAAATCCGGTTATTGCGGATCTGTTTCACCGCATGAAATACATGGAGCACTGGGGGAACTTGTGAAAATGAAACTGCCCCACAAGACAAGGTGAAAGAAACTGTACTTGCCTTTTGCAATGTACCCAGGAGAAAAAAGAGATAGCAGAGTACTGCGGATATAAGCCGTGAAAAGCTTTGCGGCACGGTATTTGAGGCCATTGCCGGATGAGGGAGGGCTAAAGCTGACAATTCCGGAAAAGCCTACATCAAGTAAGCAAAGGTATGTTGCGGTGAAATAAAGGGAGAAAGAAAGCCTACCAATTACCATGTCCAATCCGGGAAGCTTCCGCATTGAAATTGACGCGGCAAAAAGCGGCATCCCAAGTATTTCCTTTTCACATTGTGATTCAGAAATGACAAGAATGATTACAATGATGATAAGCTGAAATCGTAAAGCACTAGAAGAAGCCCCCGGGAGATGATTTGCACGTCACCTCCTGGGGGCATTTCACACTGTCAGCTGTGCCATGTACCGGATTTCTATCCTACGTTGGGCCGTAACCCCCTGCTATCCCTTTCCCGTTTCTTTCGCAACATTATCCGGGGGATAGATTATGCCGAAAGCTTAAAAATAATTATATCATAAATGTTGTATTATCTCACAATAAATGATATAATACTGATACAAAATATTTAGCAGAGAGGTGAGCGAAAATGGAGCAGTTGATCAGCTACCTGCGGATGATGTTTGGCCCGCAGATGTTTTTGGAAAACTACAATAGATACGACAACTTACCGCTGTATCTTACCGAAAACTATCAGTTGTTTTCCCTGCAAATTGGTGAAGAGCGGTATCTATTGGTTAAGCCCAAGACCGTGATGGATTTAAGAATGGAAACGCTAAAGAAGCAGCTGAAGCAAATTCAAAAATATACAAACCTTTTGCCGGTCCTGCTGCTGGAGAATCTGCGGCTGAACCAGAGAAATGCGCTGGTGCAATCGGGAATCGCCTTTCTCGTTCCGGAGAAACAGCTATATATCCCGCATTGCGCAATGAATTTGACGGAGACCGAATCCGTTGCTCAGGAATATGGGGAACAGTTTGCTGTCGCAACGCAAGTGGTTTTTATCTATTTGCTGCTAAACAAAATCAAAAAAACAAATGCCCATCAACTCAGCGAATGGCTCCCATATTCTGTAGCTTCCGTCAATCGAGCTTTGAAAGAATTATCTTTCCGCGAACTACTGCGTACGGAAGGCAGCAGCACCAGAAAACAGTACACCATTTCCAGCGGAAGGGAATTTTGGGAAAAGGGAAAACAGTATTTGTTTGATCCGGTGAAAACCCGCCACTATGTTGCAATGAAGTTTGACAATCCGAGATTCCTGATGTCGGGAGATCTGGCGCTGTTTCGGCTTTCTTTTCTGAACGGGACCAGTATCCATTCTTATGCCGCCTCTGCACAGGACTTTCAAAAAATTGAAAAAGCAAAAATTCTCAATGTGTATGACGTATTTGACAGGGATTATTGTGTTATAGAAATCTTTCGGTATGACCCGAAAATGCTGGCAAGTGGAAACTATGTTGATGTATGCTCCCTTTATGCCCAGTTCAAAGGCAGCAAGGATGAGCGAGTGCAAATAGAAATAGAAGGTTTGGTGAATGAAATCCTATGGTAAACATTCAAGGATTATATAAGTTCAGGGACTTTTTTCAAAAGTATACAGATAATTATGTGTTGATTGGCGGCACCGCCTGTTCGATTTTATTCGATGAAGTCGGTGAAAATTTCCGTGCAACGAAGGACCTGGATGTTGTGCTGGTTGTTGAGAACATCAGCGAAGAATTCGGTCAGGCATTCTGGGAATTCATCAAGGAAGCAAACTACAACGGAATTGAAACCGGAGAAACACAGCGCCAATTTTACCGATTTCGGAATCCAACAGATGCGGCATACCCTAAAATGATTGAACTGTTTTCCAGAACGCCGGACATTCCCCTCCTGCCGGAAACGCATCTGACACCTGTCCCCATTGCGGATGATGTTTCCAGCCTCTCGGCCATTTTGTTGAATGACGACTACTACCGGTTCCTTCTGCAAGGCAGGAGAATTGTCGATGGGCTTAGCGTTCTGGACGAGAAATACCTGATTCCATTCAAAGCAAAAGCCTGGTGCGAACTATCCGCTCGCCAAAAAGGTGGTGAGGAAGGAAATTCTCGCCATATCCGAAAACACTACCGTGATGTATACCATCTTCTGATGTTGGTCCCGCCAAAGGAGCGGATCGCTCTGCCGAAGCAGCTGAAGACGGATATGCAATCGTTCATAAACGGAATCCGCCAGGGGGAGACGATGTCTGATGACATCGATAATCTTCTGCTGTGCGAACAGCTGGAAGATATTTATCTTTCCTTCTGAGCTGATTACAGAAGCATCGGGCGTGGCAGAGGGCAGCAACTGAAATCGTAAAGCGATGAAGAAAACGCCTCGTGTGGATTCATTAGAATGCAGGAGGAAAAAGTTTTGACAAAAAAAGAACGGCATCTTCTCACTGACAAAATCAAGAATATGTGTGTGCAATGCAAAAGGTATCCCCATTATCGCATGATCCTTTACATTTCTATTATTACGATTGTGTCTGGAGTTTTATCGATTTGCCTGTTCTGCTCGTTACCTGCAGTATCTGCCTTGCTGACAAGCATCTGTGCAGGGTGCATTACGGGGATTGTATTTTATATACTGGCAAATGTGCGCAATAAGGGTGACCGTCATCACCTGGCACCCGGATGTGTACCGCTACGGAAAGGACGAACACCGCCTGGCCCTGCTGGAATCTCTGCGCACAGGAGGCTGTGAAGTCCGTTTCGCTCAGGACAATTGCCAGCATTTCGCAATAATAGACGAAACCGTTCTCTGGTACGGCAGCATGAACCTGCTCTCCCGGGACGATGTGGAGGATAACATCATGCGGCTGGAAAGCCGCGAGATCGCAGAAGAATTGTTGGGAACTTTATAATGTTGCAAAAGCCTGTGTACCGTCAATTGTGGTGCACAGGCTTTTTCCTTTTTAAAATTGTTACTGTTCGGGTCGGGTAAAATCACCTTCCATATGTAAGCGTCAAACCTCCCTACGACTTGCATCTGCACGCACAATATGTGACAATACTCCCGTATGGTAGCAGATAGTATATGCAACTTGCAGATACTATCCGAGATAGCTCGAACCAGCTTAACTGGGGGGTTTGACTCACTTTTTAGTCAGTGCCGAGAGGTACTGACTGCTGCGTTAATGATGGGACTTTTCTAACAGCCTCTTTTGTGGGAAGTCGGATCCAGTAAAGCCGTACTCCGGCCTGACTGCTCTCTCAACTTCCCGTTAACCATCGCATTCTATTTTGTCAACGCAGCAATTGCAGCCGGGGTCGGTTCTGTCGCCGAATCCGTAATGGAGTAACACAGGATCGAAAAGCCCTTGATATATTTGCAATAACGCACACGCAGAGGACCGTTTGTTGAATGACGCTGCTCGATCTTGTAGTCATAGTTGTGCTCAGGGTCTTCCAGAATCGCGTCCAGTGCCTCCAGGACTGCCGGAAGGATCCGGTTTTCCAGATCGCACATAAAGTGCATGGGGAACACCCAGTCGATCTCGTCCATGCGGTTTACCAGTTTGCGCACACACTCCCGATACTTGTAGAGGGAGCATTCCTCGAGAGGATAGCTGACGCTGCCGCAGCCGGAAATATCGGCGCAGATATTATCCCCGGGGAACAGGATCTTGTTGTGCTTGTCCAGATACATGGCAGCTCCTGCTCCACCGTGGCCATTGGAATTGATCAGCTCAATCTCATAACCGTCGCCCAGATCCCAGGTGTAGCCATCCGGCACCCCAATCAGCTCGTATGGACGGAACTTGGGCAAATCTGCCTTGTCAAACTCCAGCCATTTGTTTTGCTTTGTTTCTTTATCCCACAGATAGTCCCACATATGAGGATTCTGCTCCTTGACCAACGGCACCAGCGACTCGTGACAGTACACCCGGTCAAACCGGCAGTTTCCAAATGCATGGTCATAATGGTCATGGGTATTTACAACAATGATTTCCTTGCCGGGTGCCAGGGTTTCCACAAGGGCTTTTGTGTCACCCAGGCCAAAGCCCGTATCCACCAGCAGGCATTTTTCAGGGCCAATGGTCAGCCATTGCCATACATCCCCTGCTCCATCGCAGTTGGGCACAAACAGGCCGTAGAGATTGCCCCGGAACTGGTATACCTCCACATAGGGATCACAGTCGTAAACCCTGCGTGTGTCATCGTGCTCACGCAGGCGCTTCATATAAGTATAGCTTACCAAATTCTGCGGTCCAAACCAGGACAGACGCTTCGCCTTGGAGAGGCCCTGAATGGGAGTCATTTCTCGCAACATATAAAAGCTCCTTTCAAAAACATATCATTTTTCCTCAAGCAAAAGCTTTCGGGTTTTCCATTTTCCACTGTAAAAATAGGATATACCAATGATTACCGGCCCCAGCCTGGCCAATGCATTCCCGTAATAAAAGCCGGTCACGCCCATTTCAAGCAGATACGCAAATGTGAAGCTGATTCCCAGGCGAAGGATCACACCGTCCAGCATTCCTGCCACAAAATTCAGCTTTGCGTGACCGCTGCCGGTTACAGAAGCCATGAACGGGCCTTGCACGGCGGAAAGCACCAATGTGATTACGGAAACCCGCATAAATGCCACACCGCCTTCCATGACCGTGGGGTCCTGTGTAAACAGAGAAAACACCGTCTTGGGCAAGAACAGCGCAATGGCACAGCCAAAAGCACTGAACACCGCACACATACCAAGGGCCGTATAAATGGTTTTTTTGACCCGTTCATATTCCTTCGCACCAAGATTTTGACCAACCATGGCGCTTGTTCCGCCGTTCACACTGGTCGTGAAAATATTCACCATCTTATTGACCTTGTTTCCAATGCTGTTGGTCGTGGAAGCCAGCAGGCCGAAACCGTTGATCTGAGCCGCACAAATGAGCTGAGAAAAATGGATGCAGGCAGACTGCAAAGTCAGCGGAATTCCCAGTTCGAGGAGCACCCCCAAATGGTGCCGGTGAATGGCAAAGCCAGAAGCTTTCATTTCAAATCCAAACTTATGCCCGTGACATTGCAAAAAAATTGCGGAAGCCAGGCAGGAGGCAAATTGCCCCACGACCGTAGCGATGGCAGTACCGGCCGCTTCCAGCGGGAAGACGGCAACCAGCAGCAGATCCAGCACCAAATTGGCCACCGCTGCCACACTGACAAACAGCAGCGGGCGCTTGGATTCGCCCATTCCCCGCAGTGCACCGCAGATTGCATTATAGCCGAACACAAACGGTAGCCCCAAGCTGACGATCCTCATATAATTCCGCGCCTGCTCCATTGCCTCCAGCGGACAATTCAGCCAGTCCAGAAATATGTCACAGCCAACGATACAGATAACCGCAAACAGAGCCGAAATCAGAAGAGAAAAGGAGATCAGCGTTCCAACGGTCTCCCTAATTGCCTTCTCCTCCCGCGCGCCTGACAGCTGCGCGATGTAGATCTGTCCGGCTGTGCCCAGACTGGTGCCAACAAAGGTCAGCATCGTTGCAATATCGCCGCCGGTGGAAACTCCAACCGTACCAATATTGCCAACATACTGCCCGATTACGATCATATCGACCGTGTTGTACAGCTGCTGAACAAAATTCGCCAAGAGAAGAGGGATCGTAAATTGAACCAGCAGCTTAAAAATATTTCCTTGCGTTAAGTTAATGCCAACGTTTCCCTTTTTTGCAGGGACAGCCGCCATAGCACTCCTTCCTTTCTGCCAAGCATTTCCGTCAAAAAACAGAAATACTCCATCGGTTTTCTGCTGACTCGCCGGGTTTCACAGAGCATACATCAGCCATCTTCGAAAGCTCCTCTATAACCCCCTCGCGGCCTGGGAGCATGCTCCAGGGCTCAATGCAGAGAAACGGAGCATCGCTGTTGGGCGTATGCCAGAACCCCACATAGGGCATCTGCGGATAGTCAACACAGACGCCGTGCTTTCCCTTCGGACTGGAAAGGCTGACCCTTCGTGGAGCATCTGACAGGACCAGCGCATCCTGGGTAAAAAGCGTGTGACGCAGCGGCAGAACCCGATCTCCCTGCAGCGGGTAAGGCGCTCGGATACCTGTGCAGAGCACATTCTGGCTGAAATCGATCAGTTTGGGTCTGCAGGGCTGATTAAATGTCAGCTGATAGTCTGAAAAGTCCAGTCCTTCCTCCATGGGCACCCGGAAGCCCGGGTGCCCGCCCACACCAAAATACAGGGGGTTCGTCGAGAGGTTATGGACTGAAAATGTGATTTCCAGTGTTTGTTCTGCCAGGCGGTAGGACAGTATCACCCGAAAACGGTAGGGGTAAACCGCTCTCGTCTGCTCGCTGTCCTCCGCCAGCAGCTGCACGCACATCTTTTCCGAAGACTGTATGTGCATTGGCAAGCCGGAAAGGAAGCCATGGATTTTCATATCATAAGCTTTTCCATCCAACTGGTACTGCTTTCCAAACAGTCGCCCGATAAACGGAAACAGATTTGGAGCGGTTCCCTTCCAATAGTTGGGATCACCCTGCCACAAATATTCGATTCCCGTCTTCTTACCGTAAATCGACTGCATTTTTCCGCCTGTTTCTGAAATGCGCACACGGAGAAACTCGTTTTCCAGTTCAATCATGTCAGGGCTCCTTTGGCATATAGACACCCTTTGAGGGGTCATAGCTGATGGTTCCGAAGCCTTTGACAAACTTGTGCCAGCTTCGTCGATCCGGTCCGCCAGTCGCGCTGGGGGTCATCTGGGTATAATCAAAGCGTCCGGGGTCTGCCAGGATGGCATTCAACGCATCCAAAATATCCAAAAGCAGACTGTTCTCCAGATTGACCATAAAATGTCCCGGGAAAATATAGTCAAATTCATCCAGCCGTCCGCAGAGCTTCTCCAGTTCATTTCGGTAAGCTTCGATACAGCAATATTTCCGGTAGGGGTCCCCCTCCCGTCCGCCGCTGCCGCAACCAATCACATCGCTGCACACATCATCTCCGGCAAACAAGATCCTCGTCTTGTGGTCCAGAAACATAGCATGACCGGAGTCATGGCCCGGCTGCCATATAAGCTCCACATCATGGTCGCCGCCCAGATGAAACACATGGTGGTTCTTCACAGGAATCAGCTCGTATGGACGATATTCCGGCGTATCCTGTCTGTCGAATTGGAGCCAGATATTGTTGCCATTTTCATCAAACAGATAATCCCAGGCCCCGGGCGCACATTTCCTTTGAATATTGGGCACACAGAACTCATGGCAGTATACCTTTCCAAACCGGATATTGCCCATGCAGTGGTCCGGGCCGGAATGGGTGTTGACGACCACCAGCGGCATTCCACCGGTGATGGTATCCACCAAGCCCTTCACATCGCCAATGCCAAAGCCGGTGTCGATCACCATCGCTTTCTCCGGACCGAGGACCAGATACATCCATACATCTCCTGCACCATCGCAGTTTTGGTTGAACAGGCCGTATACATTGTCCCGGAACTGATATACTTCAATATAGGGACAAATGTCATAAATCCGCCTGGTCGCATCCCGTTCCCGGAGCTCCTTCATATAGGCCCAGCTGATATGATTCTGCGGAGCCCCCCACTTCAGGCGTTTTGCCTTGCTCAATCCCTGAATAGGCCACATTCTTCCTTCCATAACTACCTCCTGATTGCAGACCACTACAGCCCGTTCACTTCTTTTACCCGGCAGCAGGAAACGAAATGCCCCGGCTGGACCTCCTGGAGGTTTTGAGGCTGATGGCAGGCCTCACGAGCATAGGGGCACCTGGCTGCAAAACGGCATCCGGGCTTTGGATCGATGGGAGAAACCAACTCGCCCTTGATGAGAATTCGCTTCGGCGGATTATGGATATCCACAGACGGAATTGCAGAGAGCAGCGCCTTGGAATAGGGATGCAGCGGGCGCTCAAACAGGTCCTGGGTTGAACAGGTTTCCACCAGCTGTCCCAGATACATCACGCAGATCTGATGCGAAATATGCCGCACGACCGACAGATCGTGGGTGACAAACATATAGGTCAGCCCCAAATCATCCTGCAGATCCATCAGCAAATTCAGGACCTGTGCCTGAATGGACACGTCCAAGGCGGAGACCGGCTCATCACAGACAATGAATTTGGGATTCAGTGCCAACGCTCTGGCAATGCCCACACGCTGGCGGCGCCCGCCATCCATCTCGTGGGGATAGGCATTGTAAAGCCGGGATTCAATTCCTACCAGATCCATCAGGCGGCGTGCTTCTTTTTCCAGTTCCGCTCCTTTGAAGCGCTTGGAAAGCTTTAGCGGCTCGATAATGGTATCGTGGACGGACAGGCGGGGATTCAAAGAAGAATAAGGGTCTTGAAAAACGATCTGCATCTGCATTCTCAGCTTGTCCAGATCCTTTCCCTTTACGTGGGTCACGTCCTGTCCCTCAAACAATATCTGCCCATCGGTACTGTTTTGCAGGTGGATAATGGTACGGCCAAGGGTGGATTTTCCACAGCCGGACTCACCGACAACGCCCATGGTTTTTCCGGCATCCAAGCTGAAGGAAACATCATCCACTGCATGGACGACCCCCTTGTTTGTGGGGAAATATTTTTTCAAATGATTCACTTGGAGCAGTGGTGTCATAGCTTTTCCTCCGTAGACTTGCAGCGGATGCAGCGGCAATAGTGTGTATCGTTGATATAAAACGCAGGAATTTCCTGCTGACGGCATGCTTCACAGACATAGGGACAGCGGGGCGAAAAAGCGCAGCCCTCAGGCAGATCCGTAGGATCCGGGGGCAGACCGTCGATTGGATCCAGCCGCCGGGAGCCTGCATTCATATTCGGCAGTGCGCGGAAAAGTCCCAGTGTATAGGGGTGCGTGGGATGATCGAAGATATCCTCAAGCGTGCCATACTCTATAATTTTTCCCGCATAGGTAACAGCAACAGCATCGCAGGTTTCTGCCACAACACCCAAATCGTGGGTGATCATGATCATGGAGGTGTTGAACTCCTCCCGCAGATTCTTGATCATATCCAGCACCTGGGCCTGAATTGTCACATCCAGAGCCGTGGTAGGCTCGTCCGCAATCAACAGGGCCGGGTTGCAGGCCAAGGCCATAGCGATGACAACGCGCTGCTTCATGCCGCCGGAAAACTGGTGGGGATATTCCCCTGCCCGATCCGGCGAAATGCCAACCATCCCCAGCATTTCCTTTGCACGCTCCAAGGCCTTTGCCTTTCCGGCGTTGCTGTGCAACTGCACGACCTCTGCGATCTGATCCGCCACTGTCTTCACGGGGTTCAGTGCCGTCATGGGATCCTGAAAAATCATAGAGATCATATGGCCCCGGAGCTCCTGCATTTCTTTCTCGGGAATGGACATGATCTCCTTCCCATCCAGCCACACACTGCCGTCCTGCCGCTGGGTGGAATGGTCCGGCAAAATGCGCAGCAGGGCCTTTGCAATGGATGTTTTTCCTGCGCCGGTCTCGCCAACCAGGCCAATGGTCTTTCCGCGCTCCAGATCAAAGGAAACGCCGTTTACGGCGTGAACGGTTTTGCCCTCGGAACGGTATTCAACCACCAAGTCACGAACGGACAGAAACGCATCCTTGTTCAGTTCTGTAAAATCCATCTCGCTCTCTTCCTTTCTCAGTCCTTCAGCTTGGGATCCAGCGCATCGCGAATGGCATCGCCAATCAGATTAAAGCTCAAAACACTGAGCATAATAAACAGGCCGGGGAACATGATCATATGGGGATACAGCCGGATGTAATTTCTGGCAGAGGCCAGCATTGCGCCCCATTCCGGCGTTGGCGGGCGGACACCCAGGCCTATGAAGCTCAGAGACGAGGCCGACAGGCCGGCAGAGGCAATAGACATGGAGATTTCCACGATCAGGGGCGCAATGGCATTGGGAATCACATGGCGAATAATGATTCGCGGCTTGCTGCAGGTAATGGAGGTCGCAGCTTCCACAAATTCCTGATTTCGGATGGTCAGGATGTTTGCACGCATCATGCGGGCAAAGTGTGGAATACCGGATATGCCCAGAGCATAAATACATTTGTCAAATCCGGTGCCAAGAACGGCAGAAATGGCAATGGCCAGCAGCAGCTGCGGGAAAGCCGCCATAACATCCAGAATGCGCATAACAATCTGGTCGGCGACGCCGCCAAAATATCCGGCAATGGCACCCATCGCCACGCCAATGGTGGCGGAAATCAGCACAGAAAGGATGCCAACACTCAGCGTATACCGGGCACCATAAAGAACGCGGGCCAGGATATCCCGCCCCAGCTCGTCACATCCGAACCAGTGCTTGGCATTGGGCGTCATATAGGCGCTGGACATATCGGTCTTTGCGTAATCATAGGGGACAATATACGGTGAAAGAATAGACAGAATAATCATGGCGCAAATCGTGATCACGCCAGCCAAAGCAAGGGGGTTCTGGCAAATCTTCTGCCAGACATATTTTGCAGAGCCTGGACGGGCAAGTTTTTTAGGAGCTTTCGCTTTCTTAGCCATTTGCCTTCTCCTCCTTCTTTACGCGTTTTTTGCTTTGCCCCTCATATTGTGCCTTAATACGAGGATCAACATAGGCATAAATCAAATCTACCAGCAGCATAACAACGCTAAATGTGAACGCGATGTACAGGACGCTTCCCTGGACAGCGGTGTAGTCACGGTTATTAATGCCATCGATCAGATAATTTCCGATGCCAGCGATACCAAAAACGGTTTCAATGACCACCGTGCCGCCCAGCTGGCCGCCAAATCGTCCGCCGCAAATGGTGATGATGGGAATCAGCGCATTGGGCAGTGCATGGTGCCAGATCACATTTCGCTCTGCCACACCTTTTGCGCGGGCCGTCGTCACATAGTCCGCACGGATAACCTCCAGCATACTCGACCGCGTCAATCGGGCAATGCCTGCAATTCCGCCCAATGCGTTGGCAACGATGGGAAGAATATAGTATTTTGCACCCTTGTCACCGCTGGAGGGCAGCCAATGCAGCTTCAGTGCGAACAGCAACACCAGCATCAGCGCCAGCCAGAAATTCGGCATAGAGACACCGATCATGGAGACAAACATGCTGATGCGGTCTCCGGCACCGTTGGCATGGATTGCCGCACTGATGCCCAAGGGGATACCAATCAGCGTAGACAGCAGGATACTTCCCGCCGCAAGGGTCAGCGTTTTGGGGAACCGCTTCATCAGCTCTGTCGCGACACTGGTTCCTTGAATATAGGAATTTCCAAAGCTTCGGTTAACTATAATTTCCTTCAGGAAATTGAACAAACGCACAAGATAGGGGTCGTTCAGACCTAGCTGATCCCGCAGGGCCTCAACCTGCATTTCCGTGGCGGATGCTCCCAGAATGATTTCGCAGGGATCTCCGGGGCAGAAATACATCATGGTAAAAATCAGAATCGCAACACCCAGCAGAATGGGAATCATCAATAGGATGCGCTTTAATACATATTTTCCCATCGTTCTCTCCTTGATAAATTTGCTGCGCCCATGTGCCCTTGTCGTGGCACATGGGCGCGTTTTCACGAGGTTTTCTCAGTTGCCAACGGAAGTAAAGTCGGCGGAGGGAATAATTGTGCTGGCAGTAACATTGCCAAAGCCATCCTGGCACATGGTCAGGCCATCCCGGGCAACATAGTAGGAGTAGTTCCAGAACATGCCGATTGCATAGGCCTGCTCCTTCAGGTAATCATGGAAGGCTCTCAAGTCATCATCGGTAGAGTGCTCGGCATCGGCTGCTGCCTCCAGAAGCGTCTGCAGCTGATCGTCGTGGGTGAAGCAGGCAGAACCATTGGCGAAGGAATTCGTGTCAAATACATTCTGCCAGACAGTGGTGACAAAGTCCGTTGTGGACTTGGAGTCAACGATCATGTCCCACTTTGTATCGTCGTACTTATAGCTGTTAAACAGCGCCTGATCCACAGGATTCAGTTCCACGGTAATGCCAATTTCTGCCAGATAGCTCTGCAGGACGGTCAGGCCGGCAGTTGCCGTCGTGCTGTTCTGGTACATCAGAGACACGGTAATGCCTCCGTCAGGGTAACCGGCCTGTGCCATCAACTCCTTGGCCTTGTCCACATTGTAGTCGTAGTAATCCTCCTGGTTCCACTCATCCAGGTAGTCACTGGAGATGTCCGGAGAGAAATCATGGCACACCTGGCCATTGATGGGCGTATTGCCATAGCCAAGACGAACACCATTGAAATCGATTGCATACAGAACCGCCTGACGCAGCTCCTTGTTGTCCGCGAAAACACTGTTGTCATTATTGAACATCAGAACGTTCATACGGCCATTCTCATCGGGGTAAACGCTCCAGCCGTCTGCGGAGGTGCCATCATCGTTCAGGAAGGTGCTGATTTCTGCAGCAGGAACATTCTGACACACATCCGTTTCCCCATTCTCCAGAGCAATCACACGCATGCTGGACTCCTTCAGAACGTTGACGGTAATGGTGTTGTAGTACTGGGAATCGTAATAGCTGCGCAGAGAAGCATCGGTCTGCCAATAGTCAGGATTCCGCTCGAGCGTTGTATGAGAACCGGAGCTGAATTCCTTGATCACATAGGCACCGGTCACGGCAGGGGCAGAGGTCTTGTCAGCATCAGAAGCAGCAGAGAACCAGGCCTTACTGATGATGGGAACCGTGGTCAGCGTCCATTCCATAGCACCCTTGGAAGCGCTGGTCAGCGTAATACGCAGGGTGTAGTCACCGGTAGCGACTACCTTGTCCAGGTAACCGTTCAGCTTTTCCATGGTACCGCTGGCAATGGCCTGCTCATAGCTGTAAACCACGTCTTCCGCAGTAATGGGATTGCCCTTGCTGTCTTTCACATAGTCATAAATTTCAACATCTACGGTGGTGCCGTCAACGATTGTCCAGGATTTTGCGATCTGGCCCTGCAGCTCGTTTACAGTGTTACCCAGTCCGTAGCTGGCACACAGGCAGTCATAGATCATTCTATAGGTGTGATGCCGTCCGCCGGAATCGCCGCCAAAGGGGGACAGGTCACCATTGTCGGAGCTGATTACAAAGACCAGGTCCTTTGTGCCGGCGGTTGCATCAGCGGCATCCGCAGGTGCCTCAGGAATGGTCGTCTCAACCGGTGCCGCAGTAGCACCGCCGGAAGTAGTGGAGGAGTTGCTATTGGATCCACATCCTGCCAGCAGGCCAATCAGCATGCAGGCCGCCAGGAGCAAACTGAACATCTTTTTTGACATGAAATATCTCTCCTTCTTTTTGTTCCGATTTTCAATATGTCTGGTCCGAAGTGAGCCGCCGGCAGCCGTCATTCTGCCCAGTCCAGCTTGAAAATCGCCGTTTGATTTAGGCATTTTCATTATAACACAATCCAACCGCGTCGCAATTCCGATTCGATATCCCGTATTATTCCAAATTCGAATAATATCAAGAATAACAATTAAAATCGTCAAAAAAGGAGGCCATGTGTTGTTGAAAACGCACATGGTCTCATGAAAAATGTCTAAAATTCACCGCGCAACTTTATGCGAATATCACAAATTCTGAAGTCTACGCAACATATGCAACCGCCAGCAATACGCCGGTCGCCAAAAAGGCAATGCCCACAGAGGCCCACGGCCACAGCGGTTTGGTCCCATGCTGACGAAGCTGCTTAAAATCGGAATAATTGGTCAAGCGTTCTTGCGTACTGCGCTTCCGCGACAGCAAATAACGTGCCTGATAAAGTGCATATGCCGCAAAGTCAAGTATTCCTTTGCGATCCAGCCAGAACCCTCCGGTACACAGCAGTACCAAGACACCTGCAATAGAGACTCCATCCCCCCACAGGAGCAACCCCTTGGCCCCGGTCTGAGAAAATGCTCCCTTCGGCAGGGTATACAGGAGCGTAACGGCCAGGCCAAAGAGAATTGCAGAACGCAGAGATACCAATAATTGGTGCTTTTTCGCACCGCCTGTCAGTAATGTTGATTGCTTCATGACAAGATACTCCCTCCATAGAATACCCGGATTATAGCAGGCCCTCCAGCCCCTGTCAATTCCGCCAGCACGCGGATTATTCTATTTAGGAATAATCCGCGCAACAACATTTGAATTGCGAATATTTCAGCAAAAAGTTAGAATATTGGATGAAAGGCAGCGAAAAATCCGTTCTTCAGTTGCTCATAATAGCGCACTGTCATTCAGCATCGGATAGGCGAAGCGGGAAAGATTTTCTTTCATCCACTGTCGGAACATGCTCTTTGCCTTCGAATCCGGCAGATCCACCCTTTCCATAAGTACAGACGGAAGCTCCTGAACCTCCTGCAACCGCAGGACCCGCGCACCACTCAGGTTAAAGCCCGCCAGCTCTCTGCTGCAAAAGAAGCCGATACCCTCCCCCAGAACAATTCGGCGGATTGCCTCATGTCGCTGAATGCTCGAATCGTCCGGCGGATAAATGCTCTGCGGCGCATAGGAGAAGTACTTCATCAGCTGGAGCAGGATCTGCCTGGTGAAGTTGCTCTGGATCGCGGTATAGCCTGTGAGCTCACGCAAAGAAACGGTCTTTTGCCTGCTCAAAGGATAGCGTTGAGAAATCAGCACAAGCAGCTCGTCCTTCAGCAGCTCATGTGCACGGATCTGAGGTGGAAGAAGAAATGGGCGTGTAGAAAGGCAAAAATCGAAATTTTCCGATTGAATGCGCTTTGTGATTGCATCAAAGGAGGACGTTGCAGTTAGCTCTACGTGGATCTCTGGGTGTGTCTCCTGGAAATTCATGCAGGCATCCCGATAGTAGAATGCATTTGGGCAAAGCAGAATTCGAAGCACTGTGCTCTTCCGCAGGCGCCGGATGTCCTCCATAGCATCAGCATACTGCTGCTCCATTGGTTTAAAATGTGTATAAAAGCACTCTCCTGCAGGTGTCAGAGAAACCGGATGCTGCGTGCGATCAAACAGCTTAACATCCAGTTCCTGTTCCAGCCGCATAATGGATTTGGACAGAGATGACTGTGAAATATTACATAGCTCTGCCGATTCTGTAAAGCTGCGAGTCTCCGCTACACTCAGGAAAAACTTGATTCCTTGTATGTCCATGGGACACGCCCCCCTTTTCTATTCGTTCTTCTATATTATATCATTCTTTTAGGCCTTGTCAAATAACGTCGGCGTACACTGCCGTTATGAATAAAAAACGAAAGGATTTGATTGTTTGACAACGACAAAACAATTGGGTCAGGATCTGACCCAAGGCCCCATTATGAGAGTGCTTCTGCTGTTTGCAATTCCTATTGTCCTGACAAATCTGGTTCAACAGCTGTATTCCATGGTAGATCTGATGGTGATTGGAAAATACGTGGGCAGCATCGGAACAGTCGGCGTAAACACAGGCGGTGAAATTGCAGATCTGGTCAGCCCGATCGCAATGGGCTTTTCCAGCGCGGGGCAGATCTACATTGCCCAGCTGGCAGGCGCAAAAAAGGAAGAGAAAATCAAGCGCACCGTGGGCACACTACTGGGCTTCATGCTCACCGTTGCCTTTGGACTAATGGCGATTGCCATTGTATTTTGCAAGCCCATCCTGGAGCTTCTGAACTGTCCGGCGGAGGCAATGGCGCAGGCCAGAGATTACATGATCATCACCGCCATTGGTTTTCCCTTTACCTTTGGCTATTATGCTGTCTGTGGGATCCTCCGCGGTATGGGTGAAAGCAAGCGGCCTCTGATTTTCATTCTGATCGCAGCTGCCATTAACATTGTCCTGGATATTCTTTTGGTTGCCGTATTTTCCCTGGAGGCAGCAGGTACCGCCATTGCGACAACCTTTGCGCAGTTCGGCTCCTTTGCTGCAGCATTCATTTTTATGCTGAAGAAAAAGGAGAAATTTGATTTTGAGTTGAAGCTTTCCTATTTCAAATTTGATAAAGAAGCTCTGGGCGTGATCATCAAACTGGGAATTCCTCAGGTGGTGCGCAGTCTGCTGGTACGGATGTCCATGCTCTGGGTCAACGCCAACGCCAACTCCTTTGGTCTGACTGTCTCCGCGACCAACAGTGTGGGCAACAAGCTGCAGAAGTTCCTGGAGGTCTTTGTACAGGGTGTAGACACAGCCTCTTCTTCCATGGTCGGTCAGAACCTGGGTGCAAAAAAGCCGGAAAGGGCGGGAAAGGTGACGCTGTGCACCCTTTGCGCCACACTCACCTGCGCCGCTGTGACCTGCTTGATTTGTATTTTCCTGCCGAGGCAGGTATTCGGTCTGTTCTCCAGCGATCCGGCTGTTATTGAACTGGGCGTAACATTCCTCCACATTTTCATCCTGCATTTCATTGTCTCGGCCATCATCGGTGCTTTCCAGGCAATGGTCATGGGCTGCGGTTTTGTGGAGCTCGGCTTCATCATCGGTATCCTGGATGGCGTTGTCTGCAAAATTGGCCTGAGCTTGCTGTTTATGAACGTGTTCCAAATGGGCCACCAGGGTCTCTGGTGGGGCGTTGCCTGTTCCCGTATCATCCCCGCAATAATTTGCATCGCCTATTATTGCTCCGGAAAATGGAAAAGCCGTTCTCTTCTGAAAGAGTCGGCAGGTTAAAAAAACAACAAATATTTAAGGGGCTGATAAATAACCCCAAAAGGAAATCGCAGACTCTTTCCCGAAATGGAAAGGGTCTGCTTTTTCTGTGCGCCCAGCGGGCGCATGTTTCAAAGGGTGAAAGTCCCTAATCCGCCCGACAGCGGGAAGGATATAGCCAAGAGCAAGGGCGTCCCGGGTAACTGGGAATCTGAAGGAAGCTGGAGACAAATCACTGGCCTGACGAACAGAAATCATGAAGGCTGAATATGTGGGTAAGACTGCCAAACAAGTCAAAGCCCAATAGCTGTACGGAAGCATATTCAGTATCCATGGCAGGTATAGTACAGCGCTTGAATACTTCTGTCGCAAGCAGCCCTTACTTCAGCATATTCCTTGTGGCACAGGTAAAGAGCCATGACAGAGGATTTTTGTCTACGCAGGTCGACGTGGAGGCCATGTTGGAAAACAGAGGAGATATTCACCATCTTTTTCCCAAGAACTATCTCACGAAAAATGGCATTCCACAGTCGATGAATAACCAGATTGCAAATTATGTGTTTCTCCAACAGGAAATCAATATTAAAATCAAGGACGATGCCCCCTGTGTCTATATGAAAAAGGTTTTTGAGCAGTGTCAAACCAAGAAACCTGTCTATGGAGGCATTGTTGACAAGGTTGAACTTCGTAAAAATCTGGAACAGAACTGTATTCCTGACGGATTTGAGGAAATGAGTGTTTCGGACTACAATTACTTCCTTGAAATGCGCAGAAAGCTGTTGTCTGAAAAAATCCGTAAATACTACTTCTCCCTTTGAGTCTCCATTAGAAATGAGACACGGAAAACAAAACTCAAAAAAGCACGGCGTCTTTCTGAAAAATTTCGTAATCGATTTTGCCAACAGTGATATGAGCCGGGAGAATTACGGTATGGATTATTCCGGCTCGTGTGATTGAGCATTTCCCGGAATTTGAACATGGATATCCACACCTGTCCAGGAGATTTGTGGATACAATTGAACACACATATTCCACTTGCTCCCGGATAATCGAATGAGACATTCCGGGATGCAATTAGCGATGCCGTGGATGCGTTCCATGGGAAAAACTTGTAGTGAACATGTTTTGATATCTTACCCGATATCATGGCAGATGTCCGACGATTCCTTTGCGGGGAAGATTTGGCGCTAACGTTCAGAAAGCCGAGAGACGGTTGATAAACAGCGAAAGATACTAGTGGAATAAAACCTAAAATGGCCCCTGCTGTGTGACGAGATCACCAGCAGGGGCCATTTTTAGCACAAAACGAACAGAGTTATATTGTCAGCTGCGCCATGTACCGAAT
>ULVN01130220.1_pt1 | contig 33767 bp, 60 predicted proteins | sample 1959491 | NCBI WGS metagenome assembly ULVN01 (sample SAMEA4835787, study PRJEB28245) | human gut metagenome | biome: gut microbiome; material: fecal sample | place: Denmark | collected 2008 | reverse complement strand
CACCAGGGTACCGCCCTCATGCCGCGCGGCGACGGGGTAGGGCTGCTCCTCCTTGGGCCGCCGCAGCAGCACGGCATAGCTGCCGCCCCCGAATCCCGGCGCGGGAAGCTCCACTTCGGTAACCAGGTTTTCTTTGATTTTTCCGATGTTGATCACGCCCTGCCGGTCAGGGACAACACGATATGCCATGCTGCTGGGCCTCCTTCCTCGTTACTTGGTTACGTCTTTGTCAGGTGCATCGGTCTCATTCAGGCCGTATACCGTCTCCACCAGTGCTGTCAGCTCAGTGTACTCCTCGTCCGTCAGCCGGTTGCAGGCGAAGAACACATCCAGCTTGTTCTGGGCGATCTCGCCGGCCTTGTAAAAATGTCTTGTGATTAAGATTTTCATGCTCTTGTACATATTTTTTCTTCCTCCAAATAAAAAATTTATGGATACGGCAATCACCGTTTATCCCTCCTCAATTGCGGCCAGATCGGAATTGTACACATCCTCCACCATGGCCGCCATGGCCTCCACCAGCTCGTCATTCTGGGCTTCCAGCGCGGCGGCGCGCTCCCGCTCATAGGCACGTTGGGCGGCGTCCAGCTCCGCCCAGGGCTTCCAGGGAGTAATCATTTCGCCGGAATACACCGTGCCGTCCGCTGCCGTCCAGGTCTTCCCAGCCGGGACAAAGCGGTAGCCCTCGATATAGGCGGCGCACATGCCATCAAAAAAGGCTGTTTCGACGGTTGCAAGCCCCTTCTTCGGGGCGGTATAGCACTTAAAATCAGCATCAATATAAATTTGCATATCGCACCACCCCCTCACGTCAGCCAGACTTTGCTTACGTTAAAATTGTACGTAAAATCAGATCTGCCAATGCCGGAGTACAGCACAACATAGCCTTCGGATATTGCGCTCACATCCAGTTCACCGCTCCCACCGCTATTATAGGAGATAAACTTTGATGCCAACACGCCCGAAACCTTTCCTGCCGCAGGCGGCTCGGAGGTGACATAGGTGTAGTAACCTCCTCCGCCGGTGGTTCCTTTTATGTGTAGGGCGGTAAAGCCGTCAATAAGCACTTTGTTATTCGTGTAAAGGATACCCACGCCACCGACGGCCCTGGTGATGGCGCTCAGCGTGGGGCTCCTCGATACCTCCGCGCCCACCGATGCATCGGCATTCCACTCGTCGTATCGGTCCCCGGCATCATACAAAATCCCGTCGAATTTGCTGCTGACCGTCACCCACTTCCCGCCAATGTACATACTGGCTTCCGCCAATTCCCACGCGCCGGATGTAAAAACATACGTACTGTAAGCAATGGATTTCGCTTTCGACAAAAATACGATGGTCCCATCAGCCGGGGCTTCGGGAAAAACCTCCGCAAAGACGTATTTCTTCCCGGCCTTGTCGGATTTTACCCACACGGTATTCTCCCGTGGGTTCACAGGGGCGGTAAGCCCTACGGTTACTCGCAGCCCGCCGCCACCGCCGCCAAATCCCGCATTTGTGCGTCCGATCATGCAGCCGCCCCCCTCCAACAGATAATTGTGGGTATCGTGATTGTGGATTCCGGCACGTCCGCAGCGTAGATGTATACGCCGCCGTTGTAGCACTCCGCCACTGGTGCAAAGCTGTTCTCGCTCATAGCCGCCAACCCGAACACCACCTCGGGGATCATCGCCGCCGTTACGCCGCTCAGCGCCACTGCTGCTCGGTACGGGTAATCCTCATATGTGCTGTCTTCGGCCCAGGTTGATACAGCAACCGCCGTATTGGCGAATGCAAGCTTTTTCAGCTCCACCGCCGTACCGGCTTCTAAGTTGGCAAGCTCCTGGGCCAGGCTGTCCAGTAATGCCGTATATTGGGCGTTGATTGTTGTGGTGTCGATGGATAGCCCGTCCGTCACCAGTCCGCAGACGGATGGGTCCAGCCGCTCGTCCGTGATCATGCTGGCCGTGATTGCCGTGATACCACCCGTCACGGACACTCTTGCAAGGCTGATTTGCCGCACAGTGCTGTTATTGGTCAGCGCCGGTGCTTCCGCTGTGCTGGATGCTGTGCCTTTCAGCACCTTAATTTCCGGCAAATCTGCGTAGTTGATGGTTTTCCACTCTACAATGATTCTGTCGATCCGGTTCAGCACGCTGTCGGCCATATCAATTTCCAGTTGCAGCTTTTGCCCGGACGTTTTTTCAGTGTCGTTCCACCAAACAACGCCGTTTCCGCCTGCATCCGTCATCCATCCGGTCCCATCAGATACGGTAATACCCATCCCCGGGGTATCCATAGCAGCCACCGCAGCATTTTGGGCAGCAGCAAACACGCCGGATGTTCGCCCGTGCAGCCAGCGCATAACCTCTTCCGCGCCGATGTATTCATCTCGATTATTCGGAAAACTTTTAATTAACAAGCATTTTTACCTCCTCTATCACCGTCAGCACAGGCTTTCCTAGGACGATCTCTGTTTTTTCCTGGTTCGCGTCCAACGTGTATTTCAGTCTGGTGATTCTGGCGTTAAAATTAACGCCGTATTTAACGGATGCGCACGTGACGATATCGCCCAGCTCGTAGCGCCGCCCAAGGTCGCCAGCCGGAATTGTGGCCGTAAAACTTTGCCGGTTCACATATTCGCTCAGCTTTTCTGTGGCCTTGGCTACGGCCTCGCTCTTTTTCTTTGCGAATTCCTCCCCGCTGCCGCTTCCGGAAACGCCGGTATCCACCCAAAGCTCCCGATCACTTGCATTCCAGTGCTTGCCGACGTAGTTCATCCATGGGCCGCCGTCCCATTCCCACGCCGCGGCGGCGCAGTTGTAAAACGTGGAATCGTCCGTATCGATAACCAGGTCGCGGCACGTTCCTTGCTCGGTGGAGAAAACTACCCTGTGGATTCCTTCCGTCCGGTCCACGCCCTTGTAAATTTCGAACGTGATTTTTTTCCCTTGCGCGTCCCAGATAATGCGCCGCCCCAGATCACCGTTTTCCAAAAACGGGGTAATGGCATCCAACAGCTGATCGCCCCGCACAGATGCTTCGTTCACGTCCTCGCTGCTGCCGCCGCTTTCGTCCTGGCTCTCGGCCTTAAATTCCTCGCTCAGCCCCTTTACGGGGGCTGTCTGAATGATATCCAGTCCGCGCAGGTTGCGGTTTATTGCATCGTAAACGCCTTTTTCGATGTTGGTTATGGTGATGTCCTCGGCAGATACCCGCCGATTCAGGATACATTCTGCGCTTTTCCCGTCTGCGGTGATTTGCAGATTGTTGGTATCCACTTTGGTGTGCATCAGCAGGAATAGCAGTTTCCTGTCCGTGTCGTAAACCAAATTTCCCACGCGCAGCGCAGCAATGTTCAGTTCGTCCGCCGGGGCGGTTATGGTGATTTTCCCGGTGTCGTTGTAGTAGGCGATTTCCGCAAGGCTGATAACGTTTTTAAGCCAATAGGTTTTTGCAAAATCTTCGGCGTATACAACGATCATGCGATAACACCCGCTTTCTCAATGGCATACGCAACATCGATTTGCAGGTTTTCCAGCCCGCTATCTGCACCGGGTTTCCACACATTGTCGCCCGTTTGCAGCTCGAACAGATCGCTGCCAATGTCCAGCGCGCCCAGACAGTCCCCATCGACTGTGCTGGTCACGCTGATCTGGTCGTGCGTAACTGCCACGGTCAAAATTTCCCCCGCAATCATGGACTTGTTGATTTTCAGCATTTTGCTGGATTTTGCATCATCAATCCACGGGCTTTGCACAGCGTCCAGCGCGCGCAGCGTCATAGTGTACGGTGCCGCAACCTGCCCACTGTTTCGGATGCTGATAAATTTCGCCTGCACCACCTCGCCGAAACGGTATGGCCGGGAGATATTCCACGGAAATTTAAACCTTTTTGCAACGCCCATCAGCGTTGCAACCTGCACGTTCTCCTGCACCCAGTACGGATATGCTGCACTCAGCGAAAACTGAAATCTTGCGCCGGTTCTCCCGGCTTCCACCGTTGGTGTTTCGGTTGGGTAAACATCCAGATAGTAATCATCGGCATATAGCCGCCCTTTCAGGTCGGGCCGGATGACATTCAGCAGCCTTTCTTTGCTGGCGGCCTGATTCTCCCCAACAATGATTCCGTTGATGGTCACAGGCCTTTCCTGCACATGGGTAGTCTGCACGATCACACCAGCCTGGTTGATGCCTACAGCTGTTCCCATCTCCACGGATACGCTGTCGATGCCGTTCGGCTTGCTGATAAGGTATCCGCCGCCGTAATCAAACGTAACACTTTCGCCGTCCGCGTTGACGTACCGAAACAGTTTGCTCAGGTTGTTGTAACTGCTCAAATCGCCCACCTCGCCCGCTGAAAATATGCCTCGGTTGTCGCCGCAAACTGTGCCGGGGTCTGCGGTGTTGCGTTAATGTTTTGTACGATGGTAATACCATTCCCATTCCCGCCGCTGCGCCCTCGCCGCCACTGGTCGGCCTCGTGGCTTGTCAAAATCGCCTCGCCACGGTGCAGCACGGCAGGCATTCCGTTATACGGTATATAATCCATGCCGATAGCCTTTTGTGGACCAAATGCGACCATACCGTTTGCACTGGCTCCACCAGATACAAGCTGTATGCCGATTGTGACAGTCCCAAGCTTTCCTTGCAGTGATCTCATCATCGTTTCCGCAAGTTTTCCGCACACCTCAGCTGCGGCAGTCTGACCGCTTTTCAGCCCACTTACAAAACTATCCATTGTGGATTGTGCCGCTTTCCCAGCTTCATCCGCTTTGTCCAGACCGTTAATCATATCAGCGTAGTTCTGGGCAATTTGTTCCGCCTGACTTGGAAACTCGCCGTTCATGTTGGTTAAATTCTCGGCAAGCCCGCTTTGCGATTCTTCAATACCCGCCATCAGCGTTTCAAATTGCTGTACAATTGCTTGCCCTTGCTCGGTTGTAGCACCACCAGCCTGTTCCAGCGCCTCGGCAATGGTAGCAGCGTATGCGGCTCCGTCCTTGCCATAGGCTTGTAGGGATTCGCTCAGGCTGCCCAAACCGTTATCCGCCAAATATTGCAGATTGTCCGCATACTTGGTGTTAAAATCGATTTGAGATTGCATATTGCTGGTAATTTCGGACAAACTTGTCGTTACGCTCGTTGTCGCCTTTTCAAACGGCCCGAACCATTTCTGGACATTGCCCAGAACCTGATCGTATGTCGCTTGGTACGCTTCCATCAACGCTTCGGCGCTGGCAATGTACTGGTTAGTTGCGTCTTGGAATCGCTCAGCAGGATCAGCGGCGGATTCAGCAATTTTAGACGTGCCATCTAGAAATTCCTGCGCCTGCTGTTCATAGCTCTTCATTGCCGCTGTCATGTTGTTGATTCGCAGCATATCAGCGTTGCTAATTTCCTCACCGGCATCGTAAGAATCGTATATAGCATCTATTGCCTGCCTGTACTCTTCTGCCTTGGCGGTAGCTTCTTCGTAATTAGCTGCTTCACCCTTGAATGGGTTATTTCCGTTTAGTGTATCAAATCCTTCGTTTAACCAATCCAAAACACTGCCAGCAACAGGAGCTAACGCAGAACCAATCGCTTCCTTAACCAGTTCCCAGTTGTTTTTTAGTTTATTAGCTTTCTCCGCCAGCGTATCCATCATTTTACCGTAAGCGCTTTCGGTAGCCCCGGAAGAATTAACTATCTGCCCCTGTATCGACATAACGTCTTCAAGATTGCTCACAAGGATGTTTGCACCTTTTGCCGCTTCTGCACTTCCAAACAGGTCATTGATAGCTACGCCAGTTTGACTTGCCTCGTCTTGCAGGATGGTCAAAACCTCGGTTAGTTCAACGCCGGAGGCCATAAGCTCAGAAAAGCTCTTTCCCATCCGCTTCTTGATGATATTAGATGCAGTTGTTCCAGATTTGCCCAGCTCGTTCAGCATGGCATTGATCAGCGTCGTGGATTCTGTCGCCTGGTTGCCGTTTTTGGTCATAACGGCATAGGCGGCGCACAGCGTATCAATGCTGACGTTGTAGGCATTGGCGGTGGGAATGGACCGGCCCATGTTCTGGGCCAGCTCTCCAACCGTCACCTTGCCCAAATTCTGGGTGGTAATCAGCTTGTCGGAAATCGCCGTAGCTTGGGACGCTGGCAGCTTGTAGGCGTTTAGGGCTGTGGTCAGTACGTCAACGGGGGTAGCCGTGTCGGTAAAGCCGCCCTTCGCCAATTTCACAGCACTGGTTGTAAATTCTACGGCTTTGGCCTCATCGACAGACGCGGATAGTGCGTTATACACAGCTTCGGAAAAGTCTGCGACCGCAACGCCGGTCTCCTGCGATGCTTTCCGGATCTTGTCAAAATACGCCTCCGTGTTGGTGTCGGAGGAAAGCAGGGTGGAAACCTTTGCAAACGCAGTTTGCGCTGTGGCGGCAGCGCCCAGAGATTCTTTTCCAAACTCAAAACCGGCTTGTGCGGCCTTTTTGATCATCATAATTTTGGAAAACTTTGGAATCAGTTCATCCAGCGTACCGCCCAATCCGGTTAGCGATTGCTTTGTTCCCTCGGCAGGGGAGCCAAGTCCTTCCAGCGATTTGTCGTATGAATCGGCTGCCGCCCTCGCTTCCTCTAAGACTTTCCGGTTATGATCAACCTTTTCGGAAAGTTCCTCGATTTCCTTTCCAGTTTTCTGAGTCTCTTCGGCTCCAGCCCCGAGTGTGCTGTACAGTTCCACATATTTCTGCTTCAGCAGCTTTAGCTTATTTTGCTGCTGCTGGAAATCGTTGCTTACCCGCTTGGACTTAGAATTAAATTTCTCGTAAGCGTTGCCTGCTTTATCTGCGCCCTTAGCCACGTCATCCATGGCCGTTTTCCCGGTATCACCGACCTTCTTCAGTGGCGCACTGGCATCATCAATTAGCTTAACGGCAACTGCGAGATCAATTAAGCTTGCTATTCGTCCTCACCACCCATCCGCTCTAATTTGCCGCCGATATCCGCTATAATTTCCTCGGCGCTGCGGTTATCCTCTGATTTTGGTGGCTCCACGAAATCAATGTACCGCCGTCCCATATACCGGCCTCCGAACGCTTTTGCCACGCTCTCCGCAATCGCCATCAGCGTGTCGGTGCAATATATCCGATACATTTTTTCGTCAACCTGCTGTGCGTAGTTGTCCATTGCCAACCGCAGCACAGCAGGGAAGGGGGAAGCCGTGACCAGCGCCGGATTTACAGCGTTTATCGCTTGGCAGTACCCATTTATACCAGCGCCGCCAGCGAAACGAAAAAATTCATCACGTCGCCTCGCCCAACAACTTTGTTGAAGGTGATAACCGCATTGGGGGCCGTTTCGCCCTCCTCCAGCTTCCAAAAAGCGTCAGACAGTGCAGCGGTTTCTGCTGGGTGTTCCACGCAGGCCCGCCGTGCCAGATCCAAAAGGTTCCGCTTTGCCGCGTCCTTTGTGCTCTCACCCTCTTTTGCCGCCTGCTGGATTTCCCTGGGTTTCACAACGTCCAAAAATGCATCGATTTTCTCCGCCAGCCAGAAGGTGGCCGGGATCAGTTGCTCATTGGGCAAATCGAAAATAAATGTCATATCGTTCTCCTTTACGCCGCGATAGCTTCCTGCACGTAGAATTCCATGGGAACTTCGTCCAGTGTGGAAATGGAAACATGGCCCAGCAGCTCCACGCTGACCTGGCCCTTGCCGTTCTTGGTGGTCTGCAAACTGAAACCGCCGGAAGACAGCACATTTTTCAGGCAGATAGCGGCCAGCCCACCGTCGCCCATGTCTCCAACCCACCACAGCGTGTCGGTAAAATCAGTGCTTTCCAGCGCGGCCTTGGGAACGATTTTGTTCCCGCTTACGGTAGCAGCGCCAAGAGCCAGCTTCAGTGCGGCGGTGGTCATGGTGACCATCGTAAAGCTCATTTTGCACTCCCAGCTTTCCAGCTGCTTTAGTTCCTTGGTGTTGTTGGGCACGTTGTCGATGTCCTCGCCATCATCAACGTAGGTCGCCACACAGCTAGCCTGAATGCCACCGGTGGTGGCGCACACAATGTCCGCGTCCGCAGGCTTTGCAGGCTTTGCGGGGTCGAACTTGTTCAGAATCATACCTGCGCCCCGCTGAATATTTTTGAAAGCCTCAGAAGAAATCTGAGTAAACATATTTGCCATTAGGTGTTTTCCTCCTAAACAAAAAATTCGGCGGTGATATTTAAGCTCCGCCGTTTGATGGTGTTCTCCTCATCCGGAACGGCCCGCAAAAATGGGGAGCCTTTTGTAAGCCAGATATAGCCGCCGTCAATATTAACCAGACAGCCTTCCCGGCCTATTGCGTCCCCGATTTGCATCCCCTTCGCTGTGGGTACTGCCTCGGATTCGGTTTTGTACCAGATGTTCGCCACAAGCCCAACCGGCAGATCATCAAATCCAGCCGTGGCGAACGAGTATGTGATATACGGCATTTCCTGCTTGTCCGGTACTGCCGTCTCCGGGAAAGCAGGAACGCCGAAACTGTTGAAAAATTGATGAAGCGCCTTATCTGCCGTCATTTGCTCAGCTCCCATTTCTCGGCTGTCACCTGGCACATATCCAGGGAGCCAACATCAGGGGACTGCTTGTCCGCCCCGTCGCTGGTCGCCCGAAAAATCACGCCATCCGACAGCCGCTTGAAAACGTCGTGGAAGGATAGGGGAGTGCTCCGTCTGGTGGTGACAGTGTACACGCTTGTAACGCCCTCTTTTTCGGCGATCCGGCTTTGCATGGTGGTGTCCCGCACGATAGCGGCATCGAATTCCGCACCGTCAGACCACGCTACGTTCCACCCGCCAGCACCGTCCGGCTCCCGTGTCTTCTCCATCAGCACACACGCCGTAAAAAAGTTGTCAATCAGGCTCATATCTTCCTCCACGCCCTAAGCCGAGGCCCGAATACTGTCCTCCAGCTTGTGCTTTCACCGCTGGCCGAATTTCCGCTTGCCTTGGTGTATGAATACCCGCCAAAAGATTCACTTTGATACGGGCTTTGTACGGCCTCTGCGTTCTTCTCCTGCCATGCGTTGATTTCATCCAGCAGCGCCAGCAGCTCAGCCGGTACGCAGACCTCTGTCACAATGCCCGTGTAAGTTTCATTTCTGAGGTCACTGTTCCCGTATACATGGATGCCGTTGTTCCTTCGGCTCCCCTCAATCAGGTAATAGTCGCCGTTTTCGAGGCCGGGGAGGGGCAGGCGCTTGTCCGTGATTTCCTCGCCAAAAAATTCCCACTTGTCCCCGGTAAAAAAATTCCGCAGATACATAAGTAGCTCATACAAGCTCACGCTCGCAGCCTGCCCCATATTTACCCCTCCTTACTGGCCTTTGATAACGGCCAAAATATCCGCTTTGTTCATTGCGGCACTGACTCCGGCAATATCGTGTTCCTTGGCGTATTCCAAAAGCTGCGCTTTGGTCATTCCGTCAAAGTCCACGGCAGCCGGTGCGGGTTCCTCAGCTTTCAGCGCCGCCGTTATTCCCCCGGGGTGATGGTTGCAACGGCGATACCGTCCAGATACTCGGCCCACAGCTTCAGACCCATGATTGCATACATATCGCCGGTTGCCCGGGAATAGTCGCCCTCCACGTGTACGCCGATCAGGTTGGTTTCTCCGGTGACGGTGTAGTCCAGTCCCAGCTTTGCAAAATCGCTGTCGGCGGGGTCAACGTAGTACAGGTCGATGTTCTCCACAGGCAGGGCAATTACCTTGTTCCGGGCAATGTACTTCTCGGGCAGCAGAAACAGCGTCCGATAGCCCAGGAAGTTTTCCAGGTATGTCAGGCCGAACATGGTCTGCGTGGTGATCTCCTTCTCGCCCAGGTAGTCGTACATGTCCAGGATGTTGGCAAAGCCCACAACCTCGGTCACGTCCTTGTCCATGGCGGCGAACTTGTTCAGCACATTGCCCTTTGCCAGGGCAAGGGCCTGCTGGAAGGTCTTGGCGGTCACGGCCAGGCTGCCGGTGTTCAGGAACGTGTAGAAGTCACTCAGAACCTTGTTCTGCAAAGCCACCAGGAAAGCGTCATCGGTCTTTTCCACGGCCACTTCCGCGCCGTACTTGGCCACGCTCTCGATGGTCACGCTCTTTGCGTACTTAGATACCTCGATATCGCCATACGCCACGGGCTCCACCTTGGTCTTGGTGAAGGGAATCTCGTCGCCCTCTGCCACGGTGCTGCCGCCCTTTAAGCCGCCGTCCACACTGGCCTTGTAGGATACCAGCTTCGTGCCGGGGGCCTTCCGAATGGGCCGCATGATGCCCATGATGGTGCGCAGTGCATCCCAGTTATCCGCAAAGCGGGTAACAAAATCCACCTCGCGGGCAGACGTGGTAAACTGCGCAGTAGTCGTCAATCCGGTTTTTGCTGCCATTTATTTTGGCTCCTTTCAAAATCAAAAATTTATTCGCTTTCGCTTGCCATGCTCTCAGCAAGCGCTTTCTGCCGCTCGGCAGCAGAGAGGATATACCGGCCCTTGTCGTCCTTCTTGTAGATTTCTGCCCTGCTCGTTGCACCGCCGGTGGTGCTGGGCGGGGTCTGGGTCTCCGTGCCCTTTGTGGTGGTCTTGCCAATCAGGCCCTTGTAGTCGCCGTTAAGCAGATCATCCAGTGCCTTGCTGTCTTTGATCTTCTCACCGTCCAGCTCAAGGCCGTCAATCTCGGCTTTCGCCCCACGGATAACCAGTGCCATACTCTCGGCGGGAATGCCCTTGCCCTGGAAGTACGCCCGTGCCGCCTTTTCCTTGGCTGCTGCGCTCTCCTTGGCGGCGACCCCGTCCTTGTACTCCTGGAAGTCCTTCTTTTCCTTCTCATACTTGGCCTTGTAGTCGTTGCCGCTGCTGTCCTTTTTCAGGTCGTCCAATTCCTTCTGTACGCCCGGCAGCTTCTCGGCGTCGGCCTTGTACGTGGAAATCTGGTCTTTCAGGCCGTCCACGGTGTCGGTGTGGGCCTCGATGATGGTGTCGACCTGTTCGTCGGTCAGACCCATGCCCTTCAAAAGTTTGCGAGTTAATGCCATTGTGTTCAGTCTCCTTTTCCTTGGCCCCATTCCTTCGGGGGCGACTGTGATATAAAAACCGCTGTGCTCTGCGGGTTTTACCGAAATAAAAAAGAGCCAAACAACACGCACAATTAGCGTATTGCTTAGCTCCAATTGCTCTTTCCTGCGCCCAATTACGCAGGAGGCGAATATTTGATTGTTTTCTTTACCTCCAGAACGATATATCCGCCGCCCTTGCGCCGTATTTCCACATCGTTCCCACGCTTCAAAATGGCCTCTATGGCCTTGATAATCTCAGGGTTCATATCTGCGCCCTCAAAAAGCTAAAAAATTTTTATTCTTTACGATTCTACGTCCCTTATATCACATCGGAGGGGCTTTGATACACATTTTTGCAATCCACAAGCAAAAAATCGCAAAAGAAAACCCCGCAGCGGATAACCGCCACGGGGTAGGGAAGGGGATTATGTATTACAGTGCGTCCGCCGCTTTGAATGTTTCCAGCAACTTTGGGAACTGGATTGCGAAGAAATCCACCATTTCCTCGTTCTGCGCCCAGTAAGAGTTTTCAGCAAGGCCGCTTTCAAACAGGAAAGCATGAATGATTTCGTGCCGCTTGTTCTTTTTTATTTGAACCGCTAAATTTTTCTTACAGGTTGGATCACCTTCGGAATCGGCGTAGCTATCCACAAGCAGCTCTTTCACAGTTTCGTCGCAGATACCATCCGCGTCTTTCAACCGGCAGTCTTGGCTTTTACTGGTAATCGCCAGCGTATAAGCCGATCCGAGAATGCTAATTTTCTTACTTTCCATTTAGCCACCGTTTTCCAGTTCGTCCTCCAGAATTCGTTTCCATTCATCCATGTGCCCCTCGGCAGCGGGCCGCAGATATGGGTGCGGTTTTGATCTGGATGTACCTTCTTCAACGTATTGCGCATATTCGCAGTTTGTACCGACATAGACGGAATCGCCCTCCACAAAGTATGTCAGGCTGCGCCGCAAATTGCCGGTCACGTTGTGGATAAGGTCCCCAGCATATCCCACTACTTCGCCGCCTATTCGGACAAGCGCCCGGTGAATTGCCAGCTTGATTCCCCGTGTGATTTCGTCCGTAAAATCCGAAATGTCAATATCCACCTGAAAGCCGCCGCCTCCGCTGGAACTGTGAATATTTTTAGCCATATTTACACCACACTTTGCAAAAAAGTCAGTCAATCTTTTCAATTTCGCTTTCGGTACAATCTACAAGTTCGTTGTCATTGTCCTTTTCTACAAGATAGAACTTCTTGGCTGTACCTCGGATATCAACAACTATTCCCGTCTCACCCGTACTAATGATTCGCACCCTATCAAATTCATTTATCATCGTTTTCACTCCTGTTTTTTCTAAAAGCCGTCACGATTCTAGGCTTTGAATCCGGTTTATCTTTGATCCATCCAGTAAGGAATGTGCGCTCTTTAGAAACTCCCAGTTCCATGTACATATTGAATGTCTCTGCGCCGTCGCTCCTGGTTGTCCTTTTGAATGCTTTGCTTTCATCGTATTGCTTTGCAATATCATACCGAAGCTGTAGAGGATTATCTTGAGTATATCCAACGCCGAAGAAGTCACTTGAATGCTTAGCCTCTGGTTTCAAAAAATATCCAGAAAACTTTTTAGGAGTTGTTTCGCAAGGAGCGTTATTTACAAATCTTGTTTGCCGCTTTTGAACTTTTAATTCTGCCCATCTCTCAGGATCATTATACTTTATGCTCTGGAAAGCGTCAAGAGATTTCGGGGCACTCCCGCCCAAAACGTCCTTAAATTCTGCATACTGCTTTTTGTCAGATGCCAAGTTCTGGCTCTTTTTCTGGTACAGCTCCCACGCCTCCGGGTTCTCGGCCTTGTGCTTTTCTTCCCATTCGGTATAAGTCATTCCCTGGATTACTTCAGCTTTACCTGTTAGTGGATTTTCGGCCACTCTTGGCGCTTTTGGGTCGTGAAATTTATCCACAGATACGACAGCACAGCGGCAATTGTAAATCAAGTAGCCGGGGGCGCTTGGGTCTCCCGGGAACCGGATTTCATACCCATCCACCTGAAACGGCTCTCCAACGTCTACCATTTGCCCATCAAGCTGCCGGTGCGCGTGACGTGTCTTCCCGTCCAGAGTTGCCCGCCACATTTGCTTTAAGTGAATCCCCAGCGATTCAGCGTGCTTAAATGCGTCAATTCTTCCGGAACTTTCCGCCGCTGTGGTTGCCGTCCGGGCAGATCTCACGGCGGCGGCATGGTCCATTCCAAGAATCCGTTGCAGCCGCTCGGCAATATGGGGGATAGATTCACCCTGTAGGATGCCCTGCGTAATGGCGTTGTTCAAATGCTGCCGGTTCCAACGTTCGTCAAGCGGGATATTTACGGACGGCAGGGGAAGCAAATCCGGGTCTTCCCGGATCATCCTTTCCACGGCGCTGTGGTCGTACAGCGTCCAGGACAGATCAAGCCCAGTGTCACGCTCGATGGAGTACGCCGCATAGTTGGCGTTTAGGGCGTACACCTCCGTCAGGTCGCCACGGACAATCTGCATGGCTATTTTATCCGAATTGACGTAATCCGCCGTCAGCGTGTCAACCAATGCTTTCAGACGGCCACTCTCAACCATTTTCCCTTTACGCCATGCCAGATAGTCAGCTTTCGGCAGCTTCCCGGCATCTACAAGGGCGGCTTTCTGCTTGTCCAGACGTTCAAAGTCCTTGTACCACTGCGCAAGCTTCTGCTGCATCTCCTCGGAGGCCTGCTTGTAGACAGCGGCCACACGCTTTTCTAGCGCTTCAAGCCGCTTGTCCGTCTCCTTGTGCCCATAGTCGGCCATAGGTTAGCCCTCCGGCTGCTGCGTTTCCTGCTGGTTGACCTGTTGCGGATTCTGCAACAACTGATTCTCGATTGCACCCATCCGCTTTAAGTCAGCTTCATCCCGGCGCTTGAGGATTTCTGGCACTTCCTCCGGCAGAATCCACGGCAGTTTGTTCAGCACCGTTTCATCGTCCAGATATTCCGCAGCGGAGAGAATCATGTTGGTTTCTTCCGCCTGATTAATGACCTTGTTCCATGTAAACGCAGGCTCAGGGTTCTCGATCCCGGCAACGGTGCAAATCTGGCGGATAAAATCAATCATGAAGTATTCGAAGTCTGCGCACTTGTTGTCCTGCGGCTGATACGCCGCCGAAATCTCGGTAGCCGTCTTCTCCGCACCCGCCAGAGCGGCAACATCAAGCATTTGGGCATCTTCATACAAATCCCGACGCAGGATATCCAGCATGGTTTTTCGTGCTTCCACGGGCACGTCCAGTGTGTGGGCCTCTGCCGCCGTTCCGTCGCTGCCGTCTACCATAGTAGCTTTGACGCTCTTCATCCGCTGCACAAACTGTGCCAGATCCTTGTCGTCCATGGCTCCGGTATTCTTCAAAATCCAGTACACGCCGCTGGTGTCGTCAATCTGGTTTGCGAAGCCGGACTTGATAAAATCATAGCAGTCAATAGACCCACGCAGACCAACCAATTCACTTTCGTGGGTATCGTTTCCGTATAGTATGGCAATCGGCAGGCGGGTGTAATTTTCGTCGCAGATATCCACAACGCCCAGATCATTCCTGATTTCCCGGCGGATATATGCCCGCCGGGAAATCATGCCTGCATCGTCATTGCCCTCTGCGCTCCACTCACTCACGCCGTCCAGCTCATACAGCGTAGCCCGGAATAGCGTCTTGTTTCCTGTCACCCGGAACCAATAACGAATACCGGCCATCAGTTCAGAGGTTTTTTCATCCAGCAGGGGAACAAAGCCGGGGTTCCCGGGAGTATCGGCAAACGAAAAAACTTCCAGATGGTCAAAATTCCAGTACCCGAAAGCCACGCCCTGAGCCAGTGCCAGCTTTGCCGCCGTCTGTAGCTTGTTATCAAAGTCCGGCCCCAGCTTTTCTTTCCCGTCCATGCTCACACCGTTTGCGCAGATGTAGCCCACTTCTTGTAGCACAAGCCGCCGGAACATCAGCGTTTTTAGCCGGTAATCGCTGCTCCAAATGTCCGGCGTTTTGTTGCCGGACAAGGTGAAAAGAAACTTCTGGAATTTTTCGATTGTGATGTTGTGCTTGTTGTAGTACGCCATTCCATCCACAGCGTCCTTGTATGCTCTGCTGCCCTGGTGGTCCCGCACCGCAGCCCGCAGGAATTCACCCAGCGTTCCCTTTGTGATTGCTTCCTGCAAATCCTGATATGTCTTCATTTGTTCCCTCCAAAATATCAAATTTCAGTTGCTTACAAAAATGCAGCAGCTGCCGGGTCAAGTGTGGTTTCTTTTTTGCTCCACAGTCGTTTGACGATGCAGGACAGGCTATCCGGTGCATCATCATGCTCAGCTTCTTCGTTGTAGTCGCAAATCTGGTTGATGTACGCCTTGTCCGTTCCATCCACAAACACGACATTTTTCCATTCAGGCTTCAGCACACTGGAAATCTTCTCAAATTTGTTCTGGTTTTCGTGGTACTCCACACACCGTTCCCCACGCCGCCGCAAATCCTTTGCAAGATACCCCTTGTCACCGTTGTTTTCGCAGTAAATCACACCGGCGTTGAACATTTTCCGATACCGGATAATATCGTCCTTGCAGTCATCAACGTGCTTTCTCCACATTTTGCCGAACACATAATATTTTCCATCTCGCTTTTTACAAATGGTAAACGCAGTGTAGTCCTCGCCACCATAGGCAGCATCCACATGGCAAATGCCCTGCTCCGCAAGGGCAGGATCAGCACCAGTTACCGGGTCACGGAATATCACATCATCGGACGCAATGTGTCGCAGTTCGTAGTTTGCGGCAAACAGGGAAGCGGTCATGCTGTCACGCAATTCTTCCAGCTTTTCTTTGCTTATAAGCCCCGTAGAATAGCAATCGTATCTTTCCGGTTCCTTTACAAGTGTAAACGCATCATCTGGATGCCACGGCGTGCCAATAAAAACAATACGGCCATCTCTAGTTACAATGTTTCGGAGTTCTCGCACGATTGCTTTTGTCTTTTCTCGTTCTGCTTTACTCAAACGGTCTTGTAGGTTAACTACGTCATCGCAGATGATCAAATCAGCGTGCTTGCCGGTCAAGCTTCCACCGCATCCACACCCAACAATCTGCTCTGCGCCTCTTGGGCTGTCATAGATAGAAACAGTCATGCTTGTTGAATTTGCTGTAGTCAGAAAAATCTTGCTTTCTGTAAGCACTTCCGCCATATGCCGGAACGCCTCATTCTCAAAAACTTTCTGGGCCTGGGCTATCGATTCTGCTACGTCCGAATCTGTTTTACGCATAAACAAAGCATTTTTTGCATGATATAATACCGACCACATAGCTAGAGCTACTGAAAGCGCAGAGGATTTATAGCTAAGTCTGTGCGCTTGCAACGAATAGTCATCGTCTCCATAAATGATATGTTGCATCCATTTCCCGTGAAGATCATCCGTTAAATCCTTAAACCCAACCATGCGGCCAACAGCAGCCGGATATTCACGCCATATTCTCCACACCACATCTCTGGTCAGTCCATCTATAAGATTTCCCCCTTTGTTTCGTCCAGCAGTTTATCAATGGCCTTTTTCGCATCTTCTGATAACTCCTGTTTCGTTAAGTCAACTTTTTCGACATACAGACCATACCGCTTTCCCAACAACTCTGCTGCTTGCAAGCGTTCTTTTTCGTTTGGGTGCTTGCCCATTTCTCTGGGCAATCCATCTTCCACGACTATTACGGTGGACATTGATTCTCCACGCATAACAGATGTTAAGTATTTAAGTATTTCATCCTGTGTCGCAATCAGGGAAGCTTCTTTTTCCTTCATGCGCTGTTCTATCTGATTTTTAATATTAGGTTTTATAAGGTTTTCCGTTGCAATTACTGCAGCTGTTTTTTTAGAATACCCGGCTCTGATTGCGGCCTGGGTAGCGTTCAAATCAATCAAATATTCGTCAACAAATCTTTGCTGTTTTGCCGTTAATTTTGCCACAATCTCACCACTTTTCGAAAATAAGTGCAAATAATTCCCTCAAATCCCTGCCTTTATGGCAGGGATTCTTTTTGAACAATTGTACAATAATGCATGGGCTTTGATACACATTTTACAGGAATCCAATCAATGGATCATTTGGAAACAATCTCAATCTGATAACCAAGTTTTTCCTCTATTTCTTCTTTTGTCATTTTGTGAATTTTGGGTTCAACTAGGATATCGACAAATTCTGATAAAAATTCTTCCCCGGTGTTTTCGATTTTTACGCAGCCCTTAGAGCACTGTAAATATTCTGATACAGCAATGTTCCATTTTGGTGTAAACAAACGGTTGCTAATAATTGGTACATTCTCCAGCGCATTAGGGAAAGAAACTTTAGGCAGAATGTGCAAGCGTTTTCCACTTTTATCCTCGTATTCATAATCAAGCCTCATGTACCAGTGACCATTTTCTTCGAATGGTATTACTTTTTTTAATTCTGTTTTTCCATTCTCGTACATTCTTAATCATCCTTTCTGAAAATCACTTTTACAAAAACCCCATTTCCTTCGCCACGGCGTAAACAAACTCTTTGCTCCACTCGCACGCTGTCGTCTCCGCTATATGCAGCTGCACGGCAGCACCGGGGACATTGTGCTGCCGTTTTCTGTAGACCAAATCAATCATTTTCAGGCGCTCTTCGCCTCTGTACTGGCCCTTTGTCCGGGCCAGTACATTTTTCACGGCTTTGTCGCAAAGGTACTCCTGCCAAGTCTCTGGGGCTGTGCCAGTGCCTAAATTGCGCATGATTGACTTTTTGACATAATCGTACCACCAGTATTTTGGCCTTGACATAGCCCCAGCTCCTTTCATAACTTAACCATCAAGCGATTGGTGTAGAAATTCCACCAAAAAAGCCAATCGGATTTGATATTGCAAGCAGCTTTGTAAGTGCCGCCATTCGCTTTACCGTCTGCGCTTTGCTTACTGCATCATACAGTGCCGCTATACATCCGTATCCCTCCATCTTGTCGGAGGCCAACACATAGGATGTTGCCTGTAATGCCTCCAAAAACCATCCGGGAACGCTACCGCCCATATAGGTTGCCATAGTTCTACGGATGATCTTTTCCGGATCGACCCCATCGTCTTCCTCGGCATCTTCCCATGCTCCGTCCTTGGCGACCTGCTTGATAGCTGCCGCCAGGTCTTGCGTAATGCGCTCATTTACGTTTTTGATGATTTGATCTTGATCGAATGTAATTTCCGCCATAATATCCTCACTTTCTCCCATTCACACCCCGCAGCCGCCTGCGCACCTGCTCCCGCGTCCACTGCACCTCTGCCCGGTGGAAGGCCTTGGCGATCTGGTAGTCTGCGCAGCGGTCGGAGCAGGCAGGGGAGCGGCGTTTGCAGTCTTTGCAGCATCCTAGGAAGCTAATGTTGATCGGCATCATTTGGGCCTCCTGTTTTGCCGTGCCCGGCAAATTGTCCCATATTGCGCACGTCCGCAGATTGGTCTCGGCGCTGGCCACGGCTGCAATAGTCTGAATCGCTGGTAAACTTCATCCCACCTGGATGGATGCAGAAGGACGTGGTTGCACCGGATGCCGCATAATACCTGCACTCCCGGCACCGCACCACCGGCACGGCATCCAGGAAATAATGTTCAATCATCTGCTCTACCCGAAAAGACGGAACCAGCATGGAGCCGTTGGTGTACTCCATAGAGGAATCCCGGAATTCGTAATCATGCAGAAATTGCTTCCAGCTTTCTGGGAACCGCATTGCATCAGCCATTTCCATTCCCTCCTTCCTCCGGCGGTTCCGGGAGCGGCATCCAGTGGGTGATGTAGCTTGCCAACGGTTGAACATCTTCACTGTCGATCAGAGCGTTTATAACCGCGCCTCCGTCCATGCTCCAAACCTTCTGCTCGTGGCAGTAGTCAGCAACCGTAACCACCGTATTTTCGCCCATATCGTCCCAGATGTCCCGACGGTATACTACGATGTATTTTTTCCAGACTTCATCGCTCTCCGGCAGCCTCTCGCTGCACGGAATCCACCGTGTCCGTTCCAGGGCCTCCATGCCCATCCGGCAGGCCTCGTTCACCTCGTCCATGCCGTCGTAGTTCTCCCGGTGTTCCGGGTCAAGGATTTCGATTGCTCGTTCAATTTTCATCGTTGCCCTCCACTAGATCCAGCCCATCGACAGCATAGCCGCCAGCTTTCCCCTCCAGCTTAACCACCAATGTGCCGCAACAGTTCCACGGATCAGACATCACCGTCCAGACCTTCCCATGGTTTTCCTTTCTCACATAGTAGCGGCTGTTCATTGTGACCTTATCCCCAGGTTTTAACATGTTATTTCTCCTCCAAATCCATTTTTGCGCCACAGTTGGGGCAGTAGTTGTAATTCAAAGTCAGAATGTCTTCATCGCACTCAAAACAATATTCTTCACCACAAACGGAACATTTAAATGTTGTAAGGCTGTTCCAATCATCCTCATCTCGGAACCACCGCCCATTCCGCACCTCCGCCACATTGGCGGTGGGGACAATACCGAAAACTGATGCAACCGCCTTTAACAGCTCCTGCCTCTTATACACCAAGTTGATTTGCCTTGCACCATCAGCAGCAGCCATAGCAAGATTCCATTCGCCGTATGCGTGTTCCGCTGCCTTTATTGCCGCCTCCCGGCTGATGTAATCACTCATGTTAATTCCTCCACATAGCACCAACTCTGGGGCGGGCGTTTGATATGACTACCATTTTCGCAATAGGCACACCCATATTCATCACACACTTTGCCTATGCAGATTTCAAACGGGCGTGAAAACTTGCTCAGCTTCTTCGGCGTGTCGTAGATTTTAAGGTCGGAGATGTGCCAGGCAAAACAGTTTTGGCCTTTTGCATATGCCTTCAGTTCTGCATCGGTCAAACAAGCTCGTTTAACAAGCTCCTTGTGCCATTCATGGACATCCCCCGCAAGATGATGCCAATTATCGGTACAGACATTGAACAGAGGCGTTATTCTGTCACAGGTGAATTCACCAAATACAGTTCCACCAACAGGCATGTCAAACCATTCGCCTTTGGCAATATGTTTGACAACGCCCTTTGTCCGATAGGCATAGCACTTAAAAGGAGTCTCTATCTTTGGACGTGTCTTCCGGATCTCTACGGTCTTTTCACCTCTGGCAATCTTCTCGCACCACTTTGGGCGGATGCTGATAAGTACCGCTTTACTCATGCTCAGCCCTCCGGTTCCAGGCTTTACGCGCTTCTTCTTTTGTGCGGCTTAGTTTTGCATTGGCTCCACATTTCTGGCACTGTGCCATGTACCGATAGTATAAGTATTTGTTTTCATCTTCAAGTATCTCTACACCTTTGCCACCGCAAAACGGGCAGGGCTTCAATTTGGTTTCGTTCATGGTTCATCCCTCCGGTTCCACATATCTGCAGCCTTTTCACGTTCGTCTTTGGTGAACACAATTTCCCCGTTTGAATTCATGTCTACCGTTACGATGAAATCTCTCACAGGCAGACCCACCATGCAGTTAGTACACTTAATGCCAAATTGCCATGTATGCTCTGTGCAACGTATGTAGTTTTTGTCGATGATATACACTGCCTCACCCCCGCAGAACGGGCAGGGCTTCAATTTGATTTCTGCCATGGTTCGCACTCCTGTTCTATGTTCCCTGGCATTTCGACTATTCTCCAGTCCTCTTGCCTTTTCTGCGCTGCCAAAATCTGTACTAGCGGTTCCTTTTCGGAGCATAGAGCGTACTGTTTCCACCTATACCCCTGAAAAGTGCGGTTCTTGGTCAGCTCCTCCCGGGGTATAAACAGCTGCTTGTATTCAAGGACAAACATTTTTATCTCCTTCCCGCCCGGGTTGCCCCGGGCTTTTAAATGCGTCGATTTCGACCCGGTTAAACTTTCCCGGCCCAGAAATCAGCGTACTTTCTCCCGACAATCACAGCGTTTGCCCATTCCCGCTGTAATTTCCTCCATTCCGGATCACGCTGCCCGGCTTCGTCCCGGTACAGCATTGCGAAGGGCAGAAATCCAAACCCCATGATCTGCTCCGCCCGTTTCTCTGCTGCCTCCATGCTGTCCTCCGGGTATCCGCACAGCATATAGCACTTTACCTGATGACTTTTCCAACTTAACCCCGCATCATGCAGCATATCCGCCATAGCCCTTAAATGCTCGTAGTCGTCCATGGTATCATACGCTGTATACATCGTTTGCGGCCTCACGGACATAAGCTGCTCCGCTTTCCACGGGGTCATATATTCCGGTTCCAGCCCGCCGGAAAACACAGGGCGGCGTTTTTGCCGTTTCAGCATTTTCGTGACCTCACGAAAATGGTCATCACTGGTTGCCAGGAAGTTATCGTCCAAAATATTCCACCCATCCTGCACCGGCAGCTCGATCACCCGGCCACGGGCACATTTCCCTACGTCGCAAAACCAGCAATCCTTCGGGCAGCCCCGGCTCGTGATTACCATGCCCTCCCGTAAGTACATCCCCGGTGTAAATGTTTCGCTCATGCGATCTCCAAAGGCGGGGCCGCCGACTTCAACAGGCACGCCCAGCATTTCCCATTGGTAGTAAAGCTCGTCCGCTTTCTCCAAATCCCAGGTGAATGTAACGCTGATATGCACCTCATCCGGCTCTGCTGCTATGGCATCCAGTGTAGGCGGCCCGAAGAACGCCAGCGGGTCAGTAGGGGACATGGAGGTTTTCGTGGGAAACACGCGAGCTATTCGCACGGCAGGCCACCCCACTGTTCCGCCATTGCGAACGTCTTGCACACGGTTTGCGATTCCTCGCAGGCTATCAGAACTTTCATTCGTCCATCATCTCCAAATAATCATCCGTGCTGATCTGCCCAGGCAGCACATCGTACTCCATCCACCACCGAAACACGTCTTCTGCGGTTGCCCAGCTTGATTCCTTGCCCCGCCGTTTTCGTTCTTCCAACATCCGTTCAAATGCGTTCAAATAGAGCTGCTTGTACTTTGGCCATTTTACGAATTGCGCTTCACGGCCTTTCGTTCCGGCCATGGGGCAACCAACGCAGCCAACACGGCATTGTCCCTCTGCGTAAAGCGGGTTCATGGGTGCTTTTGCGTCTTCCAAAAAACCGTACACATCCTCGTCTTTCCAGTCGATAATGGGGTTTACCACCCGTGTTGCTTTCAAACGGCAGTTTTCAAAAAGCATTCGCTTTTCGGCATTGTCGTTTGTGAGAATAATCTTTTTGTTTTTTGTTGCGCCCAGTTTTTCATAGATTCCTCGGTTGTTTTTCCGGGATACAGATTCAGCCCAGCGAACTCCGGTGCAAATGAACCGCCCCGCCCCGCCTTTTTCTTTCAAAACAGAGCAGCAGTACCGCACGAGCCGGGTAGGCGGCATCAGCTTTTGTGGAATCAAGCTCCACATAGAGGTACGCTGCCCCTTGTAAGTGGGCATATTCACGGTGCATTTGTAGCCCTTTTCCTCCAACCGTTTGAATTCGCTACGCACGAACCGCACCGTTTCCGGGGCATCTGCGGTGGTGTGGTTGTGCTGAAACTCGCAGGGGATTCCCGCCCGAATGGCAAGCTCTGTGATAACACCGCTGTCTTTACCGCCGGAAATGCAGATCACAAGGGGCTGCTGATACGCCATCATGGACATTTCCGAGGCGGCTTTCAGGCGTTCGATTGCAAGTTGCTCTAGGTCATTCATCGCTTTCCTCCGCCTCGCTTCCCAGGCAGCGGCGCAGGGGCTTTTCTTTGGCCGCCTTGGCTGCTTTGGCCTTGTCGTGGGCCGCTTTTGCCGACTGCCGGTTGAATTCCGCCTGACATTCCAGGCTGCACAGGGTGCGCCGCCCGCTTTCCGGCGGAATGGGCTTGCCGCAGATACGGCAGACCTTTTCGGGATTCATAACCGGCAGCTCCCGCAGGGGCGTGACCGCCACCGGCAGCACATAGGGCCGGGGTTTGGCGGCCATGTAATCGCCGTAGTGGAGGCCGTTCCGGGTGGCCATGTACGCGTCATGACAGGAGCGACAGCGGCCCCGGTCGTCCAGCTCGTCCCAGGTGTGGGACGTGTGACAGATTTTGCATTTGCTCATGCAGTGTTTCCTTCCATCATGCGGCGGATGGCCGCCCGTTCATCATCATCCAGAGGGCGAGGGAGTGCCTGGGTTTCCACTTCCAGCGGCTTGGCAAATCTGGCCGTAAGCCCGGCGATTTTCTCCCGTACCGGCAGCGGGATTTTGCGATCCTCTACCTGCCGTTTTTCCAGGATTTCATACACCTGCCGAAAATTCGCCCGATCTGCAATCTGATTCTCGCTCCAACACAGGCTCTTATAGCCCAGCCGCCGCACGGTCTCCCGCGTCAGGGGCGGCAACGAATCCAGGGCTTCCGCCTCGTTGTAGCTGCCATATTTGCGGATTGCTGCCATGGCCTTATTCCACCCCTCGCCCCAGTCCTCAGCAGCTCCGCCGTTCTGGATTTCGGCCATACCGTCCCGGATATCAGCGATGGACGGTGACCATTTGTTTGTCGCAACCCACTTGCTCAGGATTGCCTCCGCTGCCTCGTAGGGGATATCTTGCAGCTGCCGGAACCAGAGTTCCATTGCCTGCTTGTTCGGCAGGATGTTTTCCCGGCTGTAGTACGTCCGCAGCGCTGCGGCAAAATTGCCGAATTCCTGTGCGTTCATCCAGTCACCTCCCGGCTGCTGGCCCAATCTGCGGCCATGCCGTAAAAATCATCAAGTTCCTGGGCCTTTGTAGGCTTTTGGAATTGCTGCCGGTTCTGCGGCCTCGCCTGGTTCTGCTCCCGGGAAAGCCAGGAGTTTACAAACCGCATGATTCCGGCTTTGGTTTTGCGATTCTTGGGATTTGTCAAAAGCCAGCCCCGCATATTCCGCAGCTGCTGGTCTACGTCAACGGCGGGATACAGGCCGGAAAGCTCATCCACCGTTTCACGGGCAATCGGGAAATCAGAGCCGTCAACCAGAGGCAGCACCGCAGCGGGCGGGGGGCTGCTTGGCAGCTCCGCGCAAACATCCGTAGGATGTATATTATCTATCTCTTTCTCTACCTCTACCTCTATCTCTATCTCTTTCTCTTTCTTGCTTACGGCTTGCTCTACCTTAGCGCTTGCTTCCGCTTTGCTTTCGCTTTGCTTAGCGTTTGCTTTCGGCCTGCTTCCACCATTTTTCCCATTTTCGGACTTTTCTCTGGCTTTATCCAAAACAGGCCGAAGCAACTCAAAAGCAATCGCTACAGCGTCCGAGACGGAATCCAAATCAGGCTCTTCCTGGAAAAGCGCGTAAGAGCATATGATATCGTAAGCGTCGGCACGATCAGCCTTTTTCTTGATTCGGCTGATGGCCTTGTAAAAGCTTTCGTAAAATGTAAATTGTGTTCTCACGCTTACACTTCCTTTATTTGGATTCCGTACCGTTCCAGCATCAGCTTTCGCTTGATGATGTATTCTTTCGTTCGCACGCCCTTTGCGTCCTCCACAACGGTTTCGTCGCCCTTTGTGTAAACAAAATCCGCTATGTAGGCGCATTCCTTTTCCAGGACTTCCCCGGGCTTTCTCATCCCCTTTTTGGGGCCTGACTTGTATAGCTCAAAACTGGCCGCTCGCTGCGTGGGAATCAGGACATATTTGACTTGCAGGCGCAAGTTGGAGATTCTACCGGCTCGCTCCAAAAGTCTGAGTTCCTGGTATCTCTGCGCCTCCTTCCTGCTGTCAAACTCGATTCCGTTGACCACGGTTTTCTGATTGCCGTACTTGCTACGTTTCATTCGCATTTTTTGCGCAAAAGCTGATCGGGCAATCGTGCCGCCTGTAGTCAGCATAATATTCCAGGCAAACGGTCCGATTATCGGGCGGAAGCGCGGAACAGTACCCATGGTTCTTGTTGTCGTATCTCCGGCTGAATGGACAGTCCAGGCAGCTTTTGGGTGGTTCGTCAACAACGACGGAAAAGACGATCATTTTTTAATTCCTCCTAAATCCGATTTTTTCTTGCCCATTCCCGCCGTTCTGCCAGCAGGATCGGGCAGCTATAAAAGTGCGGCTTCCAACCGTACCGGGGTGGTTCCCCGGGCACGGCTTTGAAAACAACGTTTTTCCAAATGTCGTGTTTGGCGACAACCTGATATTTTGTTTGCTTACCGGGGCGGGAGTATAGGACCGGCTCGATGTCGCACGGGCTATATTCTCCCGTCCATAAGCGCACCCATTTGATGGGCCTCCCACATAGCGGGCACTGGTTCCAGTAGTCCCGCCGTTTGTGGGTGATCCAGCACCGTTCCCGATTATCCGTCATCCTCTTTTTCCTCCCGGAAGTCAGGCATCAGCGTGTAATAAGGGCGGATGGCAGTCAAAACCTTTGTTGCTCTGCAATAATCGCAGCATCCGCAGCGCTTCGGCTTTACCCGCCCGGCTTTGATCATCTGGATCATGCCCAGGCGCTTCCTGATCTGCTCCAACTCGTAGTCGTACCGCTGCCGGTGATTCAGGTACAGGGCTTCCTTGTCTGGGTAGTCTTGTTTGGATATGGCGACGATGATAAACGGTGCATCCTCGCTGCTGTGGGCATTCTGCTTCTCGATTTCCGTATATACCGCCGCCCGCATCATGTAGCCGTAAGCGTCGATAAAGGTCACTTTTTCATGCATGGCTTCGGACCATTTCAGTTCAGAGATATTCGCAACGGTTTTCCAGTCGATGATCATTCGCCCGTCCGGAACGTACTTGTCAAGCCGTATCCGCCAAGGTACCCCCCACAGCTCGCCGGTCATGATCTTCTCGTTTTCCCCGGGGAGGTCGATCAGGGACCGAATCAGCGGGTCATTCTGGGCAACCTCAATCATTTTGTCCGCCTGCTCGTACGGGGCGTATTTCCCGGTGACAACGGTCTGGTCAGGCTCTCCCTTTTTGCCCTTGATGACCTTGGTCTTAAAAATCTTATCGAAATGCTCCCGGATAAACTGCGCGTGTGCCTCCGGCCCCTCGAAGAAGGTATGAAAGTAGTTCCCGACAAGAAAAGCCTCTTTGTCCGGGTCTGTCCACCGGCCCTCAAGCTTTGCCATGGCCTTTGCCTCGCACTCGCAAAAGCTCTGGTACTGGGAACAGCTCATGTATTCCCGGTCCGCTTCCGGGGTGTAATAATTATCTCTGGTAAGCTCCACGGCCAATGCCTCCCATACTAAGCTGCTGATTCAGAGCGTCCAGGGCGCTTTCCTCGCTGCTGCTGGGCAGCTCGGGGGCGGGGGCGGGGGAGAGGCCAAACGCGTCCTGGGGCTTCACGAAGCCGTCCTTGATGGCACTGTAGAGATGCCGCAGCTTTACTGCATCGTTTTTGCTCAGGCTGCCCACGTCCTTTCCCATCTTCTCAGAAATCTGCTCCGGGGTAATGCCAAATTCGCCGAACGCAGCAACCAGGCTTGCGATTACATCCTCCAACTTCTTCCCGCCGTCCGTAAGAGATGCGGAAAGCGTCTCCTCGCAGGCGGCAAGGGCAGCGTCAACGTACCAACCGGGCATTACTGCCAGCAGACAGGCCCGCTTTCTTCTGGCCCCCTTGTTTGCGACGGCCTCGTAAATGTCCCTCTCGTCGGTCAATTTGTAGCTGCCTTTTTTTGTGGCCCGCTCGTGCTTGACGGTAAAAGTCTTTTCGTCTGATACGTTGGTCTGCAAGTCCCAGGCAAACGCCTTGATCGTGGTCGTACCGTCCGTGGTGTCAACCTCGGTTACGCCACAGTCGATATTCCCCCAGTGCCGGGCCAAAACCTCCACCAGCCGAATAGACGGGCCTTTCACCACGCTATCACCCCGGGGGAATTCGTAGGTTGCCGCCTCGGCAAGCTCCTTCCGCTTGCACTCCCGCAGAACCATATCCAGTGCATAATCAGGATCACGGGGGAATTGGCGGGCAAGAAACATCTTGCCTTTGATCTCGGAAAGTTCTTTACTTTCCTGGTACATTGCCATTCCGGAGACTGGCCGGGACATAATTTGTTCGTTCATCTTGACAAATCCTTTCTTAACTGGTAAAATACCAGTGTTATCCAAATCCTTTCTGCAAACCGCTTCCGGGCCTTATCCGCCCGGGGGCGGCTTTTTACATAAGCTCCGCAGCGGGAACGTTCAAAACCGCTGCAATTCGCTTTAGCAGGGGAACGGAAGGGGTCTTAACCCCGTGCTCCACCTGGTTGATCATCTGGCAGGTGACATACACCCGGTCTGCAAGCTCGGTCTGGGTCAGTCCCATTCGCTCCCGCAGTTCCGCAAGCCGCCTATAGTTGATGCTGTCCATTTTCTCACCCCCAATATTCCATATCGTCCGGCAGCCCGTGGATATCCACGGAACTTACCATATCGCCTTTGCAATCCTTGCACACCGTCAGCGGTATTTTGCCGACGTACAGTGTGTATTTTTCTTCCCCCACGCGGATTTCGCCGCCGCAGCAGTCGCATTTGATTGCGCCTTTGTCGGCCCGCGCCTGCCGCCGGTCTTCCAGCTCCCAGGGCTCCACAAATCGTTCCATTGCGCACCCCCTACAGGCTGATGATCGTGTAGATCACTACAGCGGCGACGGCCAGAACCAGGAAGATATTCAGTTTTTCCCGGTCCTTGCGCTGTTTTTCAATCACCGCCATGATATCGTCATCCAAACCGGTACACCCCCTGTCTGGTCGTTGTATGGTTGCGGTTTACCAGCTGCACAAATGCTTTGTCTCCGGCCTGGTTCGTCCGCTCCGTTTCGTCCAGCTGCCGCCGAAGTTCTGCAATCTGGGCTTTCAAAGCCTCGTTTTCCTTTTTTTCTTCAACCAAAGCCGCCCGGCAGCGTTTGAATTGCTGGCACAGCAGCCGCATCTTTGCGGCTTCCTCTGGCTTCAAATCGTTGATAATTTCGCTTAGCATCATTTTCCAATCCATCCTTTTCTGTGTTGCCGGGATAACCCGCCCGGCTCGGGGCCGTCTGTTCCGCGCTGCCAAAGAACAAATAAAAAGGAGGTATTCCAGCAGGCGGCTCAATGCCTGCCATGGTGGGGGATGGCGGCCTCGAACCGCCGCAACACACCGTTTATGCCTGTTCCCCCATGTTGCCGGTCTTTCCCGGCTGCCGTCAATTTGTGTTTTCCCTGACGAACTTTCGAATTTCCTTATCGGAATACCCCAGGAATTTTAGCACCACCGAAATATCCGGCTTCATAAGCGCTACGAACCGTTTCATAGCGGATACCGGCATATCCTCGGGGTTCTTGCGGTAGGTTCCAACGGTTGTGCGGGATACCTCCATATCGTTTTCCAGCTCCCGGTTTGACGGATACCAGCTCTTATTTGGCAGCATCCCAATCGCAACCTGAAACGCAGCCTTGGCTTTCTCTGCATCCTCAGCGGCATATTTCTCAGCTAACTGCCTGATCCTCGGCATCTTGCGCACCTCCCTGTTCGTCTGCCATCGTCAGTGCCGGGGGACGAATCCCGGCAGACGGTCCCGAAGGCCGTTTCGGTTTATGCATCCCATGTGCAGTCACTGGGCAATCGCTTGATTGCATTTTCAAAGCTAACGGCCTTGATGGTGCATCGTACCTTTCGCCCTGTGGCGTTTTCTGTGCCGTTAAATTCCATGTATCGGTATGTCCGCCCCCGTGTGCCTGACGGCTTCATCCGTCCGGCAGGAAGCAAAACAACAATGGTTTTGCTCTGCTTGTCGTAGCTACCAGGGACCGTCTCACAGTCCGCAAAGCTAGTTTTGTACCGGCGGTATAACATCCGTTCCACTGTCATGGTGGTTTCCTTTCCTTGTGTCGGGCGGGTTGCACCGCCCTTTCAAATTTCCTTTCTAATCCCTTGAAAATCTTGGGTTTGTGTGTTATATTGTAGGTAGCTCTTAACTACAGTTACATTATAATCCAACAAGTAGGATTTGTCAAGTGCTATTTGGATTATTTTTCCAACTTGTTGGAAAAACGTTGGAGGTAAGCCAAATGACATTTATTGAGCGTATTACAGCCTTGACGGAAGAAAAGGGCATCAAGGAAAAACAGGTACTCGCTGATTGTGGGCTAAACAAAAATCAGTTCGGGTTATGGCGACAGGGGAGAACCCCCAATGCCGCAAGCCAAAAAGTGCTTGCTGATTACTTTGGTGTTTCCGTGCCCTACTTGATGGGCGAAACCGACGACAGAGGGCAAAAAAAGAGCCCCGCCCAGATGGACGGGGCGGGGGTGGACGATGAACTTCGGCGGATTTGGAATGCCGCCAGCGATGATGAAAGAGGCCTGATTCTGGACATGGCCCGGATGGTGCGGGACAGGAGCAGAAAAGGTGAGTGACATTTCCTTACCGAAGGATGCCCGGAAGATGCTTGCTGCCATGGAATCTGGCCCTATTCAGGTCGTCAAGGACGGATGGGAAACGGCGTACATCCTAATTGATAAAGGCTTGGCAGACAGTGAGACGGCTTTGCACGATGAAACAATCGACGGAAATCAGGGGCTTTTTGATTTGCGATTGCGCATAACCTCGGACGGAAGAATTTGGTTGCAGCAGTATGCAGATAAAAAAGCGGAACGAAGACACGATTTCTTTTTGGCCTTGTTTTCTTTCCTGCTTGGCTGGCTTGTTCCAAAGATTACTTCTCTTTTTTGGGGTCGTATAGTCGAGCTTCTCCAAAAGGTCTTGGCTTAAAGTCCGGGCAGCGCTCTTTCATGTGTTTCCCGCACACGGTTTTTGCTACACCGGTTTTCAACGCTACGACGGTTCCGTACTCGCAGCACTTGCACACGTTGTCCGGGCAGCTGTCCCGGGGCATATCAATTTCCAGGTGCGCCAACTGGGCCAATACCTGATTGGCGAATTCATCAAATTTGTATTGCGATACGAACATTGTATTATTCCTCCTCGTTCCAGGTTGTTTTGAACGGAATCCCGGCTCGCAGAATCATCAAAAGCAGCTCTTCTTTTTCCCGCTCTGTAAGCGTGGAAATTATCCGCTCAATTTCGTTCTTTGCGGCAGCGGCGGCGCTTGTGTCACAGCAGTTTTTCGAAAAGAAATCTTCTTGAATTTCTTCAATTGGTGCGATTGCATACCCTTTCATGCCGCTTTCATCGCCATTGTAGCACATTTCGTTTCCGTTAGCAATCTTTTTCATAGAGTTTCTTCCTTTCATATATTCCGGCGGCGCGCCGTTATTTACAGTGGGCAGGGAGATTGATGCAGCTTTATATTCAAATGTTTATTCGAACATGCGATATCATATTATATGTCTTATAAATTGGACTAATTGAAAGAAGGAAAAGAAATGGAAAGAAAATTGTGCGCCGCAGTTTGTGCCTGCCTACTGCTGGCTGGGTGCGGAACCGCACCGACGCAAAACACAGAACAATCGGCAGCGATTCAGACAACGGCATCAGAAGCAAACCCGGTTGTGGAAACAACCACGCCGCAGACAGTCCCGGAAACAACGGCCACTCCTGCGCCCAAAAATCCAACGCTTTCTGAAACTGTTGTATACGAAGATGATGATTTCAAATTGACTGCGAAAGAACTGGATTTCTCAAATAACGCCCAGTTAAAGATCAAATTTCTCGCCGAAAATAACTCAGATAAAAATGTAGTGTTTTTCGGGCAGAATTTTACAATAAACGGAATAACGCTTTCTGGCTATATGTATGTAAAAGTCGCCGCCGGGAAGAAAACGAACGATTACGCTACATTCCAATGGGACGATTTGGCAACTGCCGGAATAACAGAAATTGCAACGATTGTTGCGCAAGATGCCCACATTTCGGATACTGACAGTTACGAAACCATCGTAGAAACTCCATTCAAATTGGAAACGTCGATTGCAAATGATTATATTCAGGAAATCGACAAATCCGGCCAAACAATTATAGAAAAAGATGGTATTGTTGTCAAATATAGAGGCGTTTCAAAAACGTGGACTGATATTGAAAAATTGGATTTTTACGTTGAGAACAGCGGAGATCAAAGCGCAAACGTCATGGTAAAAGATGTTTCTGTGAACGGTTTTACAGTTTATGGAAATATGGTCGCAAGAGCCTATCCGAACTGCTCTACCTATGATTCTGTCACGTTTTTAAGCGACGATTTTAAGACGAACGACATAAAATCCATTGACGAAATTACTATTAGACTGTACGCCTGTGATAGCATGACATACAGGACGTTGTGGACATCTGATGAAATCAAGATTGCCCGGGAGCCGGCTGAAATAGCAAGAGACGACGAAGCCGACGCGGATTCTATGCCGCCTGACAGCGTCCTTTCAGTAGTAGAAGCCGCCACAGGCGGCGTGTATAACGACTTCGCTATCAAAAATGATGATGGGAACGTGCTTATCACCTGCACGTTCCCAGGAATGGGCAAGGCTGCGCCGCTTCTTCAAGCAGGCAATGCCGAACTTTTGGCTAATTGGAATCCGTTCGTTGAATCCTATCAAAAGGCCTGTGACGCGGTACGGGATTATTTGAAGAATGTGGGCTATGATGTCCCTGTAAAATGGGTTCTGTTGAACGATGAAGATACAAGCAAGTCCCTGCTCGAGATAGTAGACGGCGAAGTCATCTACGATGTTGCCAAAGACGGGAAGTAATTTGATTGCACCCGGCCCCCGGTGCCATTCAGGGGCCGGGCCTGCCGCCGGTCCTTTGCGTCCCTTGCCGGTTGCAGACTTACAATAGCATTTTTTATGGCAAAGTGTAAATAACAGGGATGATTTGTTGCTAATCAACCCTGTAAAATCAAAAATCATATTTGATATGGGAGGGCAAAAGTTATGGAATACCATCAAAATTCGACAATTGTCGCACAAATGCAGCCTATTTTTGATGCCCTCCCGGAAAAGCTCAAGGACGAGAAACTCCGGCGGGGGATGACGAACTAACAGCTTTCCGACGTATCAGGCGTTCCAATCGCCACAACAAGCCGAATCATTGCCGGGGCTGTCAGCAACCCCGGCATTTATCATATCGCCCCGCTCTGCGCGGCCCTGGGTGTGTCGATGGATGCGCTAATGGGCATGCCCACACAGGGTAGCAGCGCCGCAGAGCTGGACGGCCTGCGGCAGGAGCTAGAACACAAAACGGAATTGCTGGCCGAAAAAGAAGCTGCCGTCGGTCGTTTGCTGGACAGAAGCCGGATTTTGGAAAACGGGATCTCCGCCCGTGACGAACAAATTCAGCGGCAAGAGGAGGACATTCGCCGGAAAGATGCCGAAACAAAAGAGCTGCGCAACTTCTACAAGCCGCTAGTGTACGGTCTGTGTGGCCTGTGCATCCTGCTTACCGTCGTGTGGTGTATCTTTGTCGTTCTGGATGCCCGCCAGCCTGGCATAGGCCTGATACGTTCCGGAGCGGTATCCCCGCTGATCTGGGTAGGCGCTGCCACTGTGGTGGTACTACTAATCACACTATTGTGTCTTGCTGTCAGACGATTCTATCGAAAAATCGGGTGATTATTTATGGGCAGAAAGAAAAAAGCACCGCAAATCCGTATCCCGGAAATCAAACAGCTGCCGTCCGGCTCCTGGCACACCCGGGTAATGGTGGACGGGAAAAGAATTGCCATCACCAAACCCACGTATGATGAATGCGTGGCCGAATACCTAGCCATAAAAAAGGGAGTTGTCCAGGCAAAGGAAAAAGGTCCCCAGCGGTCGAAGACGCTGGAAGAGACGCTGACGGACTACATCAACGCCCGCCGTGGCTTCCGTTCCCCGGCCACAATTTGCGGCTATGAACGATATAGGAAAAACACCTTCCTCCAGATGATGCGCACCAACGTCTACACCGCCACGGATGCCCAGTGGCAGGCGGCGATTCAGCAGGAAAAAGCGGCTGGGCGTTCGCCGAAGTACATCAAAAACGCTTGGGGGTTGATTTCATCAGCCATCGAAGAAGAAACAGGCAGGCGGCCCACCGTAATGCTGTACCCAAAGGATGCAAAGCCAAGAATATATTTGGAGCCGGACCAAATCGACATTTTTGTGGATGCCATCAAGGGGACAGACATCGAGATTCCGGCCCTGCTGTGCCTGTCCAGCCTGCGCCGCTCTGAAATGCTGGCCCTGAAATGGGCCAACGTGGATATGAAAAACAAGATCATGCACATCCAGGGCGCGAAGGTGGAAGGGGAGCACGGCCTGGAATACAAGCCGCAGAACAAGACGGACAAGTCCCGCCGCACTGAGCCGATTATCCCGCCGTTGTACGATGCCCTGTCAAAAGCTCCACACACCGGCGAATTTGTTGTCACAATGCCAGCAATCACAATTACCAGGCACCTAAAAAAAGTCTGCGCCGCCGCCGGTCTCCCTGAGGTTGGAATGCACGGCCTACGGCACAGTTTCGCAAGTTTGGCTTACCACCTGCAAATCCCGGAAATGATTGCAGCCGAAATTGGCGGCTGGAATGATCTGGCCACGATGCACAATATTTACACCCATTTGGCCGAAAAAGATATTGCCAAACGGGGCCACCAGATTGTGGATTACTTCGACGCAGAGGCGATAAAAATCCGCAAATTGGCAACGGAATTGGCAACGGAAAATAAAACGCTCTAGGGAAATCGACGTTTTAAGCGTTTTTAACGTGGGTTCGAGTCCCATTATCCACCCCATAAAAAATGGACATCCTAAAAGGGTGTCCATTTTTTATGGAATCCGGCGGATAATGGGACTCGAAGAGGGC
>ULVN01084752.1_pt1 | contig 33845 bp, 24 predicted proteins | sample 1959491 | NCBI WGS metagenome assembly ULVN01 (sample SAMEA4835787, study PRJEB28245) | human gut metagenome | biome: gut microbiome; material: fecal sample | place: Denmark | collected 2008 | reverse complement strand
TTATAACTAACTGATAATCAATGATGACACTTCATCCAACCGAAGATGTGATGAAGTCAAGAAATAACGAAACGCGGCAGGAATTGTAGACGCAACTAAAGGCCCTCGCACGTTTTCAAGAACTCTAACAAGAATTCGACTCTGATTTTATTGCAAGTGTACCAGCAGAGTTATGCCAGCATCTTCCGTCTATAATCCGTACTTCGCCAATAAATAGTTTTGTTACGCTCTGAGAGAAAAGAGTGATGGATCAATTCCTGGGTTAACGAGTATTGAGTAGAGAAGTCATGAATATAAACCTCACACTGTCTCATCATGTTTAATCTTTAAGTTCTATTTTCATTTGCAATCCCAGTGTATCAAGCACGGCAAGCAATGTTGCTAACTGAGGATTACCGGTTCCACGCTCAATAGCCACAAGCGTGTTGATGCCTACACCTGCCAATTCAGAAAGCGTCAGCTGATTGACTTGCAACTCCTGCCTTCGTTTCTTTATGAATTCTCCAATTTCCTTAGTATTCACAATATATTGTTATTTTGTGGCAAAGATAAGTAAAATCATCCATAACAGCAAGTGCTTTCACAATAAATTGTGAAAGCACTTGCTGTTTTTTTTATTATCCTCGTCTGATTCCAAGTTTAGAAGCACTTGATGCGATACATGAAACCAAGTTCGATGCGCGAGGTGCTGTAGTCCTCAAGTCCGCATTTACGACTGAAGTCGTAGTGATGTCCGACGTAGGCCAGGAAGAGGCGCAGGTCCTGATCCTTGATAGGATAGTACTCCAGGCTGGCGAGATAGCCGATAGACTTACGGTAATCCTTGAGTTGCTCGATCTTGCTGACGCTCGCTGTCTCATAGGTGCCCTTGGCCATGAAGTTCCACCGTGGCACAAACTGCCAGTTGACCTTCGAGATCAGAGAGTTGTAGTGCACGTCGCTGAAGTAGGCGTTCTCCTGTCCGTCGAGGAAAGCACCGAGGTCGTTGGTGGCGATGCGCAGCCGGTCGAGTCCGTCCCACGCCCCCATGTAGTCGACATACCACTGCACGGTGGGCAGGTTGAGTTTTTGTCCGAATACCCACATGCGAGAGTACTCATGGCGTGCCTGCGTCTGCAAGCCCCAGCTCCATCGTGTCTGTAAGCGTCCGCCGAAGAAGTTTCCGTTCCAGTTGACGATATAGGTCAGGGGATTGTTGCTTTTCTCAAGCTGACGTATGCCGTCGCCACGCCCCGTGACAGCCACAGCGCCGGCACCATACTCGTCGGTGAACTTTCCGTTGTTGGCATCCGACACCTCCACGGCAATCTCCTGCGAGGGCACGGGATGGTAAGCCACCACCAGTCCCGCCATGAAGTTGTCCATGTTGTCGACCATGTCGGAATACTGATAGATATACATGGGGTTCTCGTCGAACTCATGTCCGCCCCAAATCTGGCACATCTTTCCGCCCATGACAGTGAGCTTGTCGCTGACGTTGTATCCTACCATCATGATGTCGGTGGCTTTGGCAAAGTTGTCCTCGCCCTGCGCCGTATTAGCCTTGTTCATGCGGTGGCGCAGACGGTAGAAGAGCTGTGGGGTGATGTTGCCTTTGATCTCCAGCCTGAGCTGTTTATTGGCCAACTTGCTGCTCCATGTGTGCCCGTCGTAGCTGGCTTGTGCCGAGGCGGCATAGTTGAAGTAGACGTTGAAGGCATCGTTTTTCTTCTCAAGGTTGGCAATGCGCTCAGCCAGACTGGTATAGTTGCCGTCGGGGCCTCCCATGCCGACATTATCTCCCTGTGCGGCAGCACCCATCGCAAGGAAGAGCGCGGCCGCCAATATCATCATTTTTTTCATGGCGGTAGACTGTTATTGGTTGGTTAATGAGTTGAGGATTCAGAAAGGTGCGGTGGTGTCAGTACTTTTGGAAATACTCCTGTATCTTCTGCCAGTCGCGTGTCTTGGTGAGTGCGAGCATGAGCAGCACACGTGCCTTCTGCGGATTGAGGGTGAGCGCGGCGATGAAGTGGTATTTGCTGTCGTCGACCTCACCATTGAGGCAGGTGGGTCCGGTGGGCACACGGCTGGAGCGTACGATGTTGATGCCCTTGGCACGCGCCTGCAGAGCCACGTCGAAGACATCCTTATAGAAGTTGCCGTCACCGACACCGGCGAGCACGATGCCGTCGAAGTTGGCGTCCATAAAGGCTTTCATGGGCAGCGGCGAGCAGTTGGCGTAGCCATAGACGATGCCAACCTTAGGCAGTGAAGTGAGATTATCGACATTGAATTCGCTCTTGGTGGTGTGGAGGTTGGTGATGTCGCGGCAGTAGATGGCCTGACCATTGTAGACATAGCCCACCTTGCCGAAGTTGGCAGCTTGGAAGGTAGCCACGTCGGTGGTGTGCATCTTCGTGACATCCTTAGCATCGAGCAGCAGATTGTTCATGCACACCATCACGCCACGGCCTACTGACTGCGGACTGGCGGCAGCGACGACACCGGCATAGATGTTTCCGGGTCCGTCGGCACTGATTGCCGTTGAGGGGCGCATGGATCCCACGAGGATGACAGGTTTGTCGCTGTGCACGGTGAGGTTGAGGAAGTAGGCGGTCTCCTCCATCGTGTCGGTACCGTGGGTGACGACGACACCATCGTAGCCTTCGTTGTTGAGCAGCTCATTGATACGCTTGGCAAGCTTGAGCCACACATTGTCGTTCATGTCCTGCGACCCGATGTTGACGAGTTGCTCACCGCTGACATCCGCCACGTCGAGCATTTGCGGCACGGCTTGTATCAAGGCTTGCACACCCACCTGTCCGGCACTGTAGGCAGAGTTGGTGGCTGAGGTACTCACTCCGGCAATGGTTCCGCCGGTGGCAATGATTCTGATCTTAGGCTTGGCATTGGCTGCGAGGCATACCACGAAGGTAAAGAGCAGCAAAAGCAATGAGAGACGTTTTGTTTTCATAACCAATATAATAAATAATGAATAATATATAATGAGTAAATGGTATCAGGAAAGCAGCAAGGTGACAAGATAGCCTACGCCGATGGAGACAAAGGTGGTGACAAAGCCGGGCAGCTGGAAGGAGTGGTTGATGACATACTTGCCCACATGGGTGGTGCCCGTGCGGTCAAACTCCAGCGCGGCAACCTCTGTAGGATAGTTGGGCAGGAAGAAATAGCCGTTGACAGCCGGGAACATCGCCACGAGGAGCAGCGGGTTGATGCCTAAGGCAATGCCTACGGGATAAAGTGTGGTGACGGTGGCAGCCTGAGAGAAGAGCATGATGCTCATCAGAAACAAGGCTACGGCAAAGAGCATCGGTGCCGTGGCGACCATGCCGGAGAGAGCGCTGTTGATGGCGTCGGCATTACCTGTGTAGAAAGTGGAGCCCATCCACGCTACGCCGAAGATGGCAATGACAGCGTTCATGCCCGCCGTGAAGATGTTGCCCTTGGGCAGTTCCTTCACGCTGGTCTTGCCGACAAGCAGGATGAGGATGGCATCGCTCATCATCACCATCTCGATCGTCTCGCTCATCGTCACGCCTTCGGGACGCAATGAGGGTACGAAGCCGAAGAGCACCACGAGGGCCACACCAAAGAAGAAAGCCCATACGGCACGCAGCGCACGTGGGTTATGCTCGGTCTCGGCCTCCTTGAGATTGTTGGCGTCGGCCTCGGGGTTGATGAGCCCCGCGCGCACGCGACGCTGATACTCCGGGTCATCGACAAGTTCCTTGCCGATATGGTTCTCGATAAGCGCGGCTATCAGGATGGCAACGATACTGGCCGGCAGGCAAACGATAAGGATGGTTCCCAATTCTATTCCTTGTCCGCCGAGCAGATCAGAAGATATCATCGCGGCCATGGCGGCAGACACGGGACTGCTGGTGATGCCCAGCGAGGCAGCGATCACCGAGAGGCTCATCGGACGCTCGGGCCGTGTCTTGTTGGCTTGGGCGATCTCACTGATGATGGGCAGCAGACTGTAGCTGGTATGTGCCGTGCCGGCAAAGACGCAAAAGGCAAAACAGCACAGCGGGCCATAGTACGTGATATGGTCGGGATGGCGGCGAAGAAACAGCGCGGCACGCCCCACGAGATATTCCAGTCCGCCCGTAGCCTGCAGGGCTGCCGAGGCTGTGATGACGGCAAGGATGATCAGCATCACGTCGATGGGAGCTTTTCCGGGAGCCAGACCAAAGACATAGACGAGGATAAAGGTGCCGAGCATGCCATAGATACCCAAGCCTACGCCGCCCACGCGCGCACCGATGAAAATGAACACCAAGACGACAAGCAGTTCTATCAGTATGAGGGTTGTTGCCATATTAGTTTTGCGTTTAGGTTTAATACTGCTGCAAAGATAAGGTTTTCTTGGATATAGTATTTAAGAATGGAACTGTTTTTTTTGTAAATTCCAAAACTATTCGCTATATTTGCCGCAACATTCACTATGGCCAGTCGCGGAAACCTTAGCTTACCCCAGCTTGCCGAACGCTATCACATACGGGATATCTTCGGCGGGAGTGTCGCCTACTTCTCTTCAAAAGAGGGCGGCAAGAGTGACTTGCGCGCCTATACCAACAGCATCAGCTGCCACGAGCTCCACCTCATCAGCTCGGGCACAGCCACTGTCACCGTGGGCGATGAGCGGATGGAACTGCATAGCGGTGATTTGCTTCTGCTTCATCCTTTCCAACCCGTCGACTGCTCCTTTCCCAACGACACGGAGACTGAGGGACTACTCTTAGAAGACAGCTTCTATCAGCAGCTCATGCAACTCGACGGCGGTGACGCTCCACTGATGCCCAAGGGCGGCACGGAGCCATGCCTCTATCATCTCGACGCGACACAGGCTGCGGAACTCAGTGGTATCTTCCAACAGATCCGACGCACAATACACTATGTACATATATATAAGGTGGAGATGCTACGCTCACTGGTGCACGTCTGCCTGCTCTTTGTCAGCGAACTGCCCTACGACCGCAGTCTCGTAGCGCCCGACCTCCGGCATAAGCAAGACATTCTGAGAATCTTCTTCTTCCTGGCCCATAAGCACTTCCGACAAGAGCGACAGATCGGATTCTATGCCGACAAGCTCAGCATCACCACCACTTATCTCAGCCGCGTGGTGCGTGAGCTCACGGGCAACACCATCAACAACTACCTCAACAACCTCGCCTTTGAGGAAGCCTGCACCATGCTGCGCTCCTCCGACATGCCCATCGGCGAGATCGCTTTCTCCTTAGGCTTCGGCGATCAGAGTGCCTTCACCAATTTCTTCAAGGCACACGCTGGCTGCACGCCCAAAGCCTATCAGAAGGAAAACAGCCAGCAGAACGATTAACTCTGCTTGGCGCTCTCGCCTATCTGCTTGTTGATCTCTTCCAGACTGATCTTCTTCCTTACCTTCACACGGTCGAAGCCTTGGCCATAGACACCTGTCACGGCACTCTGCGCCACAAAGGCGTCGGGGTCGATCTCATCGATAAGGTCGAAGATCAGACTCGACTCGCTGCGCTTGGCGATACAGAAGATGACTTTGATGTCCTTCTTGGAGTAGAAGCCGTTGCCGTTGAGCGTGGAGCAGCCGCGGTCCGCAATTTTGTTGATGGCCTCGCCAATCTCCTGATACTTGTCCGAGATGATGAGGAACTGCACGCTCTGCCGCAGTGAGTTGATGACATAGTCCACACAAAAGGACACGATGAACAGCAGCACATAGCCATAGAGCACCTTTTCCCACGACCGCAGCACTACGTAGCTGGACGTGATGATGGTCATGTCGCAAAGCAGGATGATGCGGCCCAGCGACACGTCACGGTACTTGTGCACGATGGCGGCAATGATGTCCGAGCCGCCCGTACTGCCGCCTGCTGACAGTCCGAGTCCCACACTCGTGCCCATGAACACGCCACCGACGATGCACGCCATGAACTTCTGGTCAGACAGTGCATGGATGTCCATGCCGAAGATATGCTGAAACAGCGTGGAGGCTACGGTGAAGACGACAACAGCATAGATGGTCTTGGCACAGAAGCGCCAGCCGAGCACGGCGAGCGCGGCGATGAGCAACAGCGCATTGAGCAAGAAATAGGTGTTCTGCACCGGTATGCCCGTACCCCAATAGACGATCGAGGCGATACCCACGATGCCGCCCGTGGTGATCTGGTTGGGCACGAGAAACACGTTGACGCCGATGACACCCAAGAGCATGGCGATGGTGATGATCACATAGTCGCGTATGGTGCGATAGACCGACTTACCTTTTCTTCTTTCCATTCTGTCGTTCAATAATTACTGTTCCGGATTTCTATGGTTATCTCGCGGAAATCGCGCCGTCCCTCTATGTAGTCGGCATAGAGCTCCTCTGCCGGACGTCCCTTGAGAAACTGACACGCTCCGCAGTTGTCGCAGTCACTGATGCAGCGGAAGGCCTCAACGACAAAGTGCTCTCGCTCCTCGCGTGTGGAGCCCTTGATGTCCGGCGGCGTCATCGGCGCTGCCTCCCTGCGAAACGCTCGCTGTATTCCCTGTTGATGTCGGCCAACTCCCGCTTGCCGTCGATATAGTCCTGATAGATACCGTCGACAGTGCCGCCGCCGAGCCAACAGCTTGAACAGTTCTCACAGCCGCCGGCCCCGCAGTCGAGCGAGCCGCGGATGATGCGGACGCGCTCCTCGCGCGTCGTGTCCTTGATGAGTATGCTTTTTCCCATAGTCTTGCAAACTTGCTTTTGATATGGCAAAAGTAATCATTTTCTGTCATATTTTCCCACTTTCCCCTGTATTTCTTTTCATCAGCGAATTGCCACCAACGACACACATTATACTATGGCGGAGATTTGTGCAAAGTTCGACTACAGCTATGGCCGTCACTCTGGTGGTACCCCCCCTTGCTCGTCTACACTTGATACTCTGCGAACTTACTAGTTTAGGAAGCAAACGCAGTATGCCACAACGATGACAAGTCAGCGAAATCTCACTTGAAGATCTGCTGCCACAGCGTCTTGTCGCTGACAACGATACGGGCTAAGACAGTTCCTTGTATATAGTCTCATGAGAGACATACCTGCCTTCCAATGCCAAACGGCCAGATATTTACCTGGGAGACCACTGCTTAGTAACAAGCAGTGAGACAACCTCAGTCCTTATCCCTGCTTTCACCGCGTGATTGCCGGGATGTCTGTGCTTGTGGTATGTGGCATTCGACTGAGCCGTATTCCAGTTGTATTTGCGACGACTGCCGCTGTTGCGCTTTAGCTCCCTTGTAATAGTTGAGGGGCTTACCCCTATAGCAGGGCTCAGGCAGAAGACCTAGACCCACAGTCTGTGATTTATAACGAAGAGCAACTGAATGCACTTAAACCGGATTCATCGCCTTAAACTTTAAGCAAAATTAAGTCTTTACGGTAACAATTGTTACCTCTGAAAGAAAAAAATCAATACCACGGAATAAAAAAAAACGTCAGAAGGTCACGAACTCAAAGAAATTACCTAACTTTGAGGCGAACTAATAGCAATAGCCCATGAAATCTAAGACACAATTCCTTCTGACGGTCCTTTTCTGGGGCAGCGCTTGGGGTATCATCGAAGCCTCCTTAGGGTGGGTGCTCCATGCCACCCACCTCCATCATGGCACGTCGAATATCCTCTTTGCCTTTGGCATCTTCTGTATGCTCTCCGCAGCAGCCCGGAGTGGCAAAGGCTCCGTTGCCGTCATGCTCACCGCTGTGGTGGCTGCTGTCATCAAGTTGTCGGACCTCCTTCTTCCCGGTGTTGAAGGCGGTGTGCTCCATCCCGCGCTCTATATTCTCTTGGAAGGAGCCATGATATCCGTCGTGAGCCAGTTTTTCTCTTTCCACTCACGCATAGCGCAACGTCCCACCTTGTCACTGTGGGAGACACGCCTCGCCGCCCCCGCTTTCGCCGTGGCGGTAGCGCTGACACTTATCACAGGCTAATGCCAGGCCTATGCCCACCCATCTACCGTCATCTTCCTCCCTGCTGACGGGTGCCATCCTCGCCGGAGGCCACAGCAGCCGTTTTGGGAGTAACAAAGCCCTCTTCGCTCCCCACGGCGAGCCCCTCATCAGCAAAGTTGCTGACCTGCTCCGTCCGCTTACGGGAGAAGTGCTCGTCAGTGCCAGTCCTGCCCATGCCGGGACATATGATTTTCTCGGTCTGGAGATCGTTGAGGACCTGCATCCCGACAGCGGTCCCTTAGGGGGACTGGAGGCGCTGCTCCAGCGCTGCAGCACACCCTGGCTGCTTGTCCTGACCTGTGACATGCCCTTTGTGGACAGCGACGCGCTCCTGACGATAATCAGCCACATACGGCAACCGGAAGAAAGTCGCCCTCACGATGGCTATCCCCGTGCATTCGCATGGCGACGCAGCGACGGCAGCATCTCACCCTTCCCGCTGCTTATAGAACAAGACGCGCTGGCCATTATCCAAGACCGCATCCGCGCTGGAAAATTAAGCATGAAAGGTCTGCTCTGCGCTGTGGACACCTATTATATCACGTCTCCTTCTGATCGCCTGCTCAGTAATATCAACCGACCGGAAGACTGGACAGATAGAAAATTTTCTAAAGACAATATAGCAAATACCTAAATCAAGCATTATGGTACAATCGCAATTCAAACTCAAAGGAACGCCCTCCTCAGCTCTTTTGGGAGCCACCCTCGGCTTCTTCTTTGGCGTGATGGCCATCTCGCTCTTCGGTCCTACGAGCACGACACTCGGTGCCGCCATGGGCTTGGGCGCTACGGAGCTCGGTCTGCTCGTCTCTGTGCCGTCACTCACCGGTTCTCTGCTGCGTATACCTTTCGGCGCCATGGTCGACACCAATGGCGGTCGGCGAGGATTTCTTTTTCTACTCGCCGCGGCTGTCTTAGGGCTTGGGGCATTGAGTATACTCTTCACTCTATATCCCGTAGAGACTCCAGGAAGCATGACGGGTCTCTACCCCATCGTTCTGTTACTTGGTTGCTTGGCTGGATGCGGAATTGCCACATTCTCTGTTGGAGCTTCACAGTCAAATTATTGGTTTGCCAAGAGTCGTCAGGGCTATGCCTCCGGCATCTATGGCGGACTGGGTACTACATCTGCTGGCATCCTGGCCTTCGCCCTTCCACTACTGCTACATCGCTTTGGATTTACAGCCGCCTACTATATTCTTACGGGCGTGATGCTCCTCGGTCTCCTATTATATATATGGCTAGGTGCCAATCCGCCCTACTTCCAGTTTCTCAAAGCCGGTAAAAGCGCAGAGGTGGCGCACGACAACGCACTGGCCTGCGGGCAAGAGCTCTTCCCAAAAGGCAATGCCGCTACAAGTCTGAAAATCTCGGCCCGCATCCCACAGACATGGATGCTCGTTCTCTGCTATTTCACAACTTTCGGCGGGTTTATGGCTTTGACAGCTTGGTTTCCTACATTCTGGAAGAAAGGCATGGGACTGGACCCGATGCTTGCTGGAGGTCTCACGGCAGTATTCTCTATCCTTGCTGCCTTGCTACGCGTGCCAGGTGGTAGACTATCCGACCGCATCGGCGGCGAAAAGGTCTCCATGGGCGCCCTTGCTTTATTGGCAGTTGCCGGTCTGCTGATGAATATCCCAATGGGATGGGTGGGCCTCTTCTTCGTCAGCCTACTCATCGCTGTGGCATTTGGCTTCAACAATGGCGCCACGATGAAGCTTGTACCCGTATATGTCAGTGAGGGTGTGGGCGGTGCCAACGGTTGGGTAGGTGGACTCGGCGCTTTCGGCGGCTTTGTCTTCCCTCCTTTGATGGGTCGCCTCGTTGACCTCTCGCCGACAAATGGCTACGGTCTTGGCTTTCTGCTCTTCACTGGACTTGCCGTGCTCGTGATGGTCATCAACTACTTTGGCATGATGCGCAATAAATCATGACTCGAACTTTATTTTTATGCTATGAACACAATATTCAACAATCTAAAATATTTCATCAACCGCAAGGACGTGACCAATGAGGAGTGGGAGCATTTCTACTGCACACGCTGGGCCCACGACAAGGAGGTGCGCTCCACCCACGGCGTGAACTGTACCGGTTCCTGCTCGTGGCGCATCTTCGTGAAGAAAGGCATCGTCACGTGGGAGATGCAGCAGACCGATTACCCCGCGACACGTCCTGGGCTACCCAACCATGAGCCGCGAGGCTGTCCGCGTGGTGCCAGCTACAGCTGGTATCTCTATAACTCCGGACGCGTGAAGCATCCGATGATTCGCAAGGAGCTCCTCGACCTCTGGGAGGCTGCCTTGGCCCAGCATCCCGAACCCGTCGAGGCGTGGGCGTCAATCATGGAGGATGAGCAGAAGCGCAACAGCTATAAGCGGGTGCGCGGACTCGGTGGCTTCGTACGCCTCGACTGGCCGACAGCACTGCAGATTATGGCGGCCAGCAACATCTATACCATCAAGAAGTTCGGGCCCGACCGCTTAGTGGGCTTCACGCCGATTCCTGCCTTCTCCATGCTCAGCTACGCCTCCGGCACACGCTACCTCAGTCTGCTTGGCGGTGCCTGCCTGAGCTTCTACGATTTCTATTGCGACCTGCCACCATCGTCGCCTCAGACGTGGGGCGAACAGACTGACGTACCGGAGAGCGCAGACTGGTATAACGCATCGTTCCTCCTTCTTTGGGGCAGTAATGTGCCTACGACACGCACTCCAGATTCGCCGTTCTACACACAGGTGCGCTATAAAGGTACACAGGTCGCTGTCATCTCACCCGACTATAGCGATGCTTCGAAGTTCGCCGACGTCTGGATGGCACCCAAGCAAGGTACCGACTCTGCACTGGGCATGGCGATGGGGCATGTCATCCTCAAGGAGTTCTACAAAGACCGCACGGTGCCCTACTTCGACGACTATGTGCGCAAGTTCACCGATCTGCCTTTCCTCGTAAAGCTAGAAGATACTGGCGACGGGCACTATGCCTCCGGCATGCTCCTTCGAGCTGCTGACCTCAAGGATAATTTTGGGGTGAAAGCGAAGGCCGAATGGTATCCCATCACGATTGATGATATTTCGGGCGAGCTCGTCACACCCAACGGCAGTATCGGCAGCCGATGGAACGACGAGGGTCGATGGAACCTCAAATGCGAAGACGTCAGAACGGGTAAGCCCTTCACACCACGCTTGTCGCTGATAGACCACCGCGACGACGTCGTGACACTCCTCGACCCATACTTCGGCGGTACCGACTATCAGAATCCCCATTTCGCCGCTACCCGCCACCCCGACATCATCGAGCACAAGGTGCCCGTCATACATATTGAGACGAAAGACGGTATGGTGTGCTGCGCCAATGTCTTTGACCTATTAATGGCACATTATGGCATCGACCGCGGACTTGACGACGCCAACTGCGCCACGAGCTACGACGATGACCTGCCTTACACACCGAAGTGGCAGGAACAAATCACCGGCGTGAAAGCCGAGAAGGTCATCCAGACGGCCCGCGCCTTTGCTGCCACAGCAGAGAAGACACGCGGCAAGAGCATGATCATCATCGGTGCCGGCGTCAACCAGTGGTATAACACCGACATGACCTACCGCGCTGCTATCAACATGTTGATGCTCTGCGGCACCCTCGGTGTCAACGGTGGTGGCTGGAGCCATTATGTCGGTCAGGAGAAGGTGCGCCCACAAGCTGGCTGGGCACAGATGGCCTTCGCCTTAGACTGGAAGCGCCCACCACGCCACATGAACACCGTGAGCTATATCTATGAGCATGCCGACCAATGGCGCTACGAGAAGGTGACCGTCGACGAGCAACTGTCACCCCTTGCCCATAAGGAGCCATGGAAGGGCCTGACGCTCCTCGACTGCAACATCAAGAGTCAACGGATGGGCTGGCTGCCGTCGTCACCGGCGTTCAACCGCAGCTCCCTCGCCCTGTGCCGCGAAGCCACCGAGGCCGGCATGAGCGAGAAAGACTATGTCTGCCAGCAGCTCCATGAGGGCAAGCTGTCACTGGCTGCCGAAGACCTCGACGCAAGGGAGAACAGTCCGAAGGTACTCTTCATCTGGCGCGCCAACCTCATCGGCTGCTCAGCCAAGGGCATGGAATATTTTATGAAGCATCTCCTCGGCGCACAGAACAACGTGCTTGGCCAAAACCTAGAGCAATGTGGACAGCCCTTGCCGAAATACGAGAAATGGCATTCCGAGGACACCGTCGGCAAACTCGACCTCGTGGTGAACATCGACTACCGCATGACGCAATCGAGCATCTTCGCCGATATCGTCCTGCCCGCCGCCACATGGTATGAGAAAGAGGACATCTCCTCGACCGATATGCACCCCTTCCTGCATCCTTTCAGTAAAGCCGTCGACCCAGTATGGGAGAGTCGCACCGACTGGGATATCTTCCGCGAACTGTCAAAGGTCTTCTCCAAGATGGCACACGGGCATCTCGGCCACGAGAAAGACGTGGTCTACACACCGCTGGCCCACGACAGCGCCGGAGAAATCAGCGAGCCACTTGACGTGAGCGACTGGAAAGAGACAGGAGAGATGCCAGAGCCGGGGCGCAACATGGGCAACCTCGTCGTAGTCACGCGCGACTACCCCGACATCTACCGACAATTTACTACCGTCGGTCCTAATATCCGCGACAAGGGCATCGGCGGCAAGGGCATCGGCTGGTCGGCACAAAAGGAATACGACGAGCTCAAAGCCATGAACGGTGTGGACCGCGAGGAAGGCATCAGCCAAGGCATGCCCCTCATCCGCGAGGCAACGCAAGCCTGCGACGCTGTGCTCACCCTCGACCCCACGAGCAACGGCGATGCCGCCTTCCGCTCATGGAAAGCGCTGGAGAAGAGTGTGGGACTGCCTCTGGCGGAACCGCTCACGGCAGACTTCGGCAAGACGAAATACACCTATAAGGACCTCGTCGCCCAGCCCCGCCTGTCACTGCCCACACCCATCTGGTCGGGTATCAACAACAAGACCACGGAGTATACCGCCAACTACACCAACATACATTATCTCATCCCGTGGCGCACGGTGACCGGTCGTCAGAGTTTCTATCAGGACCATCCATGGATGCGTGCCTTCGGTGAGACCCTTGTGAGCTACAAGCCGCCACTGGCGAAGAAGGAAATCAACAACCTCAAAGAGCGGCTCCATCTCAGCGACGACACGCTGGCACTGAACCTGCTCACGCCCCATAACAAGTGGACCATCCACTCGTCGTGGAACGACAACCTGCTGATGCTCACCCTCGGACGCGGTGGTCCCGTCATCTGGATGAGCGAGACCGATGCTGCCAAGCTCAGCATCCGCGACAACGACTGGGTGGAGGTCATCAACGACAACGGATCGGCCATGGCACGAGCTTGCGTAAGCCAGCGCATCCCCGAGGGCGCTCTCTATATGTATCACAACCAAGGCCGTACTGTCAACGTGCCGCTCAGTCCGCTGACGGGCAACCGAGGGGGCATTCATAACTCCATCTCGCGGCTCTGTCCCAAGCCTACACATATGATAGGTGGCTATGCGCAACTGTCATACAGCTTGAACTATTACGGTACGATAGGTGCCAACCGCGACGAGTATGTGCTGTTGAGAAAAGTCGACAACGTAAATTGGGAATAAGATGAAGATCAAGACACAAATAGCAATGGTCCTCAATCTGGACAAATGCATAGGTTGCCACACCTGCTCCGTGACCTGCAAGAACGTGTGGACATCACGCAAGGGTATGGAATATGCGTGGTGGAACAATGTGGAGACCAAGCCAGGACCCGGTTATCCTAAGAAGTGGGAAGACCAGGATAAATACCGCGGAGGATGGGTGCGAACCAAAGACGGCAAGACCGAGCTGCGTCTCGGCAACCGTCCGAAGGTGATGTCACAGCTCTTCTCCAATCCTTATCTGCCTCAGGTGACCGACTATTATGAGCCGTTCACCTTCGACTTCTCATCATTGAAAGGCAAGCGGCGGCTGAAGACACCACCCTCTGCTCGTCCTTTCTCCATGATTACAGGAAAGCAGATGGACAAAGTCAAGGACGGTCCCAACTGGGAGGATGACCTCGCAGGAACATTCGACGAACGCAAGAGCGACCCCAACCTCAACGGCATTGAAACGCAGGGCTTTGAGGAGTTTGAGCGTACGTTTATGTTCTACGTGCCCCGTCTGTGCGAGCACTGTCTGCATCCGGCCTGTATCCCCAGCTGTCCATCAGGAGCCATCTACAAACGCAAGGACGGCGTAGTACTAATCAACCAGGACCGCTGCAGGGGCTGGCGCCAGTGCGTGTCGGCTTGTCCGTATAAGAAAATTTATTTCAACCACCAGCGGATGAAGAGCGAGAAATGCATCTTCTGCTATCCGCGCATCGAGGACGGACAGCCCACGGTGTGCAACGAGACCTGTGTGGGGCGCATGCGCTACCTCGGTGTCATCCTCTACGATGCAGAGAAGATCGACGACTACGCCGCTGCTGATGAGCGCGAACTGGTCAGCCGTCAGCGTGAGATGATCCTCGACCCCAATGACGCCGAGGTTGTCGCCGAGGCGGAGCGTCAGGGCATCAGCCACAACTATATCCTGGCAGCGCAGAAGAGTCCAGTCTACAAACTCATGAAGGAGTGGGCCATCGCCTTCCCCCTTCACCCAGAGTACCGTACACTACCCATGGTGTGGTATGTACCAGCCATGAGTCCAAAGAAAGAGAAACTTTCTGAAGAAGAGCAGAAAGCCGACAGCAGTAATACTACGGAGATGGACTATTTCGCCAAGGTCGACGACATGCGCATCCCAGCACAGTATTTCGCCAACCTGCTCACGGCGGGAGACCCACAGCCCATCCGCGAGGCCCTTGCCAAGCTCGTCGCCCTGCGTGCGTTCATGCGACGGAAGACCGTCGACGGTGTGGAACCCCCTGACGTGCCCGAAGCTTTGGGACTCTCGGCAGAACAATACGACGACATGTATCGTCTGCTCGCCATCGCTGACTATGAAGACAGATTTGTCATTCCCTCAGCACCCAAGCAGCAAGGCAGCCATCATTTTGACGAGCGGACGGGTCTCGGCTTCGACGATGAAGAACAGAACTTCGTAGAAGGCTGCAAGCGGCACAATCTCTTCGGCGGTAGGTAAACAAAGCCATAGACGATGATACAGACATATAACATTCTCTCCCTCCTCCTCGACTATCCCACAGAAACACTGTGGGACAGCCGCAATGAGGTGCTCCCGGCTCTCATGGACGAGGGCGTGCTCAATGAGAAAGCACTCGACCGCCTCCGGTCCTTCCTCAACTATGTGGCGACGTTTGACAACGCACGCAGTTGGCAAGCCGCCTACAGCGACCTCTTTGATACCGCAACGAAGACCAACCTCTATCTCTTCGACATGGTCTATGGTACGAGTCGCGACCGCGGACAGGCCATGGTAGATCTGAAAGAGGAGTATCTCAAAGCAGGACTCATGCCTGTCGAAGACGAGCTACCAGATTATCTGCCGATGTATTTGCAGTATGTTGCCAGCATGGGCAGCAAGACAGAGGCACATGCCGCTATCGACGACATCCGTGACGTACTCTCGAAAATGGACGACCGGTTCCGGAAGGAGCGGCATCCCTATGAGCCGCTCATCGCGCTCTTGAAAGAACTTTAAACACCCGACGCTATGCACACTTTTCTATTCCAATATCTCCCATATATCGCCGGCGCACTGTTCGTCTGTGGTGTCACTTACCGCATCGCAGCGCAAGGTAAGACAGTGCAAGCTTATTCCACTCAGTTTCTGAGCAACGACCCGCTACTCAAGTGGGGCAGCAACCTCTTCCATGTAGGCATCATCCTTGTGTTCTTCGGACATATCTTCGGACTGCTCGCTCCTGAGTGGTCCTACGACTGGCTCATCACCAACGAGCAGAAACGACAGCTCGCCATCATCATGGGCAGCGGTGCGGGACTCATCACCCTCGTGGGAATCTGTCTGCTGACACTGCGACGCTTCACCAACAGCCGTGTCGTGGCCAACAGCCATCTCGGCGACTATCTCTTTGTGGTGCTCATCTTCCTACAGATTGTCACAGGACTGCTGGGAACCGTAGAGACCGTCAACAGCGACCTCGACCACTATATGAACCTCGACCGCTGGGCGCAGGGACTCTTCACCTTCCTGCCCGGAGCCTCCGACTATATCGTTCATGCCTCGCTGCCCCATAAGATTCATATCCTTCTCGGCTTCCTGCTCGTCATCATCTTTCCTTTTACCAAGCTGATGCACATGACAGCCATACCCGTGAGGTATCTCATCGACTATTTCCAACGGATGATAAAAAGATAATCATTCATAGTATTCAAATAAAAACGCAAGCACATTATGTTGTTACTATCTGCTGCCGTGGCGGCACTGCCCTTAACGGCCAAACCTCTCATGGATACAGCCCAAGTGTTCCACTTGGGCGAAGTGAAGGTGTTTGAGCACCAACGTACTTTCAAAGCCAATCAGGTCAGCGATGACTTTATCAAGTCGACAGACATACAACGCGTCTCCGAAGCCCTCAACTGGGTGCCGGGACTCATCGTCCAGGAGGCAGGCGGTCGTAGCGAAGCCGGCTTCACACTCCGCGGCATCAGCAGCGCCGACGTGCCCATCTATATAGACGGCGTGCCCATGACGGCACCCTACGATGGCACCGTAGACCTCTATCGACTCCCCGCCGGAATGCTAAGCAAGATAGATGTCAACAAGTCGGCCAGCTCGCTGCTTCTTGGCGGCAACACCTTAGGACCATCTATCAACCTCATCTCACGACAACCCCGGAAGCCGCTGGAGTTGCATTTCGACATGAACACGCTCTGGCACGGCAACCTCAACGTGGGTGGACGCTGGGGTCAGTGGTTTGCGCAGGTGGACATGGGCTATGCCAACGTCAGCAACTTCCGACTTCCACACAGCTATCCTACCGACTCACCATATCTTGACGGACACAAACGGCTCAACTCCCGGACACGGGACGTCAACCTCAACGCCAAGGTAGGCTTCGTGCCCAATGCCACCGACGAGTATGTCGTGGGCTACACACTCGTGCGCGCTGAGAAACATATCCCACCTTATCTCGGTGAGAACGGAAAGGCACAGTTCCGTATCTATCCTGAATGGAACAAGGACGAGGTCTATTTCCATTCCATGACACGGCTGACTCCCACACTCACACTGAAGAGCCGGCTGTGGTACGACACCTTCAAAAACACACTCGACTCCTACGACGACTTTACCTATTCCACTCAGCAGGGCAAGCAGGGATGGACGAGTGTCTACAACGACTACGCCTTGGGGGCGAACGCCAACTTCATCTGGTCTACAGCCAACAACAACGACCTGAAGTTTGGCGTGAACTACAAATATGATGTCCACCGTTCTCATAATGTGGGCGAACCGGTAGCACATATCACCGAGGGCATCTACTCTTTTGTCGTAGAGGACGAAGCGCGCCTCAACCGGCAGTTGTCCCTCACGGCTTCTATAGGATGGTTTGGACGTCAGGGCTACAAGGTGGAGGAATACAACAGCAAGACAGGTATCTCTGACCTGCCCAACTCCCATGACAGCAACATCAATGCCCTTGCCGCACTCGACTACCATCCTTCTGCCAACCAGCACCTCAGGTTCACGATGAGCCGCTCCTCGCTCTTCGCCCGTATGAAGGACAGATACTCTTATAAGCTCGGTAAGGCCATTCCGAATCCCGACTTAGGCACACAGAACGCCATCAACCTCGATATCGCCTACGAAGGACGTTGGCATAACCTCTCCTGGCAGGCAGGAGCCTTCTATAACTTCATCAACGACATCATTCAGGAGGTCACGGGCGTCGATGCCAGCGACCCAAAGATCTATCAGTTGCAAAATCGGGGAAAGGCACAGTACCGTGGTTTTGAGTTTGGCGCCGGCTATGAACTTTCCTGGCTGACGGCTCATGCCAACTACAGTATGACCGATCAGCGCAACATGGACAACAAGGATCTGAAATTCCTCTACAGTCCGAAGAGCAAGTTTACAGTCTTCATGGAATTTAGACCCATCTGGCACCTACGCCTGCAGGGACGTCTGATAGCACAGAGCAAAGCCTTCTCGTCGTCCGACGGCAGCACCTCCACGGCTGGCTTCGCCACCATCGATGCCAGCCTGGCACGGAAGATATGGAAGACAGATGTCAAGGTGGGGGTGCTCAACGTTGCCGACCGGGTTTACGAATACACAGAGGGATACCCCTTGCGTGGCCGCACATGGTATGCCAGTATATCCTTTGATTTATAAGATATGAAGATAACTATTTTCACAGGACCGCGTGGTGCCGGTAAGTCCACGCGCTTCATACACGAATACCGAAGCCACGGCAACGGCCTCTGCTTCTTCTCCTTGAAGAAGCGGGATGGCATGGGCAATGTCTGCGCCTACGACCTCGTGCTCTACCCTAAGAACGAGACTCTGCCTTTCTTTGTGAAAGACCCAGATGTCGACATGGAGACAGCATCGAAGGAGACGCTGGCGGTCAGAGACCTCACCAACGGGCTGATGCACAGTTGCAGCTATTTCGTTCATCTCTCTGCCTTCGACCGCGCTATGCAATATTATAAGGAGCATCCAGAAGCCAAAGAAATATGGATAGACGAGATTGGGCGCATAGAAGTGGCAGGCAAGGGCTTTTATGAATTGCTGATGAATGCCATTGCTGACGGTAAAGATGTATTTATCGTAGCACGCAACAATTTTGTACCAAAACTCATGCCCCTGCTGCCAACTGATGCTGACATCAATATAGTGGAAATCAACACTAATAAAACCGAAACACCTACATGATGATTTAAAGCCCTTCCAACGGTAATAATCATTGAAGCAAATATCAAAGGTTTATTTCTTCTATTTGTGTACAACTAACATCTCGTTGATAATAAAATAGACTTCTACCATGACGGAGTTGGGTGATTTCCTGTTTCAAAACGAAAAGAATGTCTATAAAAAAGCGATAGGACTATGATTCTTAGAAAAAAAGTACTATATTTGCAAGGTAAGATTAAAAATAAGAGTCAAAGACTATGATGAAACCAACCATTCAGATACGCTGCAAAAACAATGGGCAGACGCTCACCGCACCCATTGGCAGCACACTTTCAGAAGTGTTTCACAACGCAGGTATTGACATGAAATACGGACCGATCTGCGCCAAGGTCAACAACAAGGTGGAGGGTATGCACTACCGCATCTACCACAACAAGGACGTGGAGTTTCTCGACATGACCTCCGGCTCGGGCTCCCGCAACTACACCCGCTCGCTCTTCTTCGTACTCTGCAAGGCCGTCCATGACCTCTATCCACAAAGCAAGGTGGTCATCGACATTCCCGTGAGCAAGGGCTACTACGTCGATCTGACCATCGGCCACGAGGTCACCGACAGCGATGTGGCGAGTATCCGCCAGCGCATGCAGCAGATCATCGACGCCAAGATGCCGATCCGCCGCTTCGAAGTGCCCACCGAGGATGCCGTCAAGATGTTTGAGGAGAAAGGCGACAAGGCCAAGTCGAAGCTCCTGCGCAGTGCTGGCTCGCTCTATACGACCTATTATCAGATCGACGACTATGTCGACTACTACTATGGCTCGCTGCTGACCAACACGTCGAAGATCTATCTCTTCGGACTGGAGAAATACTTCAACGGACTGCTCCTGCGCATTCCCGACCTCAAAGACCCGGGCGTGCTGCCACAGATGACGCGGCAGGACAAGATGTTTGAGATCTTCCGCGAGCACCATCGCTGGCAGGAGATCATGGGACTGCGCACCGTCGGCGACTTCAACGAGATGGTGCGCAAGGGGCAGGCTACCAATCTGATCAATGTCTCGGAAGCCTTGCAGGAGAAGAAGCTCACAGAGATCGCCGACGAGATTGCCAGCCGCAAGGACGTGAAACTCGTGCTCCTCGCCGGACCGTCTTCTTCCGGGAAGACCACTACCTGCAAGCGTCTAAGCATACAACTGCTGGCCAACGGCATCAAACCTCTGCAGATCTCGCTCGACGACTATTTCGTCGACCGTGAGCACACGCCCAAGGACGACAAGGGCGAATATGACTACGAGAGTATCTATGCCCTCAACCTCAAGCTCATCAACGACCAGTTCAATGCGCTCTTCCGCGGCGAAGAGATAGAGTTGCCGAAGTATAACTTCCAGACGGGACGCAGCGAGAAAAGTGGCAAGAAACTGCGCATGCAGCCCAACAACGTACTCGTCGTCGAGGGCATCCACGCCCTGAACCCTGAGCTCACGGCACAGATTCCCGAAGCACAGAAGTTCCGCGTCTATGTCTCGGCGCTGACCACCATCCTGCTCGACGACCACAACTATATCCCCACGACCGACAACCGCTTATTGCGCCGTATCATCCGCGACTATAAATACCGTGGCGTCAACGCTCAGGAGACGATCCACCGCTGGCCGTCGGTGCGTGCGGGTGAGAACAAATGGATCTTCCCCTATCAGGAGAACGCCGACGTGATGTTCAACTCGGCCATGCTCTTCGAGCTCGCCGTCATCAAACAGCAGGCCGAACCGCTTCTGGAACAAGTGCCAGAGAACTGCGAGGAGTACAGCGAAGCTTACCGCCTGCGCAAGTTCCTGAAGTACTTCCAGCCTATCCCCAACCGCGACATCCCGCCGACAAGCCTGCTCCGTGAGTTCTTGGGTGGCAGCTCGTTTAAATATTAACAAACAGCTCTGTACTATTAACTCCCCAAAAAATGATCATACTTATCCTTGGTATCATTATCCTATCTTGTATCATCGCAAGAGTATATACACACGCTTACAAGAGGAAGGGCGAGATCCTTCCTCTGTTATGCGTGATTGTATTTGTTCTCATCAACAAACTGATGCGAGTAACTTTGGGGGCAACCCTTATCGAAACGATACTAATATCTGTTTTGTACTTATCCTTACTGGCAGTGGTAATAAAGTTTTTGATTTGCAAAAAATGATCAAGACAGCAGCGTTTTATCTTTTTACTTTGATACAATTATACCTATATTCTCTACTTTCTCGTATTTTTTTAAAAAAAGCGCAACATCATACTGTTTTTTTCCTTACCTTTGCAATATGGTGTATGCGTTTGCCTATCACCAAGCCAATTATTTAAATCTATTATTATATATGAACTATCGAAAACTAATGCTCTCTTTGGCACTGTGCCTGCCTTTGTCGGCACTGGCCAAACAAATCCTCGTGCAGTCGCTCCATCTCTCTCTCGTGCTCAACGCCGACGAGGGCAGGCAACCAGAATATGTCTACTTTGGTTCAAAACTCTCCGGCGCAGACTTGCAGACACTGCAACGTCCACAGGGCGGGCGCATGAATGCCTATCCCGCCTATGGCATGGACTGTCCCGACCCGGCTGCCTTTGCCTGCCGCCACGCCGACGGCAACCTCTCGACACAGCTCGTCGTCACAGGATCCGACGTGAAAGGCAACGTCACAACCATCCATCTCAAGGATCCCGTATACAATCTCTTTGTCGACCTGAAATACCGCACCTACAGCGATGTGGATATGATCGAGGCTTGGACTGAGATCACAAACAAGGAGAAAGGCACGGTCACGCTCACCTCTTTCGCCTCTGCCATGCTGCCCATCCGCCGCGGCAATGTGTGGATCAGCCATATCAGTGGAGCATGGGGCAACGAAGCCAACGTCACCGATGAGCCCCTCTCCGCCGGTGAACTGACGCTGCGCAACCACAACGGCGTGCACAATGCGCAAGGACAGCACGCTGAGGTGATGTTCTCCCTCGACGGCAAAGGCAAAGAGAACAGTGGCGACGTCATCGGCGCCGCCCTCTGCTACAGTGGTTGCTACAAGCTGAAAACGGTCACCGATGACAGTGAGTACCACTATTTCTTTGCCGGCATCGACGAGCAGAACTCGGAATACCATCTGCGTCGCGGCGAGACCTTCGTCACCCCACCCGTGGCTTTCACCTTCTCCAAGGAAGGCAAGTCAGGCGTCAGCCGCAACTACCACCACTGGGGCCGCGAGTATATGCTTGCCCACGGCAACAAGGAGCGCATGATCCTGCTCAACAGTTGGGAAGGTGTCTACATGGACATCAACGAGAAGGGTATGGACCAGATGATGGGCGACATCGCCGGCATGGGCGGTGAGCTCTTCGTCATGGACGACGGATGGTTCGGTGAGAAGTATCCTCGCAAGACCGACAACGCCGCTCTCGGCGACTGGGTGGTGGACAAAAACAAACTGCCCAACGGCATCGACGGTCTCCTTGCCGACGCAAAGAAGCATGGCGTGAAGTTCGGAATCTGGATTGAACCCGAGATGACCAACACCAAGAGCGTGCTCTATGAGAAGCATCCCGACTGGATCATCAAGGCTCCCGGGCGCAATCCTGTCCTCGGACGTGGCGGCACGCAGCTCGTTCTCGACATGAGCAACCCGAAGGTGCAGGACTTTGTCTTCTCTGTCGTCGACAATCTGATGACAAAGCATCCCGGCATCGCCTACATTAAGTGGGACGCCAACATGGACATCATGAACCACGGCTCGCAGTATCTCTCGATGAACGACCAAAGCCATCTCTATATCGACTACTACCGTGGCTTCGCCAAGACGCTTGACCGCATCCGCGCCAAATATCCCGACCTGATCATCCAGGACTGCGCCAGCGGTGGTGGACGTGTCAACTGGGGCACACTGCCTTGGTTTGATGAGTTCTGGACCAGCGACGACACCGATGCCCTGCAGCGCATCTACATACAGTGGGGCACGAGCTACTTCTTCCCGGCCATGGCCATGGCCTGCCATATCTCGGCATCGCCTAACCACCAGACCGGACGTATCATCCCGCTGAAATACCGTATCGACGTGGCCATGAGCGGACGACTGGGCATGGAGATCCAGCCAAAGAACATGACCGAGGCCGAGAAGACGCTCTGCCGCAACGCCATCGCCGAGTACAAGCAGATCCGTCCCATCGTGCAGATGGGCAACCTCTACCGCCTGCAGAGTCCCTATGACAAGCAGGGTGTGGCCAGTCTGATGTATGTCAGTGACAGCAAGGACAAGGCTGTGTGGTACTGGTGGAAGACCGAGACATTCGTGAACCAGCACCTGCCACGCGTGCGTATGGCTGGTCTCGACCCCGCCAAGCGCTACAAGGTGCATGAACTCAACCGTATTGACAACACACCGCTCGACTGCGAGGGCAAGAGCTACTCCGGTGCATACCTCATGGAGCACGGGCTCGACATGCCTTATTCTCATAACGTCAACTGGAACGAGCGTACCAGCTGGGCCAGCCGTGTACTGTATCTCACAGCAGAATAGGAGCCTCACCCCCCTCCAGCCTCACCCCTCTCCCAAGGAGAGGGGAGGAATTACCGACAAGAATCGGAATGGGGTGAGACATTGAGGTGATACTTATCTCCGTCATCCTCCCCTTGAAGGTAATCACTCCCCTCTCCAGCCTCACCCCCTCACCCCTCTCCCAAGGAGAGGGGAGGAATTACCGACAAGAGTCGGAATGGGGTGAGACGTTGAGGTGATACTTATCTCCGTCATCCTCCCCTTGAAGGTAATCACTCCCCTCTCCTTGGGAGAGGGGTTGGGGGTGAGGCTACTGTTCTTTAACTACCAAAAACCATGATCAACAAACTATTCTTCAGTATTGTCACCTTATTATTATTGGTGACCACTCCCCTCTTCGCTGACCAGCGGTGGGAAGGAACATGGGCTACCGCACCGGAGTTTACCGGTCCGAGCGACATGCCCAAGACAAGTCTCTCTAACCGTGCGGCGCGCCAGATCATCCACGTCTCGATGGGCGGTACCACGCTGCGCATGCAGCTCAGCAACCATTTCGGCAACGGACCCGTGGACATCACCGCCGTGTATGTCGCCGACCCTGCCGATACGCCTCAAGGCAAAATCCTGAAACAGGAAACCAACGTCCTGCCCTGCAACGCTCGCATCAACGCCAAGACGGTGCGCTACCTGACTTTCAACCATCGGCGAAGCCTCACGCTCGATGCCGGCAAGGACATCTATTCCGACCCATTCGGCTATCAGCTGCGCCCCGGACAGCGTCTCGCCGTCACCGTGGTCTATGGCAAGCGCACGCCTGAGCACGCTACTTCTCACCGCGGCAGCCGCACCACCACGTATATCATCGCCGGAAAGGGCGCACCAAAGGCTGACTTCAGTAAGGGCGAGAAGGCAGACCACTGGTACAACATCACCCGACTGGAAGTGCTCAGCAACACCCCGCACGAGGTCATCGCCGTGCTCGGAAACTCCATCACCGACGGACGCGGCTCGACGACAAACTTGCAAAACCGCTGGACCGACTTCTTCTCCGACGCGCTCAATGGCATCGCAACCTGCTGCGAAAGCAAGCAATGCGACAAAAAGCAGGGGGCTGCAAAGTCCTGCGAAGACAAGAGCTGCGACAAGAAACAAGAGGCCGCGATGAACTGCGAAGACAAGAGCTGCGACAAAAAGCAAGAGTCTGCAAAGTGCTGCAAGAGCACAGCCGACTGCGGTCAGAAAGGCATCGGCGTGCTCAACCTCGGCATCGGCGGCAACTGCGTCGTGCGCGGCGGACTGAGCGAACCGGCGCTCAAGCGCTTCGACCGCGACATTCTCTCCCAACCAAATGTCTCGAAGCTCATCATCTTCGAGGGTACCAACGACATCGGCTGCTGTGGCGGCAACTACGAAAAAATGGCGCAGGAGATCATTGATGCCTATCAGACGCTGATCAGTAAAGCCCACGCCAAAGGCATCAAAGTCTATGGTGCGACGATCACGCCGACGAAAGGCAACGGCTGGTTCTCTTATTTCCATGAGGCCATGCGGCAGACCGTCAACGAGTGGATCCGCAAACCAGGCCATTTCGACGGGCTGATCGACTTCGACGCCCTCGCCCGTGATCCTGCCGATCCTCAGCGACTGCGCGCCGACTATTCCGACGACTGGCTCCACCTCAACCCGAAGGGCTACGCTGCAATGGGGAATTATGCGGCAAAGATGCTTGGAAACTAAACACAGCCTCACCCCCAACCCCTCTCCAAAGGAGAGGGGAGTAATTACCGCCAAGGGGTGGGCCTTCGGCAACCGCCTGCGTCGGCGCTCCGTTCTGTTCGTCTGGTTATAACCAGGTGCGCCCCTTTGTCTCATCCCAGGGCACCCTCTCTTCCCGTCTCTCATAAACAAAAAAAACTCCATGACCCACCGCATCTCCCTTCTGCTCTTCACCCTTCTCCTTCCTCTCCTCGCGTCTCTCCCCTCATCTGCCCGCGAGACGCTTAACTTCGACCGCGGCTGGCTGTTCTGTCTCGGCGACACCTCAGCCATGGCGCGCACCGACTATGCCGACGCGTCGTGGCGACAGCTCAACCTGCCCCACGACTGGGCCATAGAGGGTGACTTCAGTGTCGACAATCCAAGCGGTGCAGGGGGCGGCGCACTGCCCGGCGGCATCGGCTGGTATCGCAAACACTTCACCGTGCCTGCCTCGCTCAGCGACGACGACCGTCTTTTCATCACCTTCGACGGCGTGTATATGAACAGCTCGGTGTATATCAACGGCCACCTGCTCGGCACACGGCCCTACGGCTATAGCTCATTTCAATACGACCTCACGCCTTATCTCCGCCGCGGTGCTGACAATGTCATCGCCGTACGCGTCGACAACAGCGACCAGCCCAACTCGCGCTGGTATTCGGGCTGCGGCATCTACCGCCACGTATGGCTCACCACCACCGCACCGCTGCACATCGCCAACTGGGGCATCTACATCATGCCGACAACAAAGAACGGACGTACGTGGACGGTGCCCGTGTCCGTCACCCTCGCCGACGACAACCACGAGGGACAGCACCCGATGGTGCGCAACACGCTCTTTGATAGCAACGGCAAGGTTGTCGCACAGGTTGCCAACGGCAGCACCGAGCAAGAGATGACCGTGCGCAACCCACGCCTGTGGAGCCCCGATGCACCGAACGTCTACACCCTGCTCACCGAGATCGTCATTGCGGGCAAGACCGTAGATGCCGTGCGCACGACAACGGCCTTCCGCACGTTCCGCTTCGATGCCAAGACGGGTTTCTGGCTCAACGGCAAGAATATGAAACTCAACGGTGTCTGTGACCACCACGACCTTGGCTGCTTAGGCGCAGCCCTCGACAACGACGCACTCCGACGCCAACTGGTGAAGCTCAAGGACATGGGCGTCAACGCCATCCGATGCAGCCATAATCCACCCGCACCCGAACTGCTGAACATGGCCGACACGATGGGCTTCATCGTCATGGATGAGGCTTTCGACATGTGGAGGCGCCGCAAGACGAAGAACGACTACGCCCGCTTCTTCGAAAAATGGCACCAGCGCGACCTCACCGACATGCTGCTTCGTGACCGCAACCATCCGTCGATACTCATCTGGAGCATCGGCAACGAGGTGCTCGAGCAGTGGTCGTCGGCCAGTGCCGACGCTTTGACGCTGGAGCAAGCCAACCTGATTCTCAACGCGGGCCACGATGCCTCGGCTCTCGCCCACGGCAAGGAGCTCTCCCCCAACGCTCTGCTCACCATTCATCTCGCCGACATCGTCAGAAGTTTCGACAAGAGCCGCCCGATCACCGCGGGATGCAACGAGCCTTCGCCCGACAACCATCTCTTCAAGTCCGGTGCATTGGATATCATCGGCTTTAACTATCATGAACAGTATATCAAGGATGTGCCGAAGAACTTTCCCGGCAAGCCTTTCCTCATGACCGAGAGCGTCTCGGCCCTGCAGACGCGCGGCTACTACCGCATGCCCTCCGACAGCGACTACGTAGCACCGGAACGATGGGACAAGACCTACACCAATCCCACGATGATGTGCTCGGCCTATGACAACAGCCACGTGCCATGGGGCACCACACACGAGGGTACCTGGGACATCGTCAAGCACACGCCCTACTGCGCCGGACAGTTTATCTGGACCGGCTGGGACTACATCGGCGAGCCCACTCCCTATGGCTATCCGGCCCGCAGCAGCTATTTCGGCATCATCGACCTGGCAGGTTTCCCGAAGGACGCCTATTATATGTATCAGAGTGAATGGACCGCCAAGCCCGTGCTCCATCTGTTTCCTCACTGGAACTGGCTGCCGGGGCAAACCGTCGACCTGTGGTGCTACTACAACAACGCCGACGAGGTGGAGCTCTTTGTCAACGGCAAGAGCCAGGGCATCCGTCGCAAGGCCGACAGCCACCAGTATCATGTGATGTGGCGCGTGACGTTCGAGCCCGGCGAGATCACTGCCGTGGCACGCCAGCACGGCAAGGAGGTGCGCCGGCAGACGATCCGCACCGCCGGCCCCGCCACGTCAATACGCTTGACCTGCGACTACCGTGGCGAGGCAACCACGTTTGTCAATGCTGAAGTCATCGACAAGAACGGCACGCTCTGCCCCGACGCGCGCAACCACATCTACTTCACGGCGGACAATGCCGACATCGTTGGCGTGGACAACGGCTCACCGTTCTCCACCGAGCGCTTCAAGGCCAGCGACCGTCTCGCCTTCTTCGGCAAGTGCCTCGTCGTGGTGCGCGTCAAGGACAAGACCAAGCCCGTCGTCGTCCATGCCCAGGCCACCGACCTGCAACCGACATCGCTGACGATACAGACAAAGTAAAAAGGTAAAGAGTCTTTTAGACAGAAAGACATACGAACCATATATTATATAAGACAGAGTAACAGAATAACAAAGGTTTGTTGAGCCCACTTTAGAAGGACATAACCATGTCTTTCTAAAGTGGACTCATTATTATATATATGTCACACCGCTGAGCGTTAAATTATAAATATGTGTGTAGCCTTATCACAGCTGATCCAAAATAATTTTGTATTTTTGCATCATCAATGATCAGTTACCGCAAAGGCAAATATGTTTTATAAGCTTATAGAGAAGAAAAGAGACCTCTGGCTGGCGTCAGACGAGTGTACTGTGAAGTCACTCATCCACTATATCGAGCATCGGGGCATGATGCGTGACGCACAGATAGAAGCCATCAAGACCTACCTGTATCTGAAGATAGCCTGTCAGAACAAGCCATTGTGGCAGCTCTTCGTCGAGGGGAAGTTCAACGACACCAATGTCGGTGAGGAGGAACTCACCGATACCACGCGCCGAGTTTTCGCTACCACTCCTGCTGCCGTGGCCCTTTTCCAATATTCCCGACTGAGAGACAAGAAGGGCAAGCAACTCTCGCCCGGACTTGAGAAACTGATCCGACACCATGCCGCCGAGATCGACTACGAGGCGGCTTTTAAAAAGATCTTCTATGGAGTCAGCTACACCGACTATGTCTTCAGTCTCCCTATGGGTGCGGGCAAGACTTTCTTAATGGCTGCTTTCATCTGCCTCGACCTTCACTTTGCCCGGAACGAGGAAAACAACCCCACCTTCGCCCACAACTTCATGATTCTGGCACCGTCAGGCCTGAAGTCGTCGATCGTGCCAAGTCTCAAGCATATCCAGGAGTTCGATCCTTCATGGGTCATCCCGGAGCCATCCGCCACGGAGGTGGCCAGGCTCATCAAGTTCGAGATCCTCGATGAGCAAAAGAGTGCAGGCAAGAGCAATAAGGTCAAGAACCCTAATGCGCAGAAGATCAACAACCACCAGCCCCTGGACGATCTCATGGGGCTCGTGGCCATCACCAATGCCGAGAAAGTCATCCTCGACCGTCTCACCGACGACAAAGACCCAACACTCTTCAGCAAAGAAGAGTTGAAGAAGATAGAGCAAGCCAACGAGTTGCGCAACATCATCGGGCGGCTGCCCCACCTCTCCATCTTCATCGACGAGGTGCACCATGCCGCTGACGGGGAGATTAAGCTCAGGCAGGTGGTCAACAAATGGACTGCCAACCAGACCTTCAACGCTGTGTTGGGTTTCTCGGGCACGCCCTATCTTGAAAAGACCGAGGCGATGACGCTCTTCGGCGACTTCGCCATCCGCAACACTGACCTCTCCAATGTGGTGTATTACTATCCGCTCATCGAGGGCGTGGGCAACTTCCTCAAGGTGCCCGAGGTGAAGTTCACCGACAACGACCGGGCGGTGATCATCGACAATGGCGTGAGAGAGTTCCTTGACAAGTATCGCCACACAACTTACGCCAACGGCACTTGCGCCAAGCTGGCCATCTATTGCAGTCAGATAGAAACTCTTGAGGAGGACATCTACCCACAGGTGGCAGAGATCGTTGCCGACTATGGCATGAACCCTACCGACGTGATACTGAAATACCATGGCGGCAACAAACAGTATCCGCAGGCCGAAGGAGCTGCCGCAGCCTTTGCCTCGCTCGATACGCCTCTCTCCCGTATCAAAATCATCCTGCTCGTACAGATCGGTAAGGAGGGATGGGACTGCAAGAGTCTCACCGGCGTGATACTGCCACAAAAAGGGGCCTGTCCCACCAACATGGTGCTGCAGACCAGTTGTCGCTGTCTCCGTCAGGTCGTGCGCCACGAGCGCGAGACAGCACTCATCTGGCTCAACGCGTTCAATGCCGAGAAGCTCAACCGACAACTCCTTCAGCAGCAGAACATCACGCTGCGGGAGCTTGGCAACAAACCCAAGGCAGACGTTCCGCTCATCGACCGCTATTCACGCATGGAAAAACTGCGTGTGCCTGACATCAACTTCTATCAGCTCAAGGTGAGCTATGAGACACTTGTCATCGATGACGCCACCCATCCCGCCGAGCGACTGAGCGATGAGCGGCTGCTCGTCAGCCGACCCGTGAGTCTCATCCACCGCCAAGACTTAGAGGGCAGGCTGCTCGACACCTACGAACAGGAGGACGAGACCACCCACCGCGTGACCTATCATTGGTGGCTGCAACAGATTGCCAAGGAGAGCTTCGGCACGCTCAGCGTGGCTAAGCTGCGCACCTGCGATGAGCAGCTAAAAGGTGTCTTCTCAAAGATCACCAAGCTCAAAGACGGCTACACCGTGGAAGACACCGCCTTCGACCAGGCACGTATCCGCTCGCTCATCCGCCAGGCCTTCGCGCCCATCCGTGACTTCCGTGTCCGTGAGGAACTGCTGCCCTGTCAGGCCAGTCTGTTGAAGATAGAGAAGCTCACCTCGCCGGTGGAAGACAGCGAGAAATTCTATCCACCGCAGCAGGATGTGCACGACATCATCGACTGGGACCAGCACCCTCCACAGAAAGAGATCAGCGAGGAAGATAAGGCCATGTTGGAGACCCTAAGACTGAAAGGCTTCGATGTCTCCAAGATTCAGCCACAAGAAGATCCGCATCCCGAGCGCACGCAGACCTATCACTATCTGCCCTACCGTTTTGACAGCAACCTGGAGCGTGACTTCCTCGCCAAGGAGCTTCTCCCCATCATCCACGACCGGCAACTCGAAGCCTATTTCAACGGCGACGAGACGCTCACGCAGTTCGTCATCAACTGCTATCAGCAAAAAGGCGGCACATGGCGCTATGCCGGACGCTACGTCCCTGACTTCCTGCTGCTCAGCCGCAAGACCGACGGCACCATCGACCGAGTGGTCATCATCGAGACCAAGGGCGAAGGCTTCGCTGCAAAGTTCGCCGACAGACTCCGATTTATGCAGACGGAGTTCATCCGGAGAAACAACGAGAAGTTTGGCTACCGCCGCTTCGACTTCCTCTATCTTGAGGACACGCTCACCGCAGAACAACGGCGGCAGAAGACACTGCAAAAGATCAACGATTTCTTTAACAACCCAACAAGCAAATAACTATGGCTGTCAGATATATCCCCTATTTCCCCAATACCCTCGAGGGTCAGGCACTGCTCGACAACTTTGTGCGCACCAAGCGTGTGCTTCGCTACCGCGACAACGACCGCGTCGTGGAAAATATCAAGCGCGGCATGCCCTACTACGAGGTGGAGCCTGTCGAAGAGGTGGGCGACAATCCTCAACACAATATGGTGCTGCGCGGCGAGTGCCTCTCGGCTTGCGCCTATCTCAAGGACAAGGGCATCAAGGTGGACCTCGTATATATCGATCCGCCCTTTGCCAGCGGTGCCGACTATGCCAAGAAGGTGTATGTGCGCAACAACCCGAAGGTCGCTGCCACCATTGCGCAGGCAGAGAAGGAACTCGACAACGAGGAGCTGCGCACCTTCGACGAGAAGATGTATGGCGACATCTGGGACAAAGAACGCTATCTCAACTGGATGTACGAGAACCTCATGGCTATCAAGTCCGTCATGAGCGACAACGCAAGCATCTATGTGCACCTCGACTACCACATCGGACACTATGTCAAAATCCTCATGGATGAGATCTTCGGGGAGGATAACTTTGTTAACGAGATAATTTGGCAAAGGGTCTATTCTCATAATGATGCAAATAGATACGGGCAAATCCATGATACCATCTTCTATTATTGCATGAATAATGAAGACTATACTTGGCATACCCAATATGTGCCTTATGATGAGAAGTATCTTAAGATGTATTCAATGGATGATGGTGATGGAAGAAAGTATAAAGTAGAGAATACTATGGGACCTGGAGGAAGAGGTTCTACCTATGAATGGAATGGAATTACTCGTACTTGGAGATATTCTCAAAAAACAATGGAAGAATTAGAAAAAAAAGGATTACTCTATCATACGAGTTCTGGATTCCCGAAGAAGAAGGTTTATTTAGACGAAATGCCTGGTAAGCCTTTACAGTCAATATGGACTGATATCAATGTTATAGCTGGTCAAGCCAAAGAACTTGTCGACTACGCCACCCAAAAGCCGGAGGCTCTTTTGGAGCGCATCATCAAAGCCAGCAGCGATGAGGGCATGGTAGTGGCCGACTTCTTTGGAGGCAGTGGTGTGACGGCGGCGGTGGCCAACCGGCTTGGACGGCGCTTTGTCACCAGCGACATCAACCTCAACAGCATCCAGACGATTCGTGACCGTCTCATTGGCGGAAAGGCCGAGTTTGAGATCTTGGAGGTTAAGGACGGCGTGTCGCTCTTCCGCAACCCCGTGCAGACCATGGACAAACTGAAGAAGATGATCCCCGGTCTGTGCGACAACGAGGAGAAGCTTGACAAAATCTGGGCGGGCAGCATCGTCAGCACACAATACGGCGTCATGCCAGTGTATCTGCCCAACCTGCTCGACAGCAGCTCGCGACTCCTCGACAAGCCGATGATCAACCGCATCATACGCGAAGCACTCCCCGACCTGCCCGCTGACATCCGGCGCGTCATCGTTTACTACATCGACATCACCGACCGCAACGACATTGAGCAGTTTATCAAAGAGCAGAACGATCAGACGACCATCGAGATAGAGCTCCGTGACCTCAAGCAGTTCCTCGACGACATCGTGGTGGAGGACGACGCTGAGTGGGAGGTCAGCGAGGCCCACGACGCGCTCTTCTCTGGATGGAAGGTTACCATCAACAGTTTCCACAGTGACCGTGTGCTGAAAAAGATAGAGGAAGTCAACCTCAAAGGACGGCAGCAAGTGCTCCAGCAGAAAACCAAAGGCAAGGAGAAGAAGTTCGTGCCGATCACCATCAGCGATGAGGGACTGGAGACCATAGAGTGGATCAGCCTCGACTGTGAGAATGCCGAGAAAAACCAGCCATGGCACAGCGACGTGGAGATCAAACGCGATCACTTGGGGCGTGTCTGCCTCAACGGCAAGAAAACGGATGAGTTTTGGGACGGCACCATACGCTGTGACAAGAAACCACTGCGGATGAAGATCCGAAATATCTGTGGCGACGAAACCGTGTGGACGCTATAACCTCTTCCTGCACCATCCCTTTCAGGCAGGCACCAGCCTTTCTAAATCATTTTCACGATGACCGTCATTGTTTCCATCTTCCTGCTGAGCATCGTTGCGAGCTTCATTCAACGCACGACGGGCTTTGGCTTCGGCATCTTCATCATGACGATGCTGCCTTTTCTCATGCCCTCGTATGCCGAGGCTACCACGCTTACGGGATTGCTGGCTATGAGCAACTCCATCTATATCGCCATCCGCATGCACCGCTATGTACAGTGGCGGCGCGTCGTGCCGATACTCTGTGCCTTCGTTGTTGTCTCCACGCTGTCGATCTTTTGCTTGAAGAAGATCGATGACATGGTGCTGCGCGATGTGCTTGGCGTGGTGCTGATCCTGTTCAGCATCTACTTTTGGTTTTTCAACAAGAAGATACGGCTGCGGCCTACCTTGCCCACACAGATCGGCACCGGCGTGCTCAGCGGACTGATGGGTGGCTTCTTCAACATGCAGGGACCGCCTGCCGTGCTTTATTTCATCTCCACCGCAAAGGACAAAAACCAGTATATGGCACTCGCCCAGGTCTATATGCTCAGCGGTAATATCATCATGGCACTCGTGCGCACCTACAATGGCTTCATGACCTCCACCGTGGGCCTCGACTACCTCTATGGCATCGGCGGCGTGGCCATCGGCACGACACTCGGCGGCTATCTCTTCCGACATCTCTCCAACGGCATCTTCAGATATGTCGTCTACACCTACATCGGTATCAGCGGACTCGTCATCCTGCTCACGGCGGCAAGGTGAAGCATTACTGTTGGGAAAACTGACAAAAAACCGGCCACGAGACAGCGATTTTCGCCAGCAAGTGGTCGGTTGCCCGCAACGACGCGATTTTTACGCACTTTTTGTAAAGTACTGACAGACAACAACATACAGTTGTACGCCGTTTTCTGTCTCATGGATAGTGCCTTTCTGACGCT
>ULVN01072856.1_pt1 | contig 34941 bp, 27 predicted proteins | sample 1959491 | NCBI WGS metagenome assembly ULVN01 (sample SAMEA4835787, study PRJEB28245) | human gut metagenome | biome: gut microbiome; material: fecal sample | place: Denmark | collected 2008 | reverse complement strand
CGCCTGGCTCAAAATGGCGATTTACGCCTGGCTCTAACAGCTGGCACCCTTTCCGGCGGATTATCCCATACAGGCCCCGCCTTCTACAGGCTCCCTGGTACTCGCCGGAAGTCCTGCCCTTGTATTTTCCCTTGTATCTTTGGCCCTGGTATCCTGTCCGGCTGGCTTCCTTTCCGGCGGATTATCTCATACAGGCCGCCACCCTCTACAGGCTTCCCAGTTACTAACCGGAAAACTTGCCCTTGTGTTTTTCCTTGTATTCTTTGCCCTGGTACCCGGCCCGGCTTCCCGTCCGGAAGGCTGGCCCCTGTTTCCTCTGATAATTCAAAGGGGAAACAGGCCCGCCCGCCTTCCTCTTCCGGGGTACTGGCCCCGCCATTTTTTACTAACAAGCGTATAATTTTTTTCACACCTAGTCTTGTTTTGGGCTTCCGTACGGAACCGCAAGGGCCACCCCGTCCGGAAGGACCCGGCCCGCCTTCCTGATGTATGGCCCGGCCCTTTGTCCGGCCCCCTGGTGGCCTTCTGACAAGCTGGCCCGCCCGCAGCATTGAGACAGGCCGCCGCACTTCTACAGGTGGCCCACGGAAGGAAGAGAGATCCAGCGCCTTCCTGTTCCCCTTCCGGAAGTCCTGCCCGGTATCCGGCCCGGCTCTCCTCACCTGGTACCCGGCGGGCTTCCTGTCCGGATCTCTCACCCTTGCCCCTTCCGGTACAAGGGAAACGGCTTATACAGGGGGAAATATGCACTCCCTTCCGGCGGATTATCGGAAACAGGCCCGCCCCTTTACAGGCTCCCAACTGTTAAGGGAAAGGCCCATACATGGCATATACTCAAGATTCTTTGATTTTACAGTTTGCGGCCCACCCGGCGGATACCTTGCACCCCCTTCCGGCTCCTGTCTCTATGCCCGCATTTCCGGTCATTGGGGATACTGGCCCCCGTCTTATGTTTTGTTAAACTGTTAAACCGTTTTTTCTAATCACATCTAAACGTTTTCCGGGGCTCGCAGACCCGCAACGAAAAACCCATTTGTAGTACCTGAGATAGTAGGGGGGTAGCATATCGCTACACCCCCGCCCGGCTCCCCTGCCCATATATGGCCCGCCGCTCCCCTGTCCTGGCTTCCTTGTTCATGCGCAGCGTTGAACCGCTGGCACCTTCTCCACCTTCAAAAGAGAAACAGGCCGCCGCTTGACTGGCTGCCACCTTGCGCCGGAAGGCATGGACAGGAAGAGAGATCCAGCGCCTTCCTTGCCTTTCCATCTTCCGGAAGTCCTGGTATCTGCCCGGCCCCTGTCTGGTATCCGTCCGGATTCGTCCGGCGGGATTCCATGCCCGGCCCGTTTATCATAGTGAACATATGTTCATTATGGGAATATGCTATAATATAGCCATGTAGCGATATAGGCCGCCCGGCCCCGCTGCATGGCTTGCCGGATACTTTACCCCATAGCGTGCAAGGGTAAAGCGTCCGGCCTTTCCTTTTCCTGCTATCCTTCCGGCCCTGGTATCCGCCGGAAGGTATGAAACATAAAACCATGGTACATATTGGGCCGCCTTCCCGGTGGCTCTTTTCTTTTGCCCTGGCTTCCCTTCCGGATCACTCACCCGCAGCACAACGGCCCGCACTCTCTACAGGCTCCCAGCTATCCGCCGGAAGTCCTGCCCTTATAACTAGCCCGCCTCTGGTATCCGTCCGGCTGGCTCCCCTTCCGGCGTATCCTATACAGGCCCGCCGCCCCCTGGTGGCCCCGGTGGCCCTTCCTGTTCTTTTTTTATTTTTATAAATAAGTGCGATAAAAATTACACGCCTATTTCATTATTGGGGTGTCAAATGCCACCGCAATGGCCACCCCGTCCGGAAGGACCCGGCCCGGCTTCTTGATGTATGGCCCGGCCCTGGTATCCGTCCGGCGCTCTCCCCTGTAGTGCAAGGGGAACAAGTACCCACCTTTCCGGCGGATAATCAGAAACAGGCCGCCACCCTCTACAGGCTTACACCTTCCCGCCGGAAGTACTGCCCTTTTCAGTCACCGCCCGCTCCATGGCTTCTATGACCTCTTCCCACCTATCGCCGCTTGCTTCTCCTGTCTTGACTGCTTCCCCGGCGGGAACCGTCAAAAGTACGTTTCCTATTTTCTTAAACATCGTTGGGGCTTCCAGTATTTCCCCATCTTCCCCAAAATTACAAAAAATTTCTTTTCCGAAATCCTCTATCATGTTTTCCCCTTCCTTTCCATGGTTGCCTTTCCTCTGAATCCGTTCAAGGCTTGCACCCTGCTGGCCCTGTTGGCCTTCCTCGCTCTCTATTTGAGTAATTTATCAAAGGAATGACTACAGGCCCTAGAAATGCCCTTTATGTTGATTTTTTGAAATCTGCTTACTTTGAAATATGTACAATTATTTTTTTGTTGTTTTTCCTGCTTTTTTGCTTCCTCTTTTTTCGCTGGTATGGTAACTGTTATAACTCTCTGACGTTTTGATATAGTGTTCGCCCCCTAAAAAGGGCCAATCTTATGACGTTATGATATAAGTTTGGGGGTATTCTTATGACGTTTTGATAGAAGTTTTGGGAAATCTTATATCAAAACGTCATAAGGATAAATAACGCATACTCTAATTTTTACCGCCGTATTTCTGCCATTTTTCAGAAAATTTATAAACCGACTTTTTCCGGTACTTTTTCCCATTGAAAAGGCAGTCAATGAACCCCAGTTCACATAGCGCCGCCATATCCCGGTAAAATCTCCTCATGCTTGTACCATATAGGCCCATAAACTGCACCTTTTTCCAGTTCATGTAAAATACTTCATTGCCCTGGTATGCTGCATACATTGGGAAGTCATTCCCCGGCTTCTGCCTGGCGGCGATTTGTTCCCGGCAAAAAATATATAATTTTACCTGATCGCCTGTTAGTGCTTGCCATGCCGGTGATCCGGTCATACTGCGATATATACCAACATACCCGTCTTGATCATGCGGCCCGGTCTTTGCGCTCTCGTATGGCTTCCTCTTGTATCCCATAGTGGGCCTTCTGACTACTTGCTATTATTGGGAAAGAGGGAAATTTCTTTTTTCTCCCTTTCGGCTTCCCGGTGCTTCCCGCAGTATGCCCGGAAGGGTGCAAGGACGGCGGCCCGCTTTACTATACCGTTTTCCAGTTTCTTCATTTCCCTGAATACATCGATGGGGCTGGCTGGCATATAATAGCCGCCCTTCTTTGCGGTGGTGCTGCAAATCAAGGCCCCGGCTGCTCTTTCATTGGCTACCATTTTTTTGACGTTCCTATCTGTCGTGTGAAGTACGTTTTTTAGCTCTACCGTGCTTACCGCCTTATCAGCTCCATACGCTCCACGGCTTTCCAAATATTCTTTTACGGTCATGGCCTTTCACTCCTTCCCTTTATTCATCTTCCGGCGCTTCCAGTGCGTTGATCTGGCTATCAATGATCACTCTATCGAACACCGTATGCTTACCGATCTTACGCATACACCCAATTTCTTTAGCCCACTGGCGGGCCTTAGATTCTCCCAGCCCGGTATAGTTCATAAATTCTTTCATGTTCAAAAGTCTTTTATTTGGGTAAAGTACATTACTAGCCATTTTCTCTATTCTCCATTTCTCTCTATCAATGTTTCCCGCCTTCCGGCTTCCGCCTGGCAAGGAATGAATACAGGAACCGGAAGGAAGGGCCGCCACTATCCGCAGCATATCCGCAGCGCTCTACAGGCTGGCGGTCTTCTACCTATCCGCCGGAAGGTCTCAAGGATCTTTGCTATCCTGGCTCTCATTTGTTCCTGTCCGGGTTGAATTTCTTATAAAGACAATCCCCGGTCAATGCGTCATAATATCCGACCTGGTAGCTCTCCCGCAAAAGTTGGGAAATACAGGCCCTTTTTTCTTCCTCTGTCTCTGCGGATTCTATCGCTTCTAAATCAAAATCGTTGATATTGTCCGGTGTATCTTCTCTATCGTGGTGCAAGTTTGCCGCCCTTTCCGATACATAACTACACAAGGCGGTATACTCTCGCAGCGCATTATTGAACGCTCTTTCACTGTCGGCGCTCTCCATGGCTTTCCATGCTGCCCTGATAGGTGCAAGCGCCTTTCTGATAATTTTCAGATCATCACGAAAAATCATAACTTTGCCTACCTTCTCCCCCTGCCTTCTGGCTGCTGCCTGGCAAGGAATACAGGAACCGGACGGGCTGGCGGTCATACCTTGCACGCCTGGCGGCGCTCTGTTCTATGGCTGCCTTCTGCCTATCCTCCGGAAGGTAAAGGCTTGATCATGGCCCCCTCTTCCTGCTCCTGTTGAATTGTTTTTTAGCCTGTCAACCGTTGCGCAACAGTTCCATAAGCTCTATGCTTATAATGCCAGTGTATAAGTGACTTTTCTAATACAGGAAACGTATATAAAAAAATATTCAAACATCTATGTATATTCAATACTGGCAGAAAAATCAGTATTCATCTAGTTTTATCAAATATCAGTTAAACATCATGATTCATTAAAATATTAGAATTGAGTTAAAAGGTCAAAAAGTACAATAAAATATAGCAATTTATGGCAATTTATAGCAATTTATGCGCAAAAAAGCGACTAACCTATATAAAAATTATATATGTTTGCAATATAGCCAATAAAAAAGCCGCCGGAAGGTCTCAACGTGTAGAGATCCCCCGGCGGCTTTTTGCGTGCCTGGCCTGTATGCTGCTATCCTATTTTCTTTTTCTTTCTGGCCCCTTCTTCACCTTCAGAAAGAAACCGGCCCGCCGCCCTTCCAATGAACGGCCCGACCCTCTGGTGGCCTTCTGGCAAGCTCTCCCACCTGTCTCACCTGTAGCCCCGGAAGAAAAGAAATCCAGCGCCTTCCACCTTCCGGAAGTCCTGCCCCGGTATCCGGCTGGCTCCCCTTCCGGCGGATAATCAGCAACAGGCTAACACCCGCCCGGCGCTTCCCGGTGGCCCTGGTGGCCCTTCCTGTTGTTCCGGTCTCCTGCCCTTTGCTCTGAAGGAAACGGCTGCACACTCTCAAGGCTTCCCGGTATATCCGCCGGAAGTCTTGCCCTTTTCACTGGCCCGCCCTGTTTTTCCGTAAAAGTATAAAAATCATACTGTCCTATAATCGTTTTACAGGCCCCCGCACATACTCACATGATAAATCATATAGGCCAATATCCGATAAAAGCACCCAAACCAACCTCGCACAAGGTAAGGGCATAAAGTAGGGAAGTGCTGGCGGATCACCATGGCGGGGGTATGTGTGAAAAGTTTTACCAACCGAAGATAGGACCGCATAGCCCCCTTTCTTGCGTAAAAACTTTAAAAATGCAAGGGCAAGTTTTCCGGAAGGAAACGGCTGCACACTTTCAAGGCCCCCACTTGCCGGAAGTCATGCCCTGATAACTGGCCCGGCTCCCCTGCCCTGTTATCCCTTCCGGCTGGCCCCTCTTCACCTACAGAAGAGAAACAGGCCCGGCGCTCTTTTACTAGCTGCCAACTATCCGCCGGAATGAAAAAGGAAGAGAGATCCAGCGCCTTCCTGCTTTCCCGGCCCTGGTATCTGTCCGGCTGGCTCTCTTTCCGGCGGATAATCAAAAACAGGCCCCGTACTCTACTGGCTTACACTTTCCCGCCTTCATGGTGGCCCTGGTGGCCTTTCCCTTTGCCCCGTTTCCTTTCCGGATCATTGGCCCGCAGCACAACGCAAGGCCCCTATAAATCAAGCTCGTTATAGTGCGCTATGGCCCTTTTCTTGATTTTATAAATATTTCTCCCAGTAAAGTGTAAAGTATCGGCTATTTCCTGCACGCTTTGCCCTTGCACATAAAGAGAATATAATACCCTGGCTTCCGTTGTATCTTTCAAGAGGGGTATTGTATCCTCTGCCCTGGCTTCCGCTTCCAGTCTCTTACACTCCATATCATGCCACCTTTTGAAATAGCGGGCTTCCTTTTCCTCTGCCTTCTCTAAAAGATCTGACACATCATGCACCCGCCCGCCTGTTACTTTGGTATTTTCATAGTTTACCCCCTTTATCCTGGCGGCTTCCTCTATTGCGGCGGCCCTGGCGCTTTCCAACCATTTACATTTTTCTCTTAATACCCTTATCCCTTCCAGCAAATCAATATTAGCCATATAGCCCCCTATAGGTACACCGATAAACCAATATCCGCCCTTATTATCTCATTACTTGCAGCGCAAGGAAAAGGGCCGCCGCTTTCTACAGTTTTCCCACCTATCCGCCGGAAGATATAACCGGATAACTGGCCCGGCTCCCCTTTGCTCTCGTATCTCTTCCGGATTCCTTGCCCGGTGCTTTCCCTGCTTCCGGTGGATTATCAAAAACAGGGCCGCCGCTTTCCTACAGGTGGCCCCGGAAGGAAAAGAGATCCAGCGCTTTCCTGCTTTTCTTCCGGAAGTCTTGCCCTGGTATTTTCCCGGCGCTCCCATTGGCCCATACAGTACAAGGGGAAAGGCCCGGCCCTGGTATCCTTCCGGCTCTCTATCCGCTTCCCGGTGGTGCTTTCCTTTTGTCCTGGCTCCCTGCCCTTGTTCTCCCTGCGATCGCTGGCCCCTCTCTACCTTCAGATTGAAAACAGGCCGCCGCACACTCTCAAGGCTTCCCGGTACTCGCCGGAAGGCTTGCCCTGATAGCTGGCCCGGCCCTTTGCTCTAGTACCCTTCTGGCTGCCTGTTGGGATTCGTCCGGCGGGATTCCCTGCCCCGTTTCCTGTCCGGTACTCTTTCCCGCTCTCTTCCGGCGGATAATCACATACAGGGCCGCCGCTTTCCTGCCCTGGCTTCCTTCTCTCCCCTGCGATCGCTGGCACCTTCTCCGCCTGTAGCAAGCCAAAACAGGCCGCCACCTATCCGCCGGAAGGTATGAAACAGGGGAAGGAAGAGAGATCCAGCGCTTTCCTTTTCCCTTCCGGAAGTCCTGCCCGTATCCGGCCCCGTTCCCTTGCTCTGGTATCTGTCCGGCTCTCTATCCGCCCTCCCGGTGGCCCTCTCACTTTTATCCTGGCTCCCTGCCTTCCCTTCTATCCGGATAATACACCCGCAGCACAACGGCCCGCACTCTCTACAGGCTTCCCGGTATCCCGCCGGAAGGTATGGAATATAGATCCAGCACCTTCCTACTTTTCCCTTTCGGAAGGCCCGGCCCTGCTCCCTTGCTCTGGTATCTGTCCGGCCCCTCTATCCGCTTCCCCGGTGGCTCTCCCTTCTATCCGGAAGTCCTGCCCGGTATCCTGTCCGGCTGGCTCCCTTTCCGGCGGATTATCGGAAACAGGCCCCGCCCTCCTGGTGGCCTTCTCTATTCCCTTCCCTCTCTTCCGGCTTCCTTGCCTGATTCACTCGCAGCACAAAAAAGCCGCCGGATTATCTGGCATATATCCGGCGGCGCTTTCGCTTCCCTGCCCCTTTGAATCATTAAAATGATTTTAATGGGGTAAGTTGCGGGGTAAATCTCATTTTTTGCCTATCTTTTAATGAAATTTATTTCGATTTTATCGGCGTTTTCACGTTTAATTGAAATATTCAGCTCCATTATACTACATTCTACTCAAACGATTATTCTGCCTTGAAGGTGAGTTTGCCTTTTTCGTCTTTGTCTACGTGGAGGACTTTCTTGTCTTTCAGGCCGTCCTGGAGGATAAGTTCGGAAATAGGATCTTCCAGTTCTTTCTGGATGGTTCTCTTCAGCGGACGGGCACCGTATTCTACATCGGTACCATCGGCGATAATCACCTTTTTGGCTTCGTCGGAAACGTCCAGGGTGACATGGAAGTGTTCCAGTTTGCCTGCTACTTTCTTCAGCATGAGGTCCACAATTTCGGAAAGGTTTTCCGGAGTGAGGGGATGGAATACGATGATTTCATCGATTCTGTTGATGAATTCAGGGCGGAAGGTCCGTTTCACCTGGTCCATAATCATCTTTCTGATATCTTCGAAGGATTCTTTCTTTTCTTCTTTTTCACCGGAAGAGAAGCCAAGCTGTTTGCCCATGTGGCCTTTGAGGAAGTTGGACCCCAGGTTACTGGTCATAATGATGACGCAGTTGGTGAAATCCACGGTCCTGCCCTGGCCATCAGTCAGACGGCCGTCGTCAAGAACCTGCAGGAGGATGTTGAAGAAGTCCATATGGGCTTTTTCTACTTCATCAAAGAGGATGACGCTGTAGGGATTGCGGCGCACAGCATCGGTGAGCTGGCCCCCTTCTTCATAGCCTACATATCCTGGAGGTGCACCAACGAGACGGGAGACTTCATGTTTCTCCATGTATTCAGACATATCGAAACGAATCATGTTCTTCTCGCTGCCGAACATACACTCAGCCAGTGCCCTTGCCAGTTCGGTTTTGCCTACACCGGTGGTGCCCAGGAAGAGGAAGGAGCCGATAGGACGTTTCGGATCCTTCATGCCGGCCCTTGCGCGGCGGATGGCGGTGGCCACCGCATGGACGGCTTCATCCTGTCCGATGACTCTCTTATGGAGTTCGTCTTCCAGATGAAGCAGCCGTTCAGAATCACTCTTCTTCAGGTTCTGCACCGGTACGCCGGTCCATTTGGATACCACTTCTGCCACATCTTCTTCAGTAACCGTTAAATGGTCATGGTCTCCGCCTTTCCAGTCTTTCTTCAGCCCGTCGATTTCAGTCTGCAGTTTTTTAGCCTGGTCGCGGTAAATGGCTGCTTTTTCAAAATTCTGGGAAGAAACGGCTGCTTCCTTTTCTTTGTTAATGGATTCCAGCTCCTCTTCCTTCTTCTTCAATCCTTCCGGTGTAGAGGATGCTTCCATGCGGACTTTGGCAGCGGCTTCATCAATGACGTCGATGGCCTTATCCGGCTGGAAACGGTCGGTAATGTAACGGCCGGAGAGGTCCACTGCCGCTTTCAGGGCTTCGTCCGTAATCTTTGCCTTATGAAAGGCTTCGTAGCGGTCGCGGAGGCCTTTCAGGATTTCCAGGGTATCCTTCGGCGTCGGTTCGCCAACCTTTACCGGCTGGAAACGGCGTTCCAAAGCTGCATCCTTTTCAATGTATTTCTTGTATTCCTTCAAGGTGGTGGCACCGATGCAGCGCAGTTCCCCTCTTGCCAGGGCCGGTTTCATAATGTTGGCTGCATCCATGGAGCCTTCGCTGGAACCGGCACCTACCAGGGTGTGCAGTTCATCTACGAAGAGAATCCAGTCTTTGTGCTTCTTCACTTCATCAATGACTTTTTTCAGTCTTTCCTCGAATTCGCCTCTGTACTTGGTACCTGCCACCACGGAGGACATATTGAGTGAAATAATATGACAGTTTTTCAGGATTTCCGGTACATCGTTATTCACAATGCGCTGAGCCAGACCTTCCGCAATGGCAGTCTTACCTACACCCGGTTCACCGATAAGGACAGGGTTGTTCTTGTTGCGGCGGGAGAGAATCTGGATGACCCGGTTGATCTCATCATTTCTGCCGATGACCGGATCGATTTTCCCCTGTTTGGCCTTTTCATTCAGGTCCACTGCAAAGCCGTCCAGATCTCCCAGATTAGCAGATTTATCGGACTTGCTGCTGTCTTCAGAAAGGAATTTTTCAAAGGCCTTTTCCAGTTTGTCTTGCGTCACGTTGAAGCTTTCCAGGATACGGACAGCCAGGCCGCCGCCTTCATGAAGAATGGCCAGCAGCAGATGTTCCGTGCCTACATAGGAATTACCCAGTTCATTGGCCTCTTCCACAGCCATTTCCAGCACTCTCTTCGTACGGGGTGCTGCGTAGACTTCACCGGTGCTGAAGAGGGACCGGCCCTGGCTGTACTGGGACAGCAGCTGTTCCACCGCTTCCACCGTAACGCCCAGGGAATTTAAAATCTTGCCGCCGGCAGTATCTTTCTCATGGGCAATACCCAGAAGAAGATGTTCCGTACCGATATAGTCGCTGCCCAGTCTGGCAGCTTCGGAAGCGGCAAATTTCCAGGCATTTTTCACGCCGTCAGTAAATCTATCTTCCATAATAACTCCTCCTTTGCTTCAGAGTTTTTGAACCATTTGGTACATCTATACGATAAAAAATCTATGCGATAAAGCTGTGAATGCACAGCGGAATTTGTGAAATCATGAATTCAAATTACAGGTCTTTCAAAACATCCCGGAGAAGGGCGGATCTCCATTTTTCAAGGCTTCCTTCATCTTCCCTGCTGCTTCGTGTGATTTCAGCCACCTGACTGTCAGGGACAAGGGAATAGAGGCGGTAGAAGGTAAGGCCGTCTTCATCGGGAATCATATCCGCATTAATGCCCATGCGGATGAGGCCTGCCAGGTAGAGAGCTTCTTTGCGGCTCATGCGCCTTGCATATTTCATAATACCCAGCGCCCGGAAGACACGGTCTTTCAGGTCATCCTCCGAGCTTTCAAAAGTATCTTTCCAAAGCTTCTTTTCCTCCGATGTGATTTCCTGGAGAATTTTATCCAGTTCCGATACGTAGTCCCCTTCACGGATTCCCAGAGACTTTGTATTTTCCAACAGGTAGAAGGGATAGCGGCTGTCTGCTTTTCCTGCGGCAGGAGAAAGATGGAAACCGCGAAGCTCCAGAAATTCGGAAAGGCTCCCTATCCTGTCGTGGAGGGAGAATCCAGGCAGAAACAGGAAGGATACTATCTTCATGCCGGAACCGGTAAACTGGGGTGATGCGGTAAGATAGCCGAATTCCCTGTCAAAGGCATAGTCCAGAATGTCCGATGCTTCCTCTGCCAGGCGGGCCGTCCTTTTCCACAGGCTGTATACCGTATTGCCGCCGGAAAAGCCCAGGAAAGCCAGATGGTCATGGACATTGGTCCTGATGGCAAGACTGCCGTCTTCATTGAGATAGAGCCCGCTGTTTCCATCCAGCCATGTATTTTCATCAGGAAGAAATCCTTTTTCTGAGAGGATTTCCTTTTCCTGCTCATTCAATGACTCCATGCTGTAGGGAAGGAAAGTTCCCAAACCATGGTCATTGAGGTACCGCACAGCTTCATCCAGCTTTCCTGCCGCTTCTTTCTTTTCTTCATCAGGAAGTGCGGCGGGAAAGCGGGTGCTCTTTATATTTCTCAAAAGAGAAATCCTGGTAAAGATGACAGGATCATCTTTTGTAATCCGGGCCCACCGGGGAAGCTCGTTTTCCAGTATTTCCTGTAGGGTCATTTGGATGTGCCTCCTTTACCTTCCTGCTCCTTCTTATGGATTTCATCCCTTACTTTGGCAGCCTCTTCATAATTTTCATCGGCCACCAGTTTGGAAAGCCTGTTTCGAAGTTCCTTCAGCTCCGGTGATTCTTCCTTTGCTTCCGCTTTCTTCGGCTCGTCACCGCTGTAGCGATGCGCCCCCTGCATGTGCTGGAAGGCGGGGCGGAGTTTTTCCCGGAAAGCTTCATAGCATCCGGGGCAGCCAAGAAGGCCGTCTTTTTTGAAATCCTCATACTTCTTTCCGCATTCCGGACAGGAAAGGCTTTCGATGGCCGTCCTTGCCGGACGGAAAAGAGAATTCATGAAACCGTCATTGAAGAAACTGTCAAAGCTGTTTCTGAATAAATCATGTCCGAAGAAATCCATGGACGGATGCATAAGATTTTCTTTCGCTGCGCATTCCCTGCACAGATGTTTTTCTGTTCTATGGCCATTGACGATCTGTGTCACATGGACCACTGCTTCTCTTCCATGACAACGATCACAAAGCATAGTTTCAATCTCCTTTCAAGGCCCATTCAATGCGGTGAATCATAGTCTTGGCCGCCTCCCTGCGGTGGCTTTCAGGACAATATTCAAGCATGGTACGGGTCATTGCACAAATCAGTCGGTATTCCTGACTGGAAATAATGTCATAATCAACAAGCATGCGGTAGTACCCGTCCAGGCCGTTTTCTATGGCCTCAATGCTGTTTGGATTCTCTCCCGGCCTTGCAGGCCTGCTTTTTCCTGCCCGCTCTCCCTGGGATTCTTGCTTTGAAGTCTGGGGAAGACTTCCACTTCTGAGGGAAATCTTGATGTATCCCCCACTTCCCCTCCGGGACTCCACTACAAACCGGTCATCAGAGGAAAACCGGGTATTAATCACATAGGTAACCTGGGACGGGGCGCATTCTAACAGATCCGCCACATCCTTTCTTTTCAGCATGACCTGGTCATTTGTTTCCTTATCAAGCATTTCCAGAATGAACTTTTCGATTCTGTCTGATAGCATTGTATTATTCATTTAACACTCACCACTTTCCATAACCTCTCTCAACTTTCGAATCTATTATATCGCCATAATGTCAAATAGTCAATAAGTAAAATCAAAAATTTTACTTATTGCTTTCTTTGCATTCCATGAAAATGAAATCATTCGTAAATTCCATGTATATTCACATGAATTCCCAAGAAAAAGGCCTCTCCCGCAGAGGGAAAGGCTTCAATTTCTTGACTATTTATTTTGTCTTTTGACTTTTGTGAAATGAAATTACAGGAAATTGCTGTCCGATTCTTCTACCCCCGCTTCGGCAAGAGCGGAAAAGATAATGGATGAGGAGAATCCCCGCCTTGCCAGGAAGGATGCTGCCTTTCTGTAATTTGAAAGGATGGAAGGCAGGGCCTTTGCCCGGCTCCTAAGCACACGGCAGGCATTATCCCTTTCTTCCTCTTCCGGGATACGGTAGGGACAGGGAAGGCCCCGGGCCTTCATTTTCTGCAGGATATAGGTATTGCCGTAGCAGCGGCGGTTTCTGAAAGCACGGAATACATCCTCCGCCAGGCTTTCATCATCCACGTAGCCGTAATGCTTCAGCCGGCTCACCGTATTTTCGATTTCATCCTGGCCATAGCTCCGCTCCTTCAGCTTCCGCCTCATTTCCATCTCACTCTGGCCCCGATATTTCAACAGGTGAAGAGCTGCTTCATAGCAGCTTCTGTCACTGCTCTTCCCCATCCTGTTCCGATAATACGCCATCTTCGAAATGGTCCGGTTCTACAACAAGGGTGTCGCGGATAATCTTGTCGATTTCCGCTGCCACATCGGGATGCTCTCTCAGGTAAGTCTTGGCAGCCTCCCTGCCCTGGCTGATACGGCTTCCCTTATAGGAGTACCAGGCGCCGCTCTTCTGGATAATGTCCATATTCACCGCAATATCCAGCAGGGTGCCTTCCTTGGAAATGCCTTCGCCATACATAATATCGAATTCCGCCACCTTGAAAGGCGGAGCCACCTTGTTCTTGACCACCTTGGCTCTGGTGCGGTTGCCAATGACTTCGGTGCCGCTCTTAATGGCTTCAGCCCTTCTGATTTCAATGCGCATGGAAGCGTAGAACTTCAGGGCCCGGCCGCCGGTGGTGGTTTCCGGGTTGCCGAACATAACCCCCACCTTTTCGCGGATCTGGTTGATGAAAATCACAATGGTTCTGGATTTGCTGATAATGCCGGTGAGTTTTCTAAGGGCTTTGCTCATGAGGCGAGCCTGGAGACCTACGGACTGGTCGCTGATGTCCCCTTCGATTTCCTGCTTCGGCACCAGGGCTGCTACGGAGTCGATGACCACGATGTCCACAGCGCCGCTTCGTACCAGGGATTCACAGATGGAAAGGGCCTGTTCACCGCTGTCCGGCTGGGAAATCAGGAGATCCTTCGTATCCACGCCCAGATGATGGGCATACATGGGATCCAGCGCATGTTCTGCATCAATGAAGGCAGCCACGCCGCCCAGCTTCTGGGCTTCTGCAATAGCATGGAGAGCCAAGGTGGTTTTACCGGAAGATTCAGGGCCATAGATTTCGATAACCCTGCCTCTTGGATAGCCGCCTACACCGACTGCAATATCAAGGGCCAGGGAGCCGGTGGGAATGACATCAATGTCCAGCTTGTCCCCCATATCCCCCAGACGCATAATGGAGCCTTGTCCGAATTCCTTTGTAATCTGGTGCATGGCACTTTCAAGGGCCTTTTTCTTTTCCGGGCTTAATTCTGTTTGGTTTGCCATGGAAATCCTCCTTATGAAATGGGAAGGAAACCTTCCTAACTTAATGAATCTTTATTCTTATTTTACTATTCAATGGTACATGCCACAATGGGGTGAGGCGTATGGATCCAGGGTTTCAACAGAGTCCGGAAACATTCATGCTCATACCGGCATGCAGCTTTGCGTTATTTTGTTGGAACCTATATATGAAAAATGTCTAACCGTTCTTCCCAAGTTTCACTTTTTTTCCATACTGCAGCAGGTAGTACAGTGCTTTTTCCGCCGCTCCGTAACGTACGCTTCTTCGGGAGCCGAAGAACTGCTCTCTGTGGACTTCCGTTCCCCAAGAGCCTGCAATACCGATATACACAAGGCCGGCATCCTCTCCCCGTTCCCCTTTGCCGGGGCCGGCGTAGCCGGTGGTGGAAACGGCTATATCGCTGCCGTAGAGGCTGCGGGAGCCTTCTGCCATCTCTTCAGCTACAGGAGCGCTGACGGCAGTGAATTGGTCAAGGTCTTCCTTCTTTACGGAAAGCACCTTTTCCTTTGTTTCGTTCCAGTATGTCACGGCGCTTCCCTTAAAATAGGAGGAGCTGCCGGGGTTGTCGGTCAGGAATTTCCCGATCAGGCCGCCGGTACAGGATTCTGCCGCGCTCACCGTCAGTCCTTCCTTCAGAAGGAATTCATGAAGATCATGGAGTACATCCCCCTCCAGATGGTAACGGGAAACAGGCATCCTTTTTTCAATTTCACCTGCCGTCTTTTCGATGAGGGCCATGGTTTCTTCTTCATCCGCCCCTTTGGCAGTCACCCTGACCGCCACATAACCCGGTCTAGCCAGAAGGGCGATGGTGGGATTGGACTGGGCCCGGAGCAGGTCCCCTATCTTTTCTTCAATTTCCGCTTCCGTCATATGGACAGCAGAAAGCACAAGGGAGCGGATGATCCCCTGGGAGCCCAGCTTCCTGTCAAGCCAGGGCATAACCTGGTTTCTCATCATGGTTTTCATTTCAAAGGGCGGCCCAGGAAGATGGATAAGGATTTTGCCTCCCTTTTCCACTGCCGAGCCGCTGGCGGAGCCGGCCTCATTGAAGAAGAGATGGGCTCCCTTTGCAAACCAGGCCTGCCGGTCCAGAGAGGGCAGAAAGGGATGGTGTTTATCTTCATAGTATTTCCGAAGCCGCTTCGATTCTTCTTCCACATGAACATAGGGAAGGTCCATCACCGAAGCTCCCGCCTTCTTTGTAATGTCTCCCAGAGTGGAGCCCAGACCGCCGGAGGTAATGACAAGGTCTGCCCGGGTAAGGGCATGGCAGAATGTTTCCTCCATGCGGGAGGGATTATCCCCTACGGTGGTCATATAGGCCACCGTATAACCATGTTCGTTCAGAAAGGATGCCAGCCACTGGGCATTCTCATTGGCAATCTCCCCAAGGAGAAGCTCGGAGCCGGTGGTCACGATTTCAGTAATCATAGATTTCCCCGGAAATTAAATTCTTTCCGCAATGAGATCGTAGGCGTAGCCGTCTACGATTTTAACCTTTACAAAATCGCCGGGTTTTAAATCTCCCGGATTATCAATGTACACATTGCCATCCACTTCCGGCGCCTGGAAAGCGGTGCGGCCCTTAGCCTGCATATGGCCTTCGCCGTCATCCACCAGTTCTTCCACCAGGGCCTCCGTTTCCACGCCAATAAGGTTTTCATTATTCTCTTCGGAAATACCGGCCTGGATGGCCATGAGCTCATGGTACCGGTTTTCCTTCACCTCTTCTTCAATCTGGTCAGTCATCCGGGCTGCCGGTGTCCCCTCCTGGGGAGAGAACTTGAAAGCCCCCATATCATCAAAACGGACTTCTTTGATGAAATCGCAGAGTTCTTTGAAATCCTTCTCTGTCTCTCCCGGGAAGCCCACCATGAGGGTGGTGCGGATGGTCATGCGGGGAGAAGCGGCACGAAGCTTATGGAGAAGGGTTCTGATGCTTTCAGAAGAATCCCTTCTGTGCATACGCTGGAGCACAGGATCACTGATGTGCTGGAGGGGAATATCCACGTATTTGCAGATTTTGTCTTCCGTAAGGATCACATGAAGCAGCTCGTCATCAAAATAGGTGGGATAGAGATAAAAGAGACGGATCCATTTCACCCCTTCAATCTTCACCAGTTCCCTGAGAAGGGCGGCCAGACTGGTGCCGTTCTTTAAATCCCTGCCATAGCAGGAAAGATCCTGGGCAATGAGATTGAATTCCCTGGTGCCATTGGCAGCCAGTCTCCTCACTTCATGGACAATGGAAGGAATGGGCCGGCTGTGCATGGGACCCCGTACATAGGGAATGTAGCAGAAGGTGCATCCATTACTGCAGCCCTCTGCGATTTTCACATAGGCAGAATACTTGGGCGTCAGAGTCTGCCGGGGGATGAGTTCCTCATTGGCACAGGGGGTGGTATCAAAGCTGAATACCTTTTCGTCCTTTTCATAGGATTCATTCACCGCATCCAGGATATGCTGCCAGGAATCGGTACCTATGAACACGTCGATTTCAGGGATTTCCTTTGCCAGCGCTTCTTTATACTGCTGGGTGAGGCATCCGGCGGCCACCAGCTTCTCGCATTTTCCTGTTTTCTTGTATTCCGCCGCTTCCAGAATGGTCTGGACTGATTCTTCCTTGGCAGGGTCGATAAAAGTACAGGTATTAATCATGATGACCTGGGCTTCTGACAGATCCTCCGTCAGCTCATAGCCTGCCTTTTCCATGATGCCTACCATCATTTCCGTGTCCACCAGGTTCTTGGAACATCCCAGGCTGATAAATCCGAGTTTTCTCTTCAACTGTTCGTACCTCCAAAACGTATCTTTTCACCCCAGCGGGTGAGCAGATCTTTCCTTCCTTCGTCAAAATACATTTTTTCCAGATTCCAGAAAGACAGGGAATGCCCACTGCCGTCCGGTTTCATATTGGAATCATTTACATAAATATAATAATACCCGTTTTCTTCCATTTTATCTTTGTATTCGGAAGAAGTGAGAAGCCAGTTCAAAAGCTTCTCTCCCCTTTCAGGGCGGGAAGCATCGACGGAAATGCCGCCGCCGAAAAGATACCAGGGGGATCCGTCTTCGGGATACATAATTTCCACCGGCATTTTTTCCTTTCTGCTGCGGATGGCTTCATTCAGCCCGGAAATACCGATATCGCATTTCCCCATCCCTGCCATACGGGAAGGAGTGGACAGGTACTTGCCGTACTGCACGATCTGGTTCTGCGCCCTGCTTAAAAGTGCAAAGGTATGCTCGATACCGAAATGCTCTGCCATGCACATGAGCAGATCCTCCGCCATGTCGGCGGCAATGAAGTCAGTCATGGAAAGGCGGACGGAACTTCTTGTAAGCACCTCATCCCAGGTATAGGAAAAGGCAGGGTGCTTTCTTGCATAGTCTTCATTCACTGCAAAGACCACCGGATCTACCCAAAGTCCCGTCCAGTAGCACTCTTCATCCTTAAAAAGATTAAGGGCCGTATCGGTCTGGGCAGAGGCATAGGGAACAAGCCTGTTATCCCCTTTCAAATGTATAAGCGCATCCTGGGATGTGATGTAAAGGTCGGGAGCCGGCAGGTCATCCTGATTTCCTGCTCTTAAAAGCTGGGATTTGGACTGATACACCACATTCATTTTCAGCCCGCTGTCCATATAAAAAGAATCGCCTAAAGCCTCCAGCATGCCGCTGGGCATATCCGTATACACTGTCACATATTCCGACGGATTCATTTTCTCCGCCTTTGCCTCCGCCTGCTGGCGGGCAAAGCGAAGGATGCCCCAGAATGCAAGGGCTGCCATCAGCAGAAATAGAAAAACGGAAGCCAGTCGTTTCATGGAACCACCTCTTGCCAAATTATATCATATCTGCTCCGGAGAAAGGGAAAGCATGTATCAGTCCAGGCCTTCCCGGTCTGCTGTTTCCTTTGGTACCTCCGAAGGCCCGCCATTCTTCATGGTCTCAAAAAGCTCCTGGGCCTTCATCTTATCCATCCTGATTTCCCTTGGCTTGGCACCATCGGCAGGTCCGACGATGCCAAGCCGTTCCATGGAGTCCATCAGCCTTCCCGCCCGGGTGTAGCCGATACGGAAACGGCGCTGCAGAGCGGAAACGGAGGCTCTCTTCGTGTCCAGCACCCATTCCGCCGCTTCTTCCAGAAGATCATCCTGCTCCTCTTCATCCTCGTTCTCCGTTTCTTCCTTCTTATCCGGTACCGACAAATCGATAGGTTCGTATTTCACCGGTTCCTTTTCCTGCTCAAGGCATTCATTGCGGACATAGTCCACCACCGCTTCCACTTCTTCATCGGAAATAAAAGCACCCTGGACACGGACCGTGGTCAGGGCCCCGGCCTGTTTGAAAAGCATATCCCCCTTTCCCAGAAGGGTTTCTGCGCCTCCCTCATCCAGAATGATGCGGGAATTCAGGGCCGATTCCACCATGAAGGCTATACGGCTGGGGATATTGGACTTGATGACCCCTGTAATGACGTCAGCAGAAGGACGCTGGGTGGCAAGGATCAGATGGATGCCGGCAGCTCTGGCTTTCTGGGTGAGACGTTGGATAAGCACTTCCACTTCCTTGGCCGCCACATTCATGAGATCTGCAAATTCATCTACAATAATGAGGATATAGGGCATTTTCTTGTCCGGATTCTGCTTATTATAGCCTTCGATATTTCTCACCTTGGCACCGGCAAAGAGCTGGTACCGTGCTTCCATTTCCCGCACAGCCCAGTTCAGGGCGCCTTCGGCCTTCTTCATGTTGGTAATGACTTCGGTACGAAGATGGGGAATGCCATTGTATACAGAAAGTTCTACCACCTTCGGGTCGATAAGCATGAGTTTCACGTCTTCCGGACGGCTGTGGTAAATGATACTGGTAATAATGGAATTAATGCACACCGATTTACCGGAACCCGTGGAGCCTGCAATGAGAAGATGAGGCATTTTTGCCAGATCCGTCACCACCGGCTTGCCGGTAATATCCTTGCCTAAAGCTACCAGAATATGGCCTTTACCATTTTTAAATTCACCGCTGTCAAGCACATCCCGGAGAGGCACGGAAGCGGACCGGGCATTGGGGATTTCGATACCCACTGCCGATTTACCGGGAATCGGTGCTTCGATACGGATATGGGTGGCCGCCAGGGCCATGGCCAGTTCGTTGGAAAGGCCTTCGATCTTGCTCACCCTCACCCCTACTTCCGGCCGTAGTTCAAACCTTGTCACTGTAGGGCCTACGCTGGCATGAATGACCTTGGCCATGACGCCGAAACTCCGCAGGGTGGATTCGATGGTAGCTGCATTCTTTGTCACATCGCTCCGGCTTTCCCCTTTGGCATTATCCGTATGGAGAAGAGTGAGAGGCGGAAATTTATATTCCGGTTTCACAATGGCCGTAATGGGTGGACGGGAAGGAGTGATTTCCTTTTCGTCTTCAGCCTTTATGGGAGAGGGCGCAGGATTTTCTTCCACCACCGGAGACGGTTCCTCTGCTGCTTCAGCAAACTCTTCCGGCGGTATTTCTTCCTCTTCCTCCACTTCTTCTCCTTCCGGGAGGGGAAATGCAGGAGGTATTTCTTCTTCCGGAAGCTCTTCCCCTTCCACCGGCGCTTCTGGCTCTTCCACCGCAGAAGAATCTTCTGTCATAGGTTCAGTAAGAGGAACTTCCTCTTCCGATTCAGCCGGCATCTCCACTGCCTGTTCTTTTTCCTCTTCCGGTTCCTCTGTTTTTTTCTTCTTAAAAATAAATTCCGTAGGCTTATCCTTCAGTTCTTCCAGCCGGGCCGCGGAACGGGCCGCATCCATGGCTGCTTTCTTCTCCCTGATTCTCTGGGCCACGCCGCCCAGCTTTTCTCCTGTTTTCGCACTGATTTTCTGGGCCCTGGTGCCCACCTTTTCAGCGCCCCTGGACAGGGACCAGTGGGTCAGAAGAAGGATATTCACCACAGAGAGTCCCAGAAGAAGGATGGTGGTACCGATTTCCCCCAGCACCAGATGAAAAAAAGCCGTCAGTCCACCGCCGGCCAGGCCGCCGTAGGAAAGGATTTCAGAAATTTCCATTTCTTTTCCAAAGGGGACATAGTAGTGATGCACAAGGCAGAGGAAAAGAAGGAATAGGCAAAAAAGCAGCCCATTTCTCCGGCTCATGGCAATGCCCCTTGCTGCCAGGGCATATTTCAATCCAAAAAGGACAAGGAACAGGGCCGCTGCGGGCGCCCCCAGACCGAAGAGGAAATGAATGCCGTCACTTACCCATTTTCCCATCATTCCCGTACTCTGGCTGAAAAGGCTGATAAAGGTAAAAATGCCAAAGCAGAAGATGATGATGCCTGATATTTCATAATTACTAGATCCATCATTTTTCCGCCGTCTGGCGGTCGTGGTCTTTTTCTTCATACTTTTCAATCACTCACTCCTGTTTCTCAGGGAGCGCTGATTCAATGGTCTGCTCTGTTTCCGTAAAGCAGACTCCGTCAATTAATCAGTGCTTCCTTTATTTCTTCGTATTTCCCAGGCCCGGGAAATAGGGGCTTCTTCCCCGTTTCTTACAGGCTTGTAATACACATGGCCCCGAAGTTCCTGTGGCAGATACTGCTGATCCACCCATCCACCGAAATCATGGGGATAGAGGTATCCGTTTCCGTGACCCATTTCACGGGCTCCGCTGTAGTGGGCATCCTTCAGATAGCCCGGAATGGACCAGTCTGTTTTCGTTCTTACTTCTGCCGAAGCGTTGTCGATGCCCATGATGGCACTGTTGCTCTTCGGTGCCAGGCAGATATAAAGCACCGCCTCCGCCAGGGGAATCCGTGCTTCCGGGAATCCCACCATTTCCGCCGCCTGGGCTGCCGCCACCGCCACGGAAAGGGCCCTTGGATCCGCCAGTCCCACATCCTCCGCCGCGCAGATCATAATACGCCTTGAAATAAAGGATGTCTTCTCCCCGCCATGAATCATACGGGCCAGGTAATGAAGGGCCGCATCGGGGTCACTGCCCCGCATGCTCTTAATGAAAGCGGACACAATATCATAATGATAATCACTGTTCTTATCATATACGGATACATGGTCCCCTGCAACTTCTTTGATTTCTTTCACTGTCAAAGTCCCCTTCATGGGAAGAAGGGAGGCGGCCTGTTCCAAAAGGTTCAATGCCATGCGGATATCGCCGGAGGCATAAGAAGAAATCATGGAAAGCACATCATCGGAAGCCCGGTAGCCATAATTACCAAGGCCCTTTACCTTGTCTGTCAAAGCGCGGCGCAGAATCTCGATTTCCGCTTTTTCAGGAAGTGCGTTCAAATGAATGAGCCGCACCCGGGACAAAAGAGGACGGTTGATTTCGAAGTAGGGATTTTCTGTGGTGGCACCGATGAGGATAATGGTACCATCCTCCACATAGGGCAGGAGCAGGTCCTGCTGTCCCTTGTTGAAGCGGTGGATTTCATCGATAAATACGATGGTCCTTCTGCGATAGTACGAAAGGTCCTCCTTTGCTTTGGACACTACGTCCCTGATATCCTTCGTGCCGCTGGCTGTAGCATTGAGCTTCACAAAATGGCTGTGCGTCATCTTTGCAATCACCGAAGCAATAGTGGTCTTCCCGCAGCCGGGAGGTCCGAAAAGAAGGATGGAGGGTATGGTATCCTTCTCAATCATACGGTAAAGAAAGGAATTCTTCCCCACCGCCCCTTCCTGGCCCAGAATATCCTCCAGCCTTTCAGGACGCATGCGGTCCGCCAGGGGCGCATAGGAAACGGTCTGTCCATTGTCATAATCAAATAAAGAGTCCATAGTAAAGCAACGCCTCGCTCAAATACAAATGTTTCCCCTCTATTATCCCATGAATGGAAGGAAAAATCAAACAGATTTTCCGTGTGAAGGGGGGGCTGCCTGCGGCGGCCCGGGTTCAGAGGGTTCAAACGGTTCATAAGGCGCAGAGGGTCCTGGATTGCCCTGGAAGCAATGCGTTTTATTGCTGCCTGCAGCAGCAGCCACAACCACATGGAGAATCTTTCCTCAGTCCAAAGGCCTGTCACACCTCAAGTCCTTAGGGAAGCCCTGATTCAATCACTGTCTGCTTTTATTCTTGAATTTTTATGCAATGCAAGGAATGGGACGACGCGAATAGCCAGCTATTTAAGGAGTCCCATGACGAAGCAGTGCATAAAAATTCTTATAAAAGCAGACTCTATGAATGAATCAGTGCTTCCTTAGGGCCCGTCACCCCACACGCCGAAGGCGCAGCATGAAGAGGTCCATCAAAAAAGCCGCCAAGAATATCTTGACGGCTTGATTGTTTAGCGCCCCACCGTGTCGTTTTTTGCCGTATTTTGAGTCTGCATAATTGCAGGTGGGTGTTCTTGAGACAAGGTTTCTTGAACAGTCCCCTTCCGGGGCATTGACTCACCTCATCAGCGCTGAACTCCCGTTATAAAGGTGTTGGTTCAAAATAAGAAGGCACGACGTGCACAGCAGGGTTTCCTTTACAGATAGTGTAGCAAAAATCTCATCATTTTACAAGGCTGTGACAAAGATTTATGCTTTTTCGAAGAGATCTTTTTCCTTCTTAATATCTACTTTGATATGAAGTTCCTTCAGCTGCTTGTCTGCTACAGTAGACGGAGCCTGGGTGAGCGGATCGATGGCACTCTGGGTCTTCGGGAAAGCGATAACGTCGCGGATGGAGTCCAGATGCAGCATGAGCATGACGAGACGGTCAAGTCCCAGGGCAATGCCTGCATGGGGCGGAGCACCGTACTTGAATGCATCCAGGAGGAAGCCGAATTTCTGCTCTGCTTCTTCCTGGGAAATGCCGATGGCTTTGAATACCTTTTCCTGCAGGTCTTCCTGATAGATACGGAGGGATCCGCCGCCTGCTTCTACACCGTTCAGTACCATATCATAGGCCTTGGCGTAAACCTTGGAGGGGTCGGTGAGGAGGTACTGTACATCTTCATCACGAGGTGCGGTGAATGGATGATGTTCAGCTACATAGCGGTGTTCTTCTTCGCTGTATTCGAACATGGGGAAATCGGTAACCCAGCGGAAGCAGAATTCGTTGGGGTCAATGAGGTTCATGCGGCGTGCCATTTCCAGACGCAGTTCGCCCAGAGCCTGGGCCACTACCTTCGGCTTGTCGGCAATGATGAGGACAAGGTCGCCCTTTTCAGCTTCGCAGGCTTTGCCGATTTCACGGATTTTGTCTTCGCCCAGGAATTTTGTAATCTGGCATTTCAGGCTGCCGTCTTCGTTGAAGCCGATCCATGCCAGACCCTTGGCGCCATAGTGGCCTACATAGTCCACCAGGCCGTCCAGTTCACGGCGGGGAATAGCAGCATCGCCCTTGACGTTGATGGCTTTCACTACGCCGCCATTGTCAAGAACGGAGCGGAATACCTTGAATCCTGTATCCCGGAGAAGGTCGGAAATATTGTAGAAGTGCATGTCAAAACGGAGATCCGGTTTATCGGAGCCGTAGAGATTCATAGCATCATCCCATTTGATTCTCTTGAAGGGGATTTCAATATCCTTGTTCAGAACCTTCTTAAAGACTCTCTGCATCATGTGTTCCATGAGGTCAAGGATGAAATCCTGGTCTTCAAAGGACAGTTCCATATCCAGCTGGGTAAATTCAGGCTGGCGGTCGGCGCGCAGGTCTTCATCACGGAAGCAGCGGGCAACCTGGAAGTATCTTTCCATGCCGGATACCATGAGCAGCTGTTTGAAGAGCTGCGGGGACTGGGGCAGTGCATAGAACTTGCCCGGGTTCACACGGCTCGGTACCAGGTAGTCTCTGGCCCCTTCCGGGGTGCTCTTGGTAAGCATGGGGGTTTCGATTTCAAGGAAATCGTTTTCATCCAGGAATGTTCTCATTTCATGGACAATCTTATGTCTCATAATGAGATGGTTCTGCATTTCCGGACGTCTGAGATCGATATAACGGTATTTCAGGCGTACATTTTCATCTACATCAATGCCGTCTTCCACATAAAATGGCGGAGTTTTTGCCTTGTTCAGGACGCGGAGTTCGGAAACTACCACTTCCACCTTGCCGGTCTTCATTTTCGGGTTGACGGTGTCAGCACTTCTTTCACGAACTTTACCTTTGACTGCCAGCACGTATTCACTTCTTACGCCTTCTGCTTTGTGGAAAGCTTCTTCACCGTACTGGGGGCTTAAAACCAGCTGTACAATACCGCTTCTGTCGCGGAGGTCGATGAAAATCAGACCGCCATGGTCACGTCGGGTATTCACCCACCCTGCCAGTGTCAGTTCCCTGCCACAGTCGTTTTCTGTTACCTTACCGCATCCGCAGGATCTTCTCATCCCTGCCATTGTTTCCATATTAGAGCACCTCTTTAAAATAATTTATAAAAGAATCAACTCTTACGAGTGATGTTCTTCCTTTGAAATATAACCGGCTACCTCAGCAAAGGGAATGTCCTCCTGGGTTCCATCTGCCATATTCTTCACAGCAGCTGCTCCCTTTTCCAGTTCGTTGCTTCCGATGATGACCGTAAACTGGGAATCCAGCTTACCTGCCTGTTTCATCTGGCCCTTAAGGCTTCTGCCCTGAAGGTCCATATCGGTAAGTACGCCCAGGCCGCGCAGTTCTTCCTGGATTTTAAATCCTTCCGCCACTGCGTCTTCCCCAAGGGCCGCAATGTAGACCCTCTTCTGGGATTTGGGAGCAGGAATGAGATTCTGCATTTCCAGAGCCAGAAGGAGCCGTTCCAGACCGATGGCAAAGCCGATGCCCGGTGTGGAAGGACCTCCGATTTCCTCTACCAGTCCGTCATACCTTCCGCCGCCGCATACGGCACTCTGGGCGCCCAGAGGCGGATACTGGATTTCAAAGGCTGTATTGGTGTAGTAATCAAGACCTCTCACCAGCCGTGGGTCCACGGTATAGGAAATACCAAGGCCATCAAGATAATGTTTTACTGCCTCAAATTTTGCATGGCAGTCATCACAGAGATAATCCGTAATTTCCGGAGCGCCGACGGATGCTTTTTTGCAGCCTTCTTCCTTGCAGTCCAGAATACGGAGAGGATTCTTATAAAGTCTTTCCCTGCAGTCGTCACAGAGCTGATCCTTTTTCCCTTCGAAAAATTCGATGAGCTTCTGGCGGTAAGCAGGACGGCAATTTTTATCACCAATGGAATTCAGGTGGAGATCCAGGTCTCTCAGCCCCAGCTTGTGGAAAATTTCACAGGCCATGGCAATAACTTCTGCATCAGCCAAAGGAGAGGATGCGCCCAGCACTTCCAGACCAAACTGATGGAATTCCCTGTACCTCCCGGCCTGGGGACGGTCATAGCGGAACATGGAACCGATATAGAACATCTTATGTACCTGCTGATCGCCGTACATTTTATGTTCCAGATAGGCCCTTACCGCAGAGGCCGTATTTTCCGGACGAAGGGTAACCGAACGGTTTCCCCTGTCTGTAAATGTATACATTTCCTTCGTTACCACGTCGGTGGTATCGCCGATACCGCGCTGGAACAGCTCGGTGGCTTCAATAATAGGAGTCCGGATTTCCTTGTATCCGTACCGGGCACATACATCCCGGATCACTCCTTCCATATAATCCCACTTGTACACTTCTTCAGGCAGAATATCATGGGTTCCTTTTAATGCCTGCATAACGACACCTCTTTATTTTTGCAGAACTACCTGCAAAGGCATTCTTTCGGAAAGGGGCTCCCCTCTTTCCGATTACACTAACAAATTAAATTGTACCATCTTACGGGGTATATTGGCAAATTGAAATTGGACGGGGCATGGACGGAGCCCCCGGCTCCGAAGGTTCAGAGGGTTCAGAGGGGAAGGTTGTGCTGCTGCGCCAAAGGGAGTCCCCTCCATCGCGCCGCAGGCGCGGCTCCCTGGTTTTCCCAGCCCACCAGCTCACTATCTTACAGATTCCGGTTTTTCTTCACGCAGTCCTTGCAGTAGCCGTAAAATTTCAGCTGGTAATCCACTATATTGAAACCATTTTCCTTTTTAATTTTATCCTTCACTTCATTGAGGAAATCATAGGAAAATTCTGTCACCTTTCCGCAGCCCAGACAGATGAGATGGTGATGGGAATGGGAAAGGTTGTGGTCGTTCAGTTCGTAGCGGCTTCTGCCGTCGCCGAAGTCCAGTTTTTTCAGAAGTTCCAGATGTGTGAAAAGTTCCAGAGAGCGGTAAACAGTGGCCAGGCCGATGTCCGGATTTTCATCCCGCACCATTTCATACACATCTTCTGCGCTCATATGGTTTTCTTTGCTGTCCAGGAAGGCCTGCAGGATGATCTGCCGCTGGGTGGTAAATTTATACTTATGCTCCCTGATTTTCTTTTTCAGGGTATTCATAACCGTTGATTTTTTCATATTTCGCATATTTCCTCCATCACCGTACTCGTTTATATCTGTCGTAGAACCACATGTGCTTCAGAAGAATCTGCAGCACCGCCACCAGGGGCACTGCAATCATCATGCCCAGGACACCGAAAATTTTGCCGCCGATGAGGACGCCGGCAATAATGGCCACAGGATGCACATTGATAATGCTGCCCATCAGCTTGGGCATGACGAAATGACCGTCCACCTGCTGCACGATAACGTAGAAAACGATGACCTGCAGCATGACGGCGGTTCCCTGGAGGAGGCCAAGAAGGACCGGCGGAATGGCGCCGATAATCGGCCCGATTAAAGGAATCATTTCCACAATGCCTGCCAGAAGGCCGATGACCAGTGGATAAGGAATATCCAAAGTCCACATACCGATGAAAACTACCACCGCCATGAGGGTGGAAAGAAGAAGCTGTCCCCGGATGTAGGCATTCAGCACGAAATGGATTTCCCTAAAAAGCTGTTCCAGATGGTTATGGAAGCGGTCGGGGAAAATATGGATGAATGCATTTACGAAGTACCCGCCCTTTTTCATCATGTAGAAGGTGATGAAAGGAACCACGATCAGTTCCACCACCGTGCTGGCAAAGGTGAAAATGGCAGACAGGCTGAAAGAAGCGATTTTCAGGGTGTATTCGCCGATGTCCTGCAGGACGCGGGCCAGAAGGGCCTTGGCTTCCGGCGGCAGAAGGGAGAGCTGATACTCTTTTTCCAGTTCCGGAACGGCCTGCTGCACCGCTGCCAGCATGCCAGGTACACTTTTGATGAATTCCCGAAATTCAGAAATAAAAGGCACAAAGATATGGACTGCAATGAGATAAATCACTGCAATGAAGAGTGCAAAGGAAAAGAGGATGGCCAGGTCATAGGGAAACTTTTTCCATCCCATTTTCTGCGCCTGTCCGTACACCGCATGGGCCACCGGATTTAAAAGGGTGGTAATAATCAGGGATACCACAAAGGGGAAAAGCACCGACGGCGCCGCGATGATGACCGCTGCGAAAGCGGCCGCAATGACTACGCGGAGCCAGAATTCAACGCCCCATTTCATAGGATGCCTCCGGTGAGGAAGGGATTGCTCCTCTTTTCTTCTCCGATGGTGGTCTGATTTCCATGGCCCGAAAGGACCACTGTGCTGTCAGGCAGGGAAAAAAGGTTCTTCTTAATGCTGCCGGTGAGCTCCTTCATGCTGCCGCCGGGAAAATCGGTACGGCCGATGGAGCCCTGGAAGAGGGAGTCTCCTGTAAAGACTATACCTTCCTTCTGTAAATAGAAGGAAATCCCGCCGGGCGTATGGCCGGCTGTGTCAATGACCCGGAAAGTGTACCCGCAGGTTTCGATTTCATCCCCATCCTTCACCCACACATCGGCGTCATCCACCAGAGTAGGCACAGGAAACATGGAGGACAGATTTCTTTCTGCATCCCGCAGGAAAGGCCGGTCCCTTTTATCCATGTACATTTTGGCATCGGGGAAGGCGCGCCTCAGCTCATTCATGCCGGCCATATGATCCACATGAGCATGGGTAAGGAAAATGGACAGAAGGCGGATCTTCTTGTCCTGAATGGCCTTGATATAATGGTCCGGCGTAAAGGAGGGATCCACCACCAGCCCCTCCATGGTTTCCTCATTGTACAGGATGTAGGTGTTTGTCATAAATGGTCCAAGGACCATGTACATAATCTTCATCATGCATCTCCATTAAAAATTCTTTTCACTGTCCAGAAGGATGGTGACAGGTCCGTCATTTTCAAGGGCCACCTTCATATAGGTACGGAAAACGCCGGTGCCTACAGCAACCCCCTCCTTTTCGCACTTTTCCACTACCTTTTTGTACAGTTCATCCGCCTTGTCCGGCGCCTCGGCTTCCGTAAAGCTGGGCCGTCTGCCATGGCGGGCATCGCCGTAGAGGGTGAATTGGGACACAATGGACAGCTCTCCTTTAATATCCAGAAGAGAAAGATTCAATTTCCCCGCTTCGTCTTCAAATATACGGAGATGGAGGATTTTGTCGGCAATATAGTCCGCATCCTTTTCCGTATCTCCCTTTTTCACGCCCAGAAGGACAGAAAGTCCCTTCCCAATGGAGGACACTTCCTTCCCCTCCGAATCTACTCTGCACCAGTTGCAGCGCTGTACGACTGCTCTCATTTTCCATCCCCCTGCATTGAATGCATGCGTCTCACCGAATGGACGCCCTTGATTCTTCTGATTTTCGTCATAATAAAGTCCAGCTGCTGCAGATCCTTGATCTGGATGCCCAGATGCATGACTGCCATGCCGTTGTTTTCCACCTTCACATTTGCCGTGGACACGGAAAGTTTCATCTCCGTCAAAGCAGCCAGTATGTCCGCCATGAGGCCTGTCCGGTCGTAGCTGATGACTTCGATGGTCACAAGGAACATGCTGCTGGTCTGCTCTTCCCAGGACACGTCGATCATGCGGTCCTTATCGGGGAAATTGATGGCATTGGGACAGTCTGCCCGATGGACCGACACGCCGCGGCCTCTGGTGACAAATCCTACAATATCGTCGCCTGGCACGGGGTTGCAGCACTTGGACAGGTGCACCACCAGCCCTTCCTCCCCCTTCACCAGGATGCCGCTGTTGGAGCGGGTTTTCACGCTCCTCATCTTCAGGTTTTCCAGAGCCTTGGCCGTCTTCTGGGCCGTAGGCTTCTGGGCATTCAGCTCCCGCTTGTAAAGCTCCGTCAGTTTCAGCATGACGCTCTTCACTGCCACACCGCCGAATCCCACGGACGCCAGCATGTCATCTATGCTCATGTTGTTAAAGGTCTTAGCCACCTGGGCCAGCCGGTCCTTGGCAATGAGTTTTTTCCACTCATAGCCCAGACGGTCCGCCTCCTGGATGAGCACTTCCTGGCCTCTGGAAATATTTTCGCTGCGGTTTTCCTTCTTGAACCAGCTTCTGATTTTGGCTTTGGAATCGGCGGCACCTACCATATTGATCCAGTCATAGCTGGGCTTTCCTGTTTTAGAAGTAATAATGGAAACGATATCGCCGTTCTTCAGCTTCGTATCCAGCGGTACGATCTTATTATTCACCTTGGCCCCTACGCACCGGTTTCCTACCTCCGTATGGATACGGTAGGCAAAATCGATGGGAATGGAACCCTTCGGCAGATTAATCACATCCCCCTTAGGCGTAAATACGAAGACTTCATCGGAGAAAACATCCAGTTTCAGGGCATTCATGAATTCCTTGGGGTTGCTCGTATCCTGCCATTCCAGAATGCGTCGGAGCCAGCTGATTTTTGCGTCAAAATCCTTGGACCCTGCCTGCTTCCCTTCCTTGTACCGCCAGTGGGCTGCCACGCCGTATTCGGAAATATGGTGCATTTCCCAGGTACGAATCTGGATTTCTACAGGCTGTCCCCTGGTACCGATGACGGTGGTATGAAGGGACTGGTACATATTGGGCTTCGGCACGGCGATATAGTCCTTGAACCGGTTGGGCAGCGGTTTCCAAAGGGAATGGGCAATGCCCAGCACCGCATAACACTGGGGAATGGTATCCACAATGACCCGCACCGCATAGAGGTCATAAATCTGGGACAGGTCTTTATTGTCCCTTTTCATTTTCTTATAAATACTGTAGAAATGCTTAGGCCGTCCTGTAATGGCAGCCTTGATTCCCGCTTCCTCGATGTGGTCGTGAAGCACCCGCATGGTATCATTGACGATTTCCTCCCGGGCCTTCCGCTTCTGCTTCATCTGGCGCACCAGATCATAGTATTCCTCAGGATGGAGATAGTGAAAACAGAGATCCTCCAGTTCCCACTTAATATTGTAGATTCCCAAGCGATGGGCCAGGGGCGCGTAGATTTCGATAGTTTCCTTGGCAATGCGCTGCTGCTTTTCCCGCCGGAAAACGCCCAAAGTCCGCATATTATGGAGCCGGTCCGCCAGTTTGATGACCACCACCCGGATATCCTTGGCCATGGCCAGGAACATTTTACGGAAATTTTCCAGCTGCTGGTCTTCCTTATCCTTATAGTGGAACTGGGACAGCTTCGTCACCCCGTCTACCAGGAAAGCCACTTCCTCGCCGAACATCATCTTTATATCTTCCAGCGTATATTCCGTATCCTCCACCACATCGTGAAGAAGGGCGGCAATAATACCCTGGGCGTCCATTTCCAGCTCTGCCAGGATATAGGCCACTGCCAGGGGATGGATGATGTAAGGCTCACCGGTAGCACGCACCTGGGCGGCATGGGCCTTGTCCGCCAGCTCATAGGCCTCCTCTATGGCCTCCAGACTCTTTGGATTTTTGATATAGGTTTTCACCTTATCCATGAGGCGTTTGTATTCTTCTTCCTTCTCGCCGCCCCAGTCCTTTTTCTGCTTCTGCTTCTCTACATATTCTTCCTGATGGATCAGGAACTCAGCCAGAGTAGAGGCGGAGGCATCGGTATGAATGGTTTCCTCATTCAGATTCTGGTTGAATACCCCTGCCAGATTGGTAGCCTTCACCGGCCCCTCTGCCAGTTCCTCATCCTCTATCCTTTTCTTTTTGTCCATGGTTTCATCCATTTCGTCCACCTCCCTGCATCCTGTGCTTTCTATAAATGGAAGAATTTAATAAATTCAGCTTGCCGCCGATGATTCGTTTCTGGTAGAAATCCTCTCCGTTCCGGCTGAAACGGGACAGGATGGCCAGCTCTTCGAAAACTGCCAGCGCCATACCCAGCCGGACAGGCTCGAAATCATATTTCTTCCCCATGAGGTAATGCACCTCCCGCACCGGCTTGGCCATATTGCGGAGAATGGCGGAAAGCTTCCTGTATACATCGGCCAGATAATCCCTGTCCAGAAGGCGCATATCCTCCTCACGGATATCCTTGCCGATAAGCTGTACATGCTCACCGTACCACTCATGCACCTCCGGCTCAAAGACCATATCCACCACATCCCCGGCCTGGCAGGGATTTTCTTCCCCTACGCCCCAGAAAATGGCATCCACCAGATTGTCCTTTCCCGACAGCTGGCACTTGAAATGGCGGCCGTCTGCCCCCATATGGCGGGCTGTTTCCACAAAGGCGCCCCTGATGGAAAAGAGGGGCTTCGGATTATCCGCGCCGCAGGGTTCCAGAAGATCCAGGGAATGAATGAAATCAAGACTGATATCATCCATGGAAAGCTCCTCCTCCACATCCAGCACCGGAATGCAGTCCTCCTCTGTAAGCACCTCTGCCGCATATTCGTTCATGCGGCGCCTGAACTCCGGAATCTTGTCCTCTGCAATGGAAAAGCCTGCTGCCATCTTGTGGCCGCCGAACTGGAGGAGAATATCCGACTCACGGGACAGGGCTTCGTAAATATTAAAAGCAGGAATGCTCCGGCAGGAACCCTTCCCCACGCCGTCACGGACAGTAATAACAAAAACCGGACGATGATAGGACTCCAGAATGCGGGAAGCCACGATGCCGATAACCCCGGGATGCCAGTCCTTCCCGTCCACCACAAGGGCCATATCCTTTTCTATACCAAGCTCTGCTATCCGCTCCTTTGCCTGGTCAAAAATCGTACGCTCGATCTGCTGGCGGGTCATATTGATTTCACAAAGCCTTTCTGCCAGCTTTTCCGCCTCCTCCGCAGACGAAGTGGTCATAAGACGCACCCCCTCCGACGCATGGGCTATGCGGCCCGCTGCATTCAGCCTGGGCGCCAGGCCGAAGGACACCTGGTCCGCCCTGGTAACGGCAGTGGTATCATCATGGACAATGCCCGCCGCCTTCAAAAGCGCTGCCAGCCCCTTGATGGGGGTGCGGACGAACCGTTTCATCCCCTCCTTCACAAGGATCCGGTTCTCCCCTGTAAGAGAAACCACATCCGCAATGGTGCCAAGGGCTGCCAGCTCCACCGTACCGTCATAATCCCTGCCAAAGCGCTTCAGATAAAGCCCCCGGCACAGCGTATAAGCCACGCCGCAGCCTGCCAGCTCTTTGTAGGGATAGGGGCAGTCCGCCTGATGAGGATTCAGCACAGCTACACAGGAAGGCAGCACCGCCGGCGGCGTATGATGATCCGTGACGATGATGTCAAGGCCCTCTGGCGCTTTGGAAATCAAATCTGCAGAACTGATACCGCAGTCCACTGTAATAAGAAGACTGTATCCCTCCCCTGCCAGCTTTTCCAAAGCCTCCCGGTTCAGGCCATACCCCTCTTTTTCCCGCTGGGGAATATAGTAACCTGCGTCGGCGGAAAGGGACGAAAGACAGCGCATCATAATGGACGTGGATGTAATGCCGTCCACATCATAGTCTCCATACACCACGATTTTTTCATGGCCCTCTATGGCCATTAAAATACGCTCTACCGCCCTGTCCATGCCCTTCATAAGGAATGGATCCGAAAGACAGCTCAAATCATCATACAGGAAATGGGACAGCTTCTCCTCGTTGTCAATCCCCCGGTGCATCAGGATTCGTCCCAGCCCATGGGGTATATGATAGGAAGAAAAGAAAGCAGGCACCGCCTCTTCCCCCGTCCCGTCGATTTTGATATTCCACTTATAATTCTGTTTATCTGTATTCATAAAAGTTCCTCAATTCTCATTACTTATTTTCCTGTTTATTTTATCACCTTTTATTCCTATTCTCAATGACTACCGCATATTATCATTCTCAATAAAAAGGCCAAAGTTGTGGGTTTGGGACTGGGGAATAAAGACTCAACATCCCGTCTCTATACCCTTGCGTCCACAACTTTTGTCCCTGCCGCCTCAGCAGCCACAACCTTTGGCGCCGAGGGCCGCAGCCCCATGGATGCCATACGCCCCTCTGAGCCGAACTATTTAAGAAGTCCTATAACGAAGCAGTGCATCAAATTTCTTATAAAAGCAGACTCTATAAATGAATCAGTGCTTTCTTAAATACCATTCTAGGGAAGCGCTGATTAAATCATTGTTTGCTTTTATTCTTGAATTTTTATGCAATGCGAGGAATGGGCTGACGCGAATAGCGAGCTATTTAAGGAAGCCCATGACGAAACAGTGCATAAAAATTCTTATAAAAGAAAACTCTATGAATTAATCAGTGCTTCCCTAGAAAATGAGCTGTCGCCGCTCGCTTTCCCCTCGCCCGCCAGGGTATCTGTAAGTGTTTTATACATACTGGCGCCCTTGATTATTTTAAGGGCGCCCACCACAACCCTCGCGCCAGAAGCGCGTCAAACTTCAGCCCCCTAAGAACCCTCGGGCCGAAGGCCCGTCAACCATCAGTCCTCTGCAGAGCCTACAGAAAAAATAAAAGGCCGTGAAGAAACGATAACCATTTCTTCACGGCCCTGGGGAACAAGCTCTTATTCCCAAGCTTCTTTCATAATGTTTTTGTATTCGGAATTCAGGTGATCCACCACCACATCCAGTACTACACGGACGATTTCCGGATCAAAGCTGTCATTGGTGCTGGGCAGGCAGCAGTCCAGGAAAATGGAACCATCATCTGCAGCCACATACTTGAAAACCTTGTAGCTTCTGTTCAGGGAATTCAGATAATCAAGGAACTTAGCCTTATTTCCTTCCTTCACCAGCTGGCTCCCCACCTGCACACGGATAATGGTATAAATGGTGTTATCCGTAATGATTCCCATGGGGATAGTCTGGCCTTCCACCTTGATATTGGACTGGAAAACCACGGTATCCGCTTCATCATGAACTTCATTTTTATTGAAGAAATTCATATTATTCTTCTGGATATACGCTTCGAACTTCTGTGCCTTCAGATTGACTCTTTTTTCTTCTGCCATCAGATTCACCTTCCATTGGAAATATAATTAACCTTCCTTTATTCTACCCTGCCTTGCCATTTATTTCCACATTGATTATGATAATTTCAGGAAAAAATCCATGAATTATGATAAGGAAATCCCCATGACCGATACAGAATACATGAAACTGGCCATCGAAGAGGCCAAAAAAGCAGAGGCTGAAGGAGAAATCCCCATCGGCGCCCTGGTGGTATACAAAGACCTCATCATCGCTACCGCCCACAATGAAAAAGAACATACAAACGACCCCACAGCCCACGCAGAAATTACTGCCCTTAGAAAAGCAGCCCGCTTCCTTGGCACATGGCGTTTGACTGGCGCCTCCCTTTATGTTACCATAGAGCCGTGTCCGATGTGTGCCGGCGCCCTTTTGAATGCAAGAGTGTCGAGGCTCGTCTATGGTTCCCCCAATCCCCAGTACGGAGCGGTGGACTCCCATTTTCACCTTACCTCTTCCAACGCCCTCAGCCACACCGTGGAAGTCACCTCCGGCATCCTGGAGAAAGAATGCCAGGCACTGGTGGATACATTCTTCCGCAATCGGCGCTCATAACTTCATAAGGAGCAGTATCGAAGTGGTCATAACGAGGCGGACTCGAAATCCGTTAGCCCTTCGGGGCCCGTGGGTTCGAATCCCACCTGCTCCGCCAAAAGCAAAGCACCCTGAGGGGTGCTTTTTATTATACGGAAAAAGCTCTCTTCAAAGAATCCCACGCAAAAAGACAGAAAAGCCTATCAGGGGGAGTATCCA
>ULVN01121930.1_pt1 | contig 35796 bp, 14 predicted proteins | sample 1959491 | NCBI WGS metagenome assembly ULVN01 (sample SAMEA4835787, study PRJEB28245) | human gut metagenome | biome: gut microbiome; material: fecal sample | place: Denmark | collected 2008 | reverse complement strand
TCTTTTGCGGGGTTAGGGCGGGGATAAACCCCGCCCCTACGGTACCTCTGCGCCGTTAACAGGGCAATACCACCAAAACACAGGAAAGCTATCCTCCGAAATGAACTCGCTGAATAGTTACAGACGCGGGAAGACGTTGTCGGTTCAAGAGTATTTGTAAACCTTTTAGTTTCCGTCCGGCTTGACCACATCCACGCGTACTGACGGCGTCCAGCGGAAGAGCTGTGGATCGTCGGGATGAGCAGGATCGAAGTCTTTCCAGTCACGCAGACCGTTGGTCATTGGCAGGTTGAGGCTCTTCATGCCCATGACCACCATCTTAGCCACCTCATACGCACCGTAAGGATTGAAGTGCGTATTGTCGGCCAAAGCCTTGGGCTGGTTGGGCCATGTGCCCGCAGGATAGTGCACCAGCGCACGCTTGCTGCCCTCGTAGCCAAGCGTCTCAAAGAACGTGCGGGTCATGTCATGAAGCTCGATAACAGGCACATGCTCCCGCTTGGCCACCATGCGCATGGCATCGGGGTAGTCGCCGTGGGTCTCAAGGATATGCTGATGACTGTTGTCGAAGGCACGGCGCTGCGTCGGCGTGACAAAGACAATGTTTCCGCCCTTAGCTCGCACCTTGTCGATATAGGTCTTCAGCATATAGGAGAAGTTATACCAGGCGCCACTGCCGGGCGTTTTCTCTTTTTGGTCGTTGTGGCCGAACTCACAAAACACGTAATCGCCCGGCCGCATCATCGACAGGATCTTGTCGAGACGGTTTTGAAAATAGAACGACGAGGCGGTGAGTCCGCTCTCAGCATGGTTCGACACTGCATAGCCGTCGCCCATCCAGCGCGTGATCATCTGTCCCCATGAGGCATAGGGGTCGTAAGGCTGATCCACAACGGTGGAGTTACCACAGAGAAAAAGGGTGACGGCTGTCGTGTCGGGCGTTATTGTCACGCGCCGCACGGCAGGGCGCGGGCCGGTGAACTCCAAGTTGAGACTGTCGTCCCAGTCGAGATAGTCTTTCTCACGGGGCTTTAGTTTCACCCGCTCCTTGTCCGTGATATACGGCGATCGCTTGTTCACGACAAAGGAGAAAGTCTTGAACTTACCCCTTTTCGTGGGCGTGTTCTCGACAAAGAGTCGGCGGCTCTCGGCACGCACCATCGTGTTGCCTTCATGGCTCTTGCTGCCCAGTTCCACCGTGACGCGATAGTTGCCGTCGGGCACAGCCACAGAAAACGAGAACGGCTTGCCCGCCTTGCTCTGACGCGACAGGTCGAAAGTCTGTGTCTGCGCCTGTGCTGTCAAGGACAGCAGCAGACAGGCGCAGAGATGAAAAAGATGTCTCATAGTTGAACGATATTATAACCTATTTATGAATCGTTGTTTGTTCACTCCGTGGCCAACATGCATTTGCCCCTCACGCGTCCCTCCTTGTCGACAAGTTCCACGCGTACCTTCCCCGGCTTGGACGTTGCGCGAAGGATGACGAGCAGGTTGCCCTGATAGAGAGTGGTGGTCGGATCGGTGGCGATGGCGTTGCCGGTGATGTCACCGTTGTCGGCAGCCACAAGTTCCGCCGGTCCGCTGACGCGCACCGTGAGCGTGTCGTTGGCCAGTGGCGTGCGCCGTCCCTTTGCGTCGAGGCCCAGCACACGGATGTGCATCAGATCCTGACCATCGGCTTTCCACGTCTCGTTGTCGGGAACGATCGACAAGCGCTTGAGTGGTCCTGCCGTGGCGATCTCGTGGCGAGCGACTTCCTTGCCGCCGTTGCGGGCGATGGCGAGGAGCGTGCCCGGCTCGTAGGCGATGCCGTCCCACCGGATCTTGTCACGCGACTTGGGATCTGAGCTGTTTTTCTTCACGCCGAGACTTCTGCCGTTGAGCCTGAGTTCCACCTCCTCAGCGTTGGTATAGGTGTAGACGGTATATCGTTTGCCCGTCATGCGGTTCCAGTGCCACGTGACTTTATCGCCGCCGAAGGTCACGCCATTCCATGTCATTGCCTCCTCTTTACCGCCTGCCACACCGATGTGCACGACAGGCTTGTCGGTGAACATTGCCTTGAGCATATAGGCTTGCGGCTTGGGCAGCAGCGAGCGGTCGAAGACACCGTTGTCCCATCCCTTGCGCGGCCAGCCGAGACTCTCGCCGTTGTAGTCGATCATGCCCCAATAGGCCAGGCCCACGACACGGTTGAGATCCATGTCGAAGTAGTTGGGACCCATCATCGGCAGGTTGGCCTCGCTCTGATAGAAGATCATGTTGGGAAAACGGCAGCCGTCGCCGGGGAAGTACATATAGCGATAGTTATAAGCCTGGATGTCCGTGATCATCGCCAGGTCGCAGGGCAGCGAGTCGGTCTGCCAATTGCGGCCGCGCGGGTGCATGGCCACGGTGACGGGCCGCGTAGTGTCGTAGCGGCGCAGTAGAGTGCGCAGCAAACGATAGGGGGTCACGCCCCAGTCGTTGAAAGGCAGGTTGGGATAGGTCTGCAACTCATTGCCCAAGCTCCACATGATGACGCTCGGATGGTTCCGGTCACGCTGTATCCACTCCGGCACATCGTATTGCCAATGGTTCATCCACGGCTGCCGGCCTCCGGCATATTGTGTGAGCCATTTGTCATAGAGCTCGTCGACGACAAGGATACCGTATTTGTCGCAAAGGCGGTAGAGGTCTTCACTGTAAGGATTGTGGGAGCAGCGGATGTGGTTGAAGCCGAAGTCCTTGAGCAACTTGATGCGCTTCTCGATGGCACGCGGATAGGCGGCGGCACCGAGCGCGCCGAGGGTGTGGTGGTTGGCAATGCCCTTGAGGATCACCTTGCGGCCGTTGAGCTTGAAACCGAAAGAAGGACCGTACTCGATGGTACGGATACCGAAGGGCTCTGTCACGCGATCGGCAACACGTCCGCTGTCGTCGCGGAGGGTCAGCTCGGCACTATATAAATAAGGTGTATCCAAATCCCACACATGAGGATGGTCGATCGTGATGTCGGCCAAAGGATATTCCATCGTGTGACGGTGACGGGTCAGCGCCAACAAGGTGTCGGCTTGGGCTACCACATGTCCCTGGGCGTCAAGGATGCGCACGGCAAGCGGTGCCTCCCGTTGCCGCCCATAGTTGGAAACCGCAGCTTTGATATGTACGACGCGGTTGTCTGTGGTTGTGATCTGTAGCGGATGGCGGTCGAAAAACAGCTGACGGTCGGTGACGATGAGCTTCACGTCGCGGAAGAGTCCGCCACCAGTGTACCAGCGCGAGTTCTGCGGGCCACGCGTATCGGCCAAGACGGTAAGCACGTTTTCCTGACCGTAGCGCAACCTGTCGCTGATGTCGATACCGAAACCAACGTAGCCGTATTCCGTGCCGCCGATGCGCTCACCATTGAGCCAGACATCGCCGACAAGCATGATGCCGCCTACCTCCAACACGACGCGGCGACCGCGCCAACTGCTGTCGGGCGTAAACGTGCGGCGGTACCAGCCTTTTCCCATCTCCTTGAAGCCACGCGACGAGAGGCGACTCTTGACGTTGGCAGCCTGATCGCGGTTGTCGGCATGCTCGTCAGCAGCGGGAGCTACCCACGGCTGACTGATCTGGAAGTCGTGTGGCAACCTCACACTCTGCCACGCGCCACGGCCTTGATGAGCCTGCGCAGGCGACAGTTCGGCACGGGTGAACTGCCAGTCGACGATGTTCACAGTGTCACGCTGGGCACAAGCAGGTAAGGACAAGAACAGAAGGAGGAGGGAGCTGAGCCACCCTCGACGGAATATAGAACGGATGGGATAACGATACATTGGTCGATGTTTACTGATTTTTAATCATTGGTCTTGGTCACTGCAAAGATAAGCAAAGAGCTTCAGACCGCCATGTGAAAGCATAAGATTATTATGATTTTATGCGAGGAAACGCCTTCCATGTCTTTCTTCTATTTTCTGAAACTCATTATTTTTTGGCGTCACCATTGATGACCACATTGCGGACAACGGTGCCGGGAATAAGCGTAGAGGAGAAGTTACCGGCTTTGTCGGTGACATGAACATCCTCAAAGACAAAATCGGAAAGACTGTATTTGTCGCTGGTACCCACGTCGAAGAAGTTGTCGCAGTCCATGTGGATATTCTTCAGCGTCACGTTTCTGCATGATGACCTGGGCATATTGCGTCGCCTGGCAGGCTGGAAGAATTGTGTCCAAGGGCGGATGACGAGACCGCTGCGAGCCCGTCCGGTGATGCCTTCGACCCGAATCTGCTCGTAGCGTTGTGGCGTGTCAGGGCGCATCTTCAACCAGAGCACGCGGTCGGCGTTCTCACTCGTGCAGTTGCGCAGGATGACGTTGGCGTCGTGGAGACTCTCCGAGCCCAGGGTGAGCATGCTGTGCACAGTGCCGTAACGGCAGTTCTCCACAAGCACGCGGCTGACAGGCCCGTTGACAGCCATGGTGTCGGCATAGGTGCCCTTACCTCCCTTGAGCACGACGGCATCGTCGTTGACATTCATATAGCATCCGCGTACAAGGATGTCGTGGCACTTGTCGATGTCAATGGCATCGCTGCTCGGTGCTTTCACGCCCTGAGTAGGCGCAAAGATGAAGCAATCGAGATAGCGCACGTGATCGCAGTTGTAAAGATGGTTGGTCCATACAGGGCTGTTCATCAGATGCACGTCCTGTACGGTGACGCGACTGGAATTGCTGATATATACCAGTCGGGGCCGCTGCGCATCCTTGTTGGTGCAGTCGGGATTCCACAGCCGCCGGATCCAGAACTCCTGCCAATAGTGATAGCCGTTGCCGTCGATGGTGCCCTTGCCGGTGATGGTAAAGCCGTCGACATGGTCGGCATTGACGAGAGCGGCAAAATACTTGCAGGTCTCACCTTCGAAACGAGTCGTCAGCACGGGAAAGTCGGCAATGCGGTCTGAGCCTTTCAGCGTGGCTCCCTCACAGAGATGGAGATGGGTGCCCGGCTTGAAAAACAGCGCACCGCTGAGAAAAGTGCCCGACGGGATGACGACCACACCGCCGCCCTCGCGCTGGCAGCGGTCTATGACGGCCTGGATAGCTGAGGTCTGTACGAGCGTGGGATTGCCGCTCACGCCATAGCCGGTGATGACATATTGCTTGCCGAGGCTGCGCACATCTACTTTCGTGGTATCGCTGAACCACGCGTCGACCGGTGTGCCGTCGGGCCAGGTATCTGCGTTTGCACTGCCACAACAGAGCAGCAGGAGGAAAAGAAGGATCTGTTTCATTGCTTTGCTTTTTGTTATATACATGATAAGGTGTAGCGTGCCTATATATAATATGTAGCACGTGCCACTTGCCTTAGAGCGTATTAATGGTGAAGTTCTATCAGCTTGACGCTACCGTTGAGTCCACTCTTCATGGGAGTCCAATCGGCGTAGCCGGTCTTATGGTATTGCAGGTCGACGACGTTGATGTCTTTCATCACACGCCATTTGATGCCCCGGCGATCCATGTCTGCGATGCGGTTGGCAGGAAGGTTGGTGACCACGACGCGCAGCGTGTTGTCGCCTTTCTTCAGCAGTCCGCTCACGTCGAGGGTAAACGGCACTGACCACGCACAGCCGACGAAGCGGCCATTGACCCAGACCTCTGCCGACTCACGCACATCGCCAAGGTCGAGCAACCACGGCCGACGCGCCTCGTCAGCACTCAGACGGAATGTGGTGGTATAGGCTCCGCTGCCCATTGTCACGGCGGCGCTGTCGTCGCCAAGCGTTTCCCATGTCTGTAGCTTGTCGAGTTTCCACGTGCGACGCACCGTCGGTGCCGACTGCTCGAAGGCGAGTTGCCAAGGACCGCCCAGCACTTTTGTCTGGTCTCCCGGCAGGGCACGGTGGGGCAGAGCGGCAAGCGTCTGCGGCAGCATGCGGTCGAAGGTTTGGAGGATCATGCTTTCACCACTCCGCAGAGCTACGTGCAACTGTCTGTTGCGCTGCTCCACGGCATAGCGCCGACCCGTCAATGGGTCGTACCACAGCGCATCGTGCCACGCTACGGCGAGCGGCACGTAGCTGTCGACATCGTTGGGCGTAAGGTTGGCAATGAAATAATGATAGCCCATGCCGTTTCTGCGCCGGATGGCTCTCAAGTGCAGTTGCGTACGCATCGGTTCAGCGTTGGCAAGACGTGCGAGTGCCTGACTGTCGATGGGCTTGGTCGGATCGATGAGTCCGCGATAGCGTGTGCCAGCCTCGGTGATCCATTGCTCACCTACTTTCTTGGCGCGAGCAAGCTGCCGCTCACTGATATAGTCGCAGTCATAGCCCAAGGAGTCGATCTCATGGATGGCACGGATCAACTCCGGTGCCTTCTTGTCCATAGAGTGGATGTCGAAGAGCATCAGCGGATGACGGGTATCTTTCTTCCACATCTCCTTCACGGGCAAGATGACAAGAAAGTCGTTGTCGGGATCGCCCCATTGCAGGAAACTCTGGCAACGGCGGATATAGCTCATCAACCAAGGTGCGTCGCGCCAAGTGGAATTGGTGGGACTCATGTTGACCGAGGCGTAGAACTGCCATCCCGGCCAAGGCACGTTGCGCGGACTGTAGGGTGTACCATGGAAGAACATGTGGTTGACACCGCAAGAGAACATCAAGTCGAGGTCGGGCTTCATCTGGCTCAGCGACGTACGGAAGTGCTCGGTAAGCCAGGTAAAGGTCTCACTGGAGGTGAAAGGCTTACCCGTGACGTGGGCGGCAGAGGAAGCATACTTCAACATGCTCATGTCGCTGAAGTTGGGCCGCGTGAATCCTGGATCGCGCCGCAGGCCTTTGATGCCGAAGTCAGAAAGGCCGAAGCCTTCTATCTCAGGGATGTCGACAGTGCCGTAGAGATCGAGCAGGTTGGCAGGAGAACCGTGGGCCTGGTTGCGCACGAGGGCACCATGACTGTGTGCCCATGCCGTCCACTGCTGCGTGAAGTTGTGATAGAGCAGGTCAGAGAGTGTCTCGCGATAGTCGCAGACCACCTGTGCGTCGCCGTCGACAAAGCGGTCAAGGCTGTCCAAGAGGTCGTAGCCTCGCCGTGAGCGGAACGCCTCGAGCAGACGAGGCGTCCAGTTGGCTCCATAGACTTCGTAAGAGTCGTTGAAGAAAGTATGGGGGTAAGGGGTGTGGCTGGCCGTGAAAGCCGAGTCGATATGCTGGAGATAGTGCGCCACGGCCAGTGAATCGAAGTGATCGATCACCCATCCCTCGCCACCGGGAGCAGCTCGCTTCACGCGCTGACGGGTACGGCTGACGAAGAGCGCGATCACGCGTTGGCGGTGCTTGTCAGCAGTTTTAAAGCTTCTCACGGCAGCCAGCCGCGCATATTTCTTTTCTTTGTCGGGCACGGGAAAGGTCAGCTTGCTGATATCGGCCTTGCTATTCACCAGTGTGTCTACGAAAAGCGCCTTGCACGCCGCCTCGCCGATGGGCACCCAAGGACCGCCGAAGGGCCATCCCGTGCCATTGTTCAAGTCCACCTCCACGCTGTCGGCTGCCGCCGTGCGCTCGGTGATCTGCAAGGCGCGCATCCACTCAGGAGAGAGATAGGACAGCTCATGGGCCTCATTGCCTTGTACACCATAGACAGGTGTAATCTCCACTGTACCCATGCCGACGTGGTGCAGTGCGTCGATATTGTCTTTCAGCCCGGTCTCATCCACGGCCGAACCAAACCACCACCAACGTGTGCCGGGACGAGCCTCGGGCAGTACAAAGGGCAAGCAGGCATTGAGCGCAGGTTGCGCCAGCCGCGCATACTCCGTAGCGCCAAGCAACCAGCAACCCGTGCCATAGTCTTCGAAGTCGGGCATCTTGTCATAGCTGAGCGGCTGTCCGGCCGACGGATCCTTGCCCGTGCCTTGGTTCCAACCGAGGAAGCCGTCGGGATGGACGCAGGTCATCAGTGCCTGCCAAGCCTTGTCGCAGGCCGGACGGTAGCTGGCGGCAGCGAGCAGTCCGTGACGGATGCCCCAGCTCATGCCGTAGAGGAAGAGCGCGGTGCCCGTCATCTCCGGACCGCCATAGGTTGCCGGAGAGTGAAGGCTGACATTCCAAAAGCCATCAGCACGCTGGCAATGCAGCAGAGCCTTGGACATAGCGAGGAAGTCCTTCTCCAACAGTTTGTATTCTTTCGTGTCCCCATTGAGGACATCCATACACCTCAGCAGGGCCGCGTAGACCCAACCGTTGCCCCGACTCCAATAGCAGTCGTTGCCATCCTGCTCGCGGTAGGGCGGCACATAGTCCTTGTCCCGCCACCACAGTCCGTCCTTTTTATTGAAGAGTCCGCCTCCACAGGTGTTGCGGCTCCACAAATAGCTGTTGACGGCATAGTCGAGATAGCGGCGGTCGCCGGTAAGACTGTAATACTTCACATACACCGGCATCGCCATCTGTATGGCGTCTATCCATGTCCAGTAGTCATAGCGTCCGGTAGCTATCTGGTGCTCAAGGTTAGCTTTGACGCGACAGGCCATCAGCGTGTCGCCTGTCATAGCGTAGCGCTCAAGATAAGTCTGAGCACAGCACTGGTTGTCGGCATCGGTGGTCGTGACGCCGTCGCGTGGTGCCCAGTGGTGGAAGGCTCCCCACCGGTCGGCATAATCGAGATAGCATTGTCGTGGGTCGATGGCATAGAGTGCCATAAGACCTTCGTAGTACACGGCACGTGTCCACAACGAGCTCGGCCGCACCTTCTTCACAAAGGTAGGCCGCGTAGGGTCGGCATACACTCTCATGAAGCGGTCGTTGACACGGCGAGCCAGGGTCAGCACGCTGTCGGCGCCGGTCTCTGCCAGCAAAGGCAATGTGCCCAAGAGACAGAGCAGCAAGGATAAAAGTCGTCGGTTCATTTTATCAGTTTTCAGTATCCAGTTTTCAGTATTCAGTTTTCTGTATTTAGTTCTTTCAAACTATGTTTTGCAAACAACGAAGCCTTCCACCCATTTGGTATAGCATTTCCCTCCCCTTGGGGAGGGGTAGGGTGGGGCTTCTCCCCTCCCCTTGGGGAGGGTTAGGGAAGGGCTTCTCTTATTTCAGATACTTCGCCAACGGGCTGTGGATGTCTTTGAGTCCTTTGGCAAGTGCCCGCACATTGGTCCGGGCACCGAGGAGCGAGGAGTGAGTATGGTCGTGATTGAAATACTTTGCCGCCTTTTCCTTCGATCCGCAGTGCTTGTCGTAGTAGTCCGCGGCGATGTTGTGCAGGTCGACAAACTCGCAGCCTGTGGCGTCTACGACCTCACGGTACCACTTGCCATAGCTGTCGTTGCGGCGCTCGATATGTCCGTTGCTCCATTCGTTGCGCGGCGTCAGCGACACGAGGATCGGCGTAGCACCTTTCTCACGCACGTCGTCAATGAACTTTTTCAAGTACCAGCCGAAGCTGTAGACGAGCTCATAGGTACCTTTCGTCTTACTTCTATATACGTGGCAAGTGTCAGCGGCACCGGGGATCTCTCCACGCTCCTTGTCGTGGTCGATCGGTCCAATGTCGTTGTGACCGAACTGGATAAGCACGTAGTCGCCCGGCTGGATAGAGTTGTAGACACGCTCCCACCGTCCCTCGTTGAGGAAGGTGCGGCAGCTGCGCCCCGCCATAGCGGCATTGTAGCAGACCACCTTCTTGCTGTCGAAGACGGTGTAAGCCTGCGAGCCAAGTCCCCACATGCCGTTCTTATCCTTATCGGCATTTTTCACGGTACTGTCACCGGTGAACCACACCACGGGCTTCCCAGCCTCGCGCTTCACGGGCTCCGTGGGCAGGGCAAGGTTATGGAGCATGGACTGCAAAGGCTTGAGGGCCGGATTGTGACTGGCAGCAATACCCTCAGCAGCCGAGCGGGCGTTCATCATCGCGCCGAAGCGGCTGGTGTGGATATGATCCTGATAGAAATAGTATTTCTCTTTCCATTTGCTAAAGCCGTCGAGCTTGGTTCCCGAGATCTCGTTCAGGTCGATGAAGGGTACGCCCTCCTCGGCAGCGACAGCCTGCAACCACTGCGTGTGGATCTTTCTGACGATCTTTCCCGTCTGCGGGTCGTAGGCATCGCGCGGCGTGAGCGACATGAGGATGGGATGTGCGCCGGCTTTGCGGCAGTCGTTGATATATCGACGCATATATTCGCCATAGGTGTAGACCGTCTCCTTGACGCCCGTCTCCTTGATGGTGACGTTGAGCGAGTCGTGTCCCACGCCGGGGATGGAAGCTCGCGCCCGTCCGCTGCCATAAGGTCCGTTGTCGTTGTGGCCAATGGAGATGATGACCCAGTCGCCGGGGCGCAGTGCTTTGCGCACGTCGGGCCAGAGCTTATTATAATAGGTACGGCTGCTCATGCCGCCGAGAGCCTGGTTTTCCACGGTGATCTTGCTCTCGTCCCAAAAAGCATGTTCATAGAATCCCCATCCCCATTGTCCGTTATTGCCGTTGCCAAGCGTGCCATTGCGCATGGTGGAATTGCCGATGAGAAAGAGCACGGGGTTGTTGCCGTGGCGAGAGCTGCCGGCGGGAATGCGTGCTGTCTGTGCTTTGTCGAGGCTGTCGAGCGTAAGGTCGACGACATGGTTGATATCCTCCAAGGGAGCCGCCACACGGTTCTGTGCCATGAGGGGCAGGGCAGATAAAAGAGGCAGGATAAGGAAGTATTTCATTTTGAATGATGAATGATGAGTTATGTTAATGATGAATGTTGAATGATGAATGATAAATGTTGAATATTAAATGATGAATGATAAGTACTGAATGATGAGCGCTCCAATGCCCAACACTAAGCGTTCAATGCTTAGGGAAGGGCAGCAGGGTATGGGGCGGCTGGTTGTAGCCCACATTCTGCCAGGCAATGCCTAAGCGATAGAGCGGATCGTGCATGAGCGTGGTGTGGCGGATCGTGGTAGGTATCTGCGACATATAGATGTAGATGACGCTGTTGTCGTCGCGGTCGCGGTAGATAACCTCCTCACGCCAGTCGCCGAAGAGATCAGCCTGCAGACAGGGATTGTTCTTCGTCCAGTTGTTCGACGCCGGATTGCCATAACCTTGGAACGACACCGAGGGTCGTTGGAAAGAATAAGTACGGCGGGTGCCACGGCGGTACCGTCCTTCCTTCGGCTCATCGGCATTGCTGCCCGAATCATTGGTAGGCCCGAAGATGCCGAGCGTGGTTCTGCCATCGGGACTCCATTTCTGGATGTTGACACCGTCGAGGAGTTCGTCCTGCTCGTCACCATCCCAAAAGATGCGGAAGTTGATAGAAGAGCGGGTCGTAGAGAATACCTTTCCCGTCACTGCCGAGCGCAGGCTGTTATCCCCGGCACTGGTGAACAGTGCGCCTGGGGCTTTGTCAGAGAGGTTGGCAGCCAGTCCGCGTCCATTGTCAATATCCGCTGGTCCGCCTTTGAAGAGAATCTCTCCTGTGGCGGCATCGTGCAGGTCCCAGGCGTATGGCCCTTTATTCTCATGTACGTCGAAGACCTGAAGTCCCTGCCGCTTCGGGTTCATGGCAAAGACATGCATGGCGTCGCCATGGCCGAAGCCGGTAGCATAGCGCACACGACCGTCGTCGTCGAGTGCCGCGGAGCCCCAGAGAAGCTCATCACGGCCGTCGCCGTCGACATCCGCTACGCTGAGGTTGTGGTTGCCATTGGCAAAGAGTGTGGCACTCCCCGACCCGCTGGTGGGTGGTGCCGCATCGTAGCGAGTAGTATGTCCTTGGGAATCAGTGACAGTGTATTGTTTACCATCGCGCGAGGCGTGGAACCAGCGTGTCTTGAGACGGTGCCCGTCGAAGTCCACCGCCCATGCAAAAGCATAGGAGTAATAGCCACGGGTGAAGATGGCGGAAGGGTTGTGATCACGGCCTTGCAGGAAAGCCACGGCAGCAAGATAGCGCTCACCGCGGTTGCCATAGCTGGCATTGTCCAAGATATGCCGGTCGTTGTCCCAGTCAAAGGTGCCGGATGCCTCCCCGCCAACGGTAGTGTCGCGATTAGGTTGATAGAACACGGTGTGGAGGGCGCGCCCCGAGAGTCCGTCGAAGACGGTGAGATATTCCTGCCCTCCCGCCACTCTGCCACGACGGTTGCGCCAGTCGCGCTGGTTGTCCACGGTAAGGATCGTGCTGTCCGTAGCGGCTTGGCTGACATAGCGGCCGGTGCCGTCGACTGAGCCAGGCGCTGTCTTGCACATCATCTCCGCGCGTCCGTCGCCGTCGAAGTCGTAGACCATGAACTGCGTATAGTGTGCTCCCGCCCGGATGTTCGCGCCAAGGTTAATGCGCCATAGTCTCGTGGCCTGACCGTCGCCTTGCAGGTTCAGCTTGTAGCAGTCGATGAATACCGGTCCGGTTATACCATCCGTCGAGTTGTCGCGGGCATTGGTGGGCTCCCATTTCACAAAGAGCTCATACTGCCCGTCGCCGTCGACATCGCCCACCGAACAATCGTTGGGGGTATAGTCATAGCCGTCGCCTGCCGCAGGCTTGTCGAGTTGGAGTCGTAGCATCGGCAGTGTCCAAGGCATCACGACAGCCGAGGAGTCACAATGTCCGTCGCTATGGACAGCGACCACTTGCCAAAGGCTATGCGGTGTACCGCTGACCTGTATCGACGTGGCCCGCTGAGGTTGACGGGCATAGGGCTTGCCGTCGCGCAACAGCGTGAAGCGCAGGTCAGGCTCGTCACCGGCCAGCGAGCGCCAGGAGACAAAATAGCTGCCGGTCTTCTCGCCACGGGCTACGACGAGCCCACGGTCGAGACGCTCAAGTCCCTGACTGCCTTGTGGCAAGGATGTGCAAGCGCGACTATCAGCTCCTCCTCCCAGCCCAATGACAGCCGGGAAGAGGAGCAATGAAAGGGGATGGATCATTTCACAAGAACTTTCATTGTTGTGGCACCCACCTTAACGAGATAGAGTCCCGGTTCGACGTGGAGACCACGGATATCTTCATTGAGACGAGCCTTGGTCGTAGTGAGTACACCAACTCTTGCGCCATTGGTCTTGAAGATCTCGCAGTGGAAGACAGTATCAGCGGTGAGCTGGTTGATGCCTGTAGCGGCCACTACTTTCAGCAGTCCCTTCTGTTGGAAGAGCTCGGAAGTGTCCCAGGCAAAGCCATTGGGCAGTGTGGGCAACTGGAGTGTCACGCCGTCGGCAGTGGCATTGAGCATCGCAGCATCCCAAAGCATAAAGGTGTCGCCGACCTTAGGCGTGTACTTGCTGCTGAGCGTGACAGCGACTGTAGAACCGTCGGCCAGCGAGAGCGTGCCATTGGTAGCCAGAGATGGATAGAACTTAGTAGAGTAGATGTTGAACAGCACCTTGGCTCCCTTATAGAGATAGCATCCGTTGGCTGTCTTCAGCGCACCGTACTGAATAGCGTTGGCAGCGTTGCCGGGCTGTAGCGTACCCCCATCGTTGACGAGGATCTTCTCCACGACACCCCGTCCGGCAAAACATCCGCCACCAGTGACGCTGACAGACTGCGATCCGAACCATCTGTTATCAGCAGTAACGGTCGTAGCACTGCTGTTGATGTTGAGCGTTCCACCCTGTACGTCGACCTGCTTGCCGAGTTTGTCCTGCTTCTTGCCGATGGTCATCATGCCGTTGCCGATCTTGATGAGTCCTCCTCCATTGATATATCCCTGGAAGGTAAAGTCTTTGTCGTTGCCGCCAACAGACCAGGTGCCCTTGCCGTCGAGTTCAGTCGATCCGCTCAAACTGCCGACGGCAACATTGCTGCCATTGTTGTTCAGCGTTATCGTAGCATTGATCTCGGCATTCTTCAGACTACCCTGTACATAGAGCATCGGATCGTAAGAACCGGTCTTCTTACCGGCAATATTCAGCCGCCCCGTGAAGTCGCCCCAATAGCCTTTGAGATAAGCGCGTGTACTCCGTGAGTAGAGGTTGAGCGTTCCGCCGCCAGTAAGCTGACCCGTGTAGTTGCAACGCGAGTCGAGATACCACGATGCAGTGGCTCCCTTAGGCACTTTCACGTTCACGCTGTTTGAGGAATAGGAGTATATATTATCAGCATCGGAGAGTGTCGTACCATTGTTAAGCACGATATTCTTGGGGTATCCATGCACGTTGTCTTGTTCCTGGCTGTTGACCCATCCTGCCATGACGTTGAGTGTACCATAGTTGGCCGATGGAGCGAGGGTGAGCGTTCCCTTACCCGCCTTTGTCAGAACGTTGCCATTGCCGGTGATGCCGGCGTTCAGTGTGAGCGTCTTTCCTTCGTCCACGAGGATGGTTCCTCCCTTAGCGCCGAGCACAACGGGATGGTCGGTGGTGAGATTGGCAAGTGCTTCCAGCGCACCACCGTTGAGCGACACCTTATTAGTATAGACGCCGAGTGCACCATTGTTGACACCCGACTTCTGTCCAAGATTGTCGACAGCGAGTGTGCCGTTTTCGATGTTTACCGAGCCCGTGAAGTCGTTGACATTGCGGAGCTTGGCCGTTGCTGTTCCCTTCTTGGTGATCGTGGTGTTTCCGGTGATGGCGTCACCCGAGAGATCGTATTCGAGTTTGCTGTTGTCGAAAGTGATGGAAGCCGGACTTACCTCGCCTTTGATGACAACCGTACCGGAAGTCGCATTGTCGTTGAAAGTCACATGGTCGCCGGAGACGAAGACATCGCTGGTCTTCTCGCTAGTGTTGGTGAAGTTCTCGGCGTCGGCAATGTCCCACATAGAGCTTTGTGCCCCACTCCACTCCACGCCAGCGGCCTGGCGCATACCGGCGATGGTGAGCACAAGATTGCCGTCGGTGACAGAGAGAGCAGCCTTGTGGCCATTCAGTCCGGTGACAGCCACCTTGGAGATGTCGCCGTCGACCTTCTGCACCTTTCCAAGCATATAGGAGCCAGCCTTCACGTTTCCGTCGATGAAGTGGAAGTTGAAACGTGGCACGAGGTACTCGGGACCTTGTGTCCAGTCTTTCTGTTCGATGCTCATCACCTTGTTGACAACGATCTGGTCGGCATTGCTACTGGCATCAATGTCGAAATCGACAATGCTGCCAAAGCCGAGCTTAAGCGTGTCGACGGTGATCGTGGCCACCTTATCCTGTCCGCCGGGACGGACAGCAGCGCCATAGTCTGCCTTGATAGCGGAGAACGTACCGCCGTCGCTGTGAAGGTTGGCGAAACGGTTGAGCCAGAGTCGACTGCTCTTCAGCGTACCATCGAAGACGAGCGTACCAGCCCACACGTCGGTGTTGCCCGTGTACTTCTCGTCTACCTTAGGCAATACGAGGGTACCGTCGCCTTGTTTGATGAGTCTCATCGCACCGGCGAAGGCACCGCCGGTGAGCGTATGGGTGTAGACCGTGGTAGTAATATTGTTGTTATCGTCGTGTCCCTGTACCCATGTCGGCGCGTTGTCGAAGAAGATATAGGGAGCCGCGCCGTCGCTGACGCTGACCGTCATGTCGTTGTTCTCGTCGAGAAGCACCTGCTTGTCGTTGAGTCCGGTGCCGATGGAGCCACCATTGTTCACGACAGTACGTCCGTTGGTGGTCTCTGGTGGCGGAGCCATAGTGATGCCCTCCATCTTTCCGAGGAAGTAGCTCACGTGTGGCGGCTGGTTGTAGCCGTTCATCTGCCATACCATGGCGTTGCGGTACTGCTTGTCAGAGAGCAGCGTGCAATTGCGATACTCAGTAGGGTCTGTGGTAGTGTAGATGCGTATCTTGTTGTCGGGCGTACGTGCCACGACTTCCTCACGCCAGTCGCCAAAGATGTCGCCCTGAAAGCAGGGTGTGGCCTTGGTGTCGTTGTTGCTCAGCGAACCGTCGAGGGTCTTGATGTCACCGGCACCATATTTATGGATGCGGAAGGTGGAGTTGCGAGTCTGTGTGCCGTTGAGTGTCTCTTCCAGGAGGTCGCCGTCCCAGTAGATGCGGAAGTTCAGGTCGAAGTCTTTGCTCGTGTTGTCAGTATGTTTAGCAGTGACAGCACTAATCGGCGTGTCGTGCCCCGACGCCCCAATGGCACCTGGCACGTCATCTGTGAAGTTGCCCATCATCGAGCGGCCGTCGTCGCCGCTGCTCGCGAGCCTATAATAGATCTTGCTGGTGGTAGCGTCGCGATAGTTATTGGCGGGCGCGTCCTCGTTGCAGGCAAAGATTTCCTGTCCGTGGCGGTAAGGATCAAAGTCACCGACATGCTGTGCGTCGCCGTGTCCGAGACCGGTGGTGCTGAGTCCCTTACCATTGTCGTCGATGACCATGGAGCCGAAGCAGATCTCGTCGCGTCCGTCCCAGTCGACATCCGCAATGGTATAGTTGTGATAGCCCTGTCCATACCAGGGACTTCCCGGCGTGTTGCAGTTCCAACGCCATCGTGTGGAGAGCCGGTGTGTTGCCGGATCCACGTCGAGGGCAATCATCTTGTGACGGGTGTAGATACCACGTGCGAGGAAGATACTGGGCTTATGACCGTCGAGATAAGGGGCGCCAAAGAAGTTCTTCGAACTCCGGTGACCATAGCCGTCGCCCCACGCTTTTTTTAGATCCGCCTCACCGTCCTCTAATCGCTTGAGAGGATAGCTCATATAATTGGGGTGTTCAGAGGGACCTATCTGATAGGGCTCACCGGTTTGCCCATTGAGATAAAGGAGATATTCAGCACCCGAATGTACGAAGAACTCAGCCATGGAACCGTTCTGGCAGTCGGCGCGATAGTTCTTCGACTTGTCGCCGATGACGATGGTCTTGCCCGTAGCGGTGTGAAGGATGGTACCATCGGCAGCGCGCATGATGCACTCTGCCTTGCCGTCACCGTCCCAGTCATAGGCAGCGATATTGGTTTCGTTGTGCTGAAAGTCGCAGAGATTGGGGCCGCAGTCGATCCACCAGAGCAGATCGCCGTTGAGCTTAAACACCTCGATGCGATCGAAGTCGGGACCATCGGGTTTGTTCTTGGGGTCGTCGGTGGTGCAGAGCTCCTTGACGATGAGTTCCATCTCGCCGTCACCGTCTACATCCGCAATGGTGGCGTCGTTGGGCTGATAGACATCGGTGACATCAGTCTTGCCGTCGTTGGAGAGACGTTTGGGCTTGGCGATCTCGAGATAGTCATGCGCCAACACAGCGGCAGGCTTAGAACCGGCGGTCTGCTCCACTCCTTTTATAATAGGGCGCACGGTATAAGTGCTACTGGTAGTACCAGCCGGATCGGTATAATTAGATACGGTGAGAGGTGCGTCGTTGACCTTCACACCATCACGGTAGAGGTTATAAGTGATAGCGTAGTATTCCTCCGCATTGATGCGCCAAGAACAGAAGACGCCACCCGACGTCTTCACGGCGACAAGACCTCGGTCGAGTCTGTCGGTCACACGCTGTGCATGGGTGCCAGCAGTCAGGAACATGACCAGCAAGCCCACCAGGATGTATTTCTTTCTCATTGGATGATGTATTTAGATTTCTTTTGCTATTAGATATTGATTCTTATTCTTCGACAGGGCAAAAATACGCAGAATCATCCGTCCAGGCATGGTATAAGCGTACATTAATTGGTAATATTGTACGTTCGTTTCAGAAATCTTTCGTAACTTTGCAATACTAAAACTAAACTACACTAACATCTTGCGCACCTATTATATATATATGCGGGCATTATTGCTCGTCGCCGTACTCAGTCTTCCGGGCCGCCTTTTTAGCGAGCGTGTGCCCGCTCAGTTAAAGATGATCCATATCACCTCGTCACAGGGATTGCCGGGCAACACCATCCGCGCCATTGAGCAGGACGATGACGGTTTTCTGTGGATGGCGGGTACTAACGGACTGGCCCGCTTCGACGGCTATCGCTTCGTACCCTTCAACGATTTCGGACCGCAAGGACAAAACGCACTGCCACACCACATCGGCAAGCTCTATCTCGACCGACGTCACCACACGCTATGGCTGGGCACGTCGACGTATACCCACGCCTGTCTTGATCTGAACAGCGGACACTTCGTCGACTTCACCGGCCGTCACGACACGGAGCGCCCTTACCGCAAAGCTCTTGCCGTGGCTGACGGTGTGTGGCTGAGCAGCAACACACTGGGACTGCGCCACGTCATCCAACAGGGCAGCCGCTTCCACATCGTTGACTACACCACCAAGAACCATCGACTCCTGAGCGACCGCGTGCTCACAATCGAGGAAGATGCACGCCACAACATCTGGGCTGCCACCGAAAAAGGACTCATACGCATCGACAAACGCGGACACGCACGCATTCTACTGCCACAAACCAATTTCCTGGGCTGCTACACCTATGGCAAATGGGTGCTCGCCTTCAGCAAAATCAACCAGACTGCCTATATCTTCGACCTCAGCGGACACATGCTCTGCCACACTACACTGCCGCAAAGCATTGGACACATCGGGGCCATAAAAGGCTGTGTGCGGTGGCAGGGGCAATGGCTCTTCTGCGCCGGCGAGGCCTCGCTGCTGCTGCAACCGAAGCGGCTGGGCAAAGGCTTCGCATGGATATGGAGCCGTCCGCAATCACTGCAAATTCCAAAAGGTGCCGTACAAAGCACTGTCGACGGACTGCAGTTCGTCGCCAATCAAAGCGGAAATCTATGGATATTCCCACAAAAAGGACCTGTCAGGAAGCTCGACCTCATACCCGGACTGAAAGCCACCAAGGAGCGCAACACCATCTTCACCGTCGTCAAGGGACACGACGGTAAATACTATATTGGCTCCTACGGCGGTGGACTCTTCGTCTATGACTATGCCACAGGTTACCTCGACCACTTCACCGCCGGTGACCGCAACGCTATTATCCCCTCAAACTATATCCTCGATGTGGCTTCCGACCGCACGGGAGCCATTTGGGTGAGCATGGAAAATGCCGGTGTGATCTGTCTCACACCCTCGGACAACAGTGCTGTCTTTGATCTCATTGACGCGCGCCAGCAAGGCGACTGGACCAACTTTGTGCGCTATCTCTATCTCAACCCGCAAGGGCAACTGATGGTGATGGCGAAAGACAACCAACTCTATGCCTATGACACGGCGCACCGCTCCTTTATTTATAAAGGGGCGGTTACAGCCACGATCCTTAGTTGCCTCACTGACAGCCAGCACCATACTTGGTTGGCCACACGCGGCAACGGCATTTGGCGCGACAGACAACAGATGACGCTCTATGTCAGGGGTAAGCGCGTAGAGATCAACGACTTCTACGCGCTGGCCGAAGACCGTCTCGGACGCATGTGGATAGGCAGCTGGGGACAAGGTCTCTTCCTCGTAAATGCCATACACGGCAACCGACTCGACGTCGACAACATCATCAGCAATCAATACAACGAGAGCCGCATCCACGACATCGCCATCACGACGGCAGGACTGATGGTGGTAGCTACCTTCAACGGCATCTACGCTGCAAACATCAACCACCGCCACATACAACAGAAGGATTTCCACTGGTACAGCGTGCTCAACAGCCGCTTCCCCACTGACGAGATTACCTGCGTGCGCGCTACCACGCCCACCACCATTTGGGCGGGCACGGTGGGCGGTCTCATCCGCTGCGACTTCTCCAAAGGACTGGACCGGATGACCTACCATGTACTCTCTGAGCGCAACGGCTTATCGAACAACAACATCAAATCGCTCATCACCGACCGCTATGGCTATCTGTGGGCTGGTACCGACAACGGACTCTCACGTATAGATCCACGCGACAACTACATCCGGCGCTACCAGCTCACCAACGACGTACTGGGCAACACCTTCGCCGAGAACTGTGCGCTGCGCCTGGCCGACGGACGCATCGTCTTCGGCACCGGCAACGGCATGGTCACCATCAACCCTGCACGTGAGCGCCAGCACCATCGCGTTGCTGCACCCCGCGTGATGGTCACCGACCTGCTCGTCAACGGCATCTCTGTCTACGAGGCACTCGACACCACCATACTCAGTCAGCCACTGCAAAGCACCGACAAAATCACACTCAGCCACAACCAAAACTCGCTTACCATCCACTTCTCCTCCTTCGCCTACAGCAATATTCAGGCACAACTCTACCAATATTATATGGAGGGCGTCGACCACCAGTGGCGACCGGTGACAGCCATTCCACGCGCTGAATACTCCAATCTCGCACCAGGAACATACGTCTTCCACGTGCGCACCGTGACGCAGAATGCCGTAGGCGCAGAACGCACTCTCACCATCCACATCAGTGAACCATGGTACAACACCTGGTGGGCATGGACGTTCTACCTCGCGCTGTTCGCCGCCGTCATCCTCTATGTATACCGCAACGGACGCGAAAGACTGAGGCTCCACCAGCAAATGAAAAAGGAAAAACAACTCACCGAGATGCGCACCTCGTTCTTCACCCACGTCACCCATGAGTTCCGTACACCGCTGGCCGTACTTTCCTACGCCGTGGAGAACATCGCAAAACCCGAGAGACCCTCACGCAAGGACATCCAGACTGCACAACGCGGCATACACCGACTCATGCGCCTCGTCAACCAGTTTCTCGAGTTCCGACGACTCAGCACCGGCAACATACGTCTGCAAGTGGAGTGCCATGACATCATCGCCTTCCTTCGCGACATATATCAGGATCTATGGGGCATGGCAACGCAAAAGCACCTGAACTATAATTTCTCGGCGTTTGCCAAGTCGTTCACCGTAGCCTTTGACCCGCAGGCTGTAGAGACCATCGTCTACAACCTGCTCTCCAACGCCGTGAAATACACGCCGGAGAAAGGCAATGTGACCTTTACCATCCGACAGGACAACGACGCACATCTGCTCGTTATCACCGTGGAAGACGACGGACCGGGACTCAGTACCGACCAGCAGCAGCGCGTCTTCCATCCCTACATGAGCGGTTATATCTCGCACAACGGCATGGGCATCGGACTCTACACGGCCTACAACATGGCCAAAGTTCACCACGGCACGCTCATCTACCAGCGTGTCGACACCAAAGGGGGCTCGCGATTCATCTTCTCCATCCCCGACAACAACGATAGCTACAGTCCGGAAGAGTATCAAACAGTGACTACGCACGACAACAGCCAGGAACACAGACAAAGCCTGCAAATCATTCAGGACATGGCTCCCAATGCTCTCAACCACCAACTCGTGGCCATCATCGAGGACGCACCCGACATGCAGGAACAGATCAAGACTGAGGTAGGCAAATATTTCCGCACTGTGACATACAGCAACGGAGAGGATGCCGTACGCGACATCGCCTTGCAACATCCCGACCTGCTGCTTTGCGACATTATGTTGCCGGGCATCAACGGTTACGACACCATCAGTGCCATCCGAAAACAAAAGGGTTTGGACGACCTCCCCGTCATCATGCTCACCGCCCTCGACGACGAGGAGCATCAGATCAAAGGCTATCAGGCAGGAGCCGACGACTATATGGTCAAGCCATGCAACTACCGACTGCTCATCGCCCGTGCCATGCAGCTCATCAAGTGGAGGCAGCAGCGAAACAAGCAACAGCCCTCAAAGGAACACAAGACAACGGCGTCGCCCACTGTCACCCTGTCATCGGTCGACGAGGTGATTCTCACCAGTCCTGCCGACAAGCGTTTCCGCGAACAGGTCGAAGTGCTTGTGGGGCAGCATCTCACCGATCAGAACTTCTCCATCGACCAGCTCGCTGCTATGCTCACCATGGGCCGTACAAAATTCTATGGCAAGATGAAGGAACTCTACGGCATGTCGCCCAACAAATATCTGATGAAACGTCGTATGGACAAGGCTGCCGAGCTACTGCTCGAGGGCAAGTACACGGTTTCGGAAGTCAGCTACCGTGTGGGTATCCCCGACTCGTCGTACTTCAACAAATGCTTCAAGGCGGCCTTCGGAACCGTGCCAAGCAAATACCGCGGATAGGAGAAGATCTAGGAAATAGATGCACATGAGAACATGTTGGCTGGGAATGGAGAAAACGACCTCGCCCCGTCAGGAAATGGTTATACAGGATCATTAAATGGTCTGACGAAAGTCCTGCCTTCTCCAAAGCAAGGCCCATTCCCAGGCAACCAGTAGGACGACGAAGAATAATGGTCTGTTATTTCCTTATCTGTAGACAAGCAAATATTCAATAATAAAAGGGAACCGGAAGCGGTTCCTTTTTTAATATCTCTCTCATTTGGGTTAACAGAGACATAATAGATTTATTATTTTAGTGAAAGACACAGTTCCTATTGTGTCTCTATCAGCCACAGGCTGTCGGCATGAGTGCATTCTTTCATCCACGACTACAGCGGATGCTCTCACTAAAGGTTTGCATCATGAAAGGTGACACCACTGCTGATCTGGCTCACGGTGTCGGCTTCGTTCTCTTTGTCGGACATGACGTTGGCATAGCCTTTCACAACTTGCCACAGTACTTTAGGTTGCTGCTGTTCCATAGCTAAGAGCGTTTATATATAATATAGCTAAGAACGTTTATATATAATAATGTGTTGATTATCTCCGTGAGCGTATTCTGTAGCCGAGGATACCGCCGAGGTTCTACGTGGCAAAGCAATTATTGGTGACTGGGAATGTAGGTAACCTCTATGGCCTTACCACCTCGCTGAAGTGCGCCTTGGCCCAACTGATGAGCTGCTCAAGGGCAGGGATGAGCGACTTGCCGGTGTCGGTGAGACTATACTCCACGCGCGGCGGCACCTCGGGATAGACCTTTCGCCCCACGAGATGACTTGCCTGCAACTGCTTGAGCGTTTTGGAGAGCATCTTCTGCGAGCAGTCGCTCATGTGGCCGTGCAGCTCGTTGAAGCGCATTACCCCCGTCTGACTCCTGTCCAAGGTGTACAGTACGAGCACCGACCACTTGTCGCCGAAACGGCTGATGACCTGTCGGATGGGACAAGAGAGATACTCGGGATTGACTTCTTTCTTCATATTCCAACAACTATTGTCTTAGTATTCACTGCAAAAGTAACCAAAAGTGACTAAAGCACAAAAAGTAATTGGTTAATGCGTGTTAAAGTTGATTTGCAGCGCATTAGTGTTCTTGCAATTGCTACCAAACGGTAACCATAAGACAGGAAAGTAACCTCTTGCAAGATATCGGATTAATACCTAACTTTAAAAAAATCAGAAGAAACCATCTTTGCTCATCATAACATCTCCTTTTTGAGTGGCATCGTTATAGATACAAAGAGTTGTATTTGCGATTTGCCGTAATATTGTTGTATGGGATCCGGGGATGTGCGATGAAGTGTGCATTTTGAAAAAACATATCCATAAAAAAGTGTAGACAAACCGTATCGGGCAATGACGGTCTTCTGTCTTTATGATTCTCCCAGTCCAGCCTCCATTCTTATAGAATAATCGTACGCAATTGCCGACAATCGTACAAAAATACCAAATCTTTAAGGCCCTTTTACCTAATTTTGCACCAGTTCTTTTTTAAAAAAGTAAAAACGGAAGAAAACAAACCCGGACATTATTACCTACATCAATTATAAACGCCTAAAGCAAATGAACCCATCCAACACGATTCAAGGCAAGAAAGCCTTGCGCACAGCATTCGTGGCAGCAGCTCTGACGCTCACACCTCCCTTCGCTGCCCCGCAAGCTACATGGGCCGAAAGCCTGCAACAAACCCAACAGGTCATCCGCGGCAACGTGGTTGACGAGAGCGGTGAGGCTGTCATCGGTGCCACCATCGTCGTCGTGGGAGGCAGTGCCGCACAGGGCACTGTCACCGATTTCGACGGCAACTTCTCCATTAAAGCTAAGCCTGGCTCTAAGCTGAAGATCTCGTATATAGGATACGTCACCAAGACCGTGACGGCCAGCACCAACATGCACGTCACGCTCAAGGAGGAAGCCACCAGCCTGCAAGGCGTAGAGGTCGTCGCCTACGGTGTGCAGAAAAAAGTCACCGTCACCGGTGCCCTCTCTTCAGTGAAGGGCGAAGACCTCGTACGCACACCAGTAAGCTCGGTCAACAATGTGCTCGCCGGTCAGCTCTCTGGTGTGACCACCGTGCAGTATTCCGGTGAGCCGGGTAGTGACGCCGCCACCATCTTTGTACGCGGCAAGGGCACATGGGTCGATGCCAACCCTCTGGTACAGATTGACGGCGTCGACGGATCACTCGACAACATCGACCCCAACGAGATTGAGAGTATCACCGTGCTCAAGGATGCTTCCGCCACCGCCGTCTTCGGTGTCCGCGGCGCCAACGGAGTGATCCTCATCACCACCAAACGCGGACAGGAAGGCAAAGCACGCATCGCCGCCTCAACCAACTTCTCCATCCTCGTGCCCAACCGCCTCATCAAACAGGCCAGCAGCTACGACTACGCAATGTTCTACAACCAGATGGACGAGAACGACGGCTCGGGCCACCGTTTCTCCGATGCCGTCATAAAGAAGTTCCGCGACGGCAGTGATCCCATCCGCTTCCCCAACACGCAGTGGACCGACTACGTGATGAAGAAGTCGACCATGCAGACGCAGTCCAACCTCAGCATCTCCGGCGGTACGAAGAAGGTGAAGTACTTCATCAGCGCCAGCATGTACACCACAGGCGGACTCTTCAAGCAGTTCGACCAGGACTATGTCAACGATTTCCGCTATCACCGCTTCAACTATCGCGCCAACATCGACATTAATGTCACCAACACCACCACGTTAAGCGCTAACCTCAACGGCATCGTCGACGAAGCCAAAAAGCCATACAACGGCCAGGGATCCGCGGGTATCATTAAATATATGTATTACTCCACGCCGTTCTCCAGTCCCGGTATCATCGACGGACGCTACATCATCAACTCAGCCAGCACCAAGGACAACCTTGACGGCAACGTGCTGCCCTTCGTCGGCGGCGATCCTTTGGGCAACTACTACAACAAGGGATTCATGAACACCAACCGCAACAACCTGTCCATGGATCTCCAGCTCAAGCAAGACCTCGGCATGATCACCAAGGGACTCTCCTGGCACGCCAAGGGATCGTACCACACCGATTATTATGTCCACAAAAACGGCAGCGCGTCCGTGGCTACCTATAATCCTATTTGGAAAGGCCTCGACGACAACGGACAGAACATTTTCGGCTACCGCAAGAACGGCGATACCACGGAGCCCGGATACAGCGAGAGCCGCGACAAGGCAAGACAGTGGTATTTCGAGACTGCCTTCAACTATAACCGCTCCTTCGGACTCAACACCATCACCGCCCTGGCCCTCTACAACCAAAGCCAGCAATACTATCCCAGCACCTACAGCGACATCCGCCACGGACTGCTCGGCTTCGTGGGCCGTGTGACCTATGACTGGAACAACCGCTACATGGCAGAGTTCAACGTGGGCTACAACGGTTCAGAGAATTTCGCGCCCAACAAGCGTTTCGGTTTCTTCCCCGCCGGCTCTCTCGGCTGGGTAGCCAGCGATGAGCCTTTCTTCAAGCCCATCAAGAAGGTGGTCAGCTTCCTCAAGCTGCGTGCATCCTGGGGTCTCGTCGGTAACGACCGCATCGGTGGCACACGATTCATGTATCTGCCCGATGCCTACAACGTCAACCAAGGTGCACTCTTCAACCGTACCGGCAAAGACGGCGGCTCTTATGGCTACAACTTCGGTGTGGAGAACGGAACGACGAAGCAAGGCGCTATCGAAGCACAGAAAAACAATCCCGACGTCACGTGGGAGAAAGCCTTCAAGCAGGACTACGGCTTCGACATGCGCTTCCTCCGCGACAAACTGGAGACCAGCTTCGACTACTATCGTGAGCACCGTACCGACATCCTGCTCATCGACCAGACCGCGCCGACCACGCTCGGCTTCTCGCTGCCTGCCGCCAACCTCGGTGAGGCAAAGTCGTGGGGATATGAGATCACTGTGACCTGGAACGACAAGATCGGCAAAGATTTCCGCTACTGGGTCAAGGGTAACCTCTCTTACAACCAAAACAAGGTGGTGGAGAGAAAGGAAGCTCCGCAGACCAACGAATATCAATATCAGAAAAACCACCGTATCGGCGCAAGAAGCCAGTATAAGTTCTGGAAGTTCTATTACGAGGGCTGCGAGCAAGACTATATGAAGGAGTTCGGCGCCAAGTCGTTCCCCACGCAGATGGTCGCCAACCTTAAACCCGGTGATGCCGTGTATGTCGACCTCGACGGCAACGGCAAAATTGACGGCGACGATGCCAGCTACAACTATGGCTTCACCGACGACCCGCAGTATATCGCCGGCCTGAACCTGGGCATGCAGTGGAAGAACTTCTCTTTCTCTGCCCAGCTCACCGGCGCGTGGAACGTCAGCCGTATGCTCAGCGACATCTTCCGCCAGCCGTTCTTCAGCTCCAACTCCACCACAGAGGGCGGACTGCTACAGTTCCAGGTCGAAAACACATGGAATCCCAACACCCCCTCGCAGAGTGCTGAGTACCCAAGAGCCACCTGGACCAACGCCGCACAGAACTACGCCACCAGCACGCTCTACGAGAAAGATGCCAAATACCTCAGGCTGAAGACCATTCAAGTGGCCTATGACTTCCACTTCCCACTGATGAAGACCCTCGGCCTCAACCAGTTGCAACTGTCTCTGAGCGCCTACAACCTCTTCACCATCACTCCGTATAAGTGGGGCGACCCAGAGACTCGCGCCAGCAATGCGCCCTCCTACCCGCTCAACCGCACCTATACTGCAAGCCTGAAAGTAGCATTCTAAAAATAAAAACACTATCATGAAACCACATATACAACTCTTCGCCGGAATCGCACTCGCTGCCCTCACCACGATCGCCACCACATCGTGCACCGACGAAATCAAACTCGGCAGCAACGCGCTGGAGAAACCGTCGGGCTCCACGGTGACCAAGGATACGGTGTTCAACAGCCCGATCTACACCGAGCAGTTTCTCAACTCCATCTATGCCCTGCAATACTACGGACTGCCCTATAACAGCAACTGCGGCACATCGGCCAGTCCCTGGAGCGGCAAGTTCGACCAGCTCACGGACTGCTGGGTGATGCACTGGGACAACAACACCATCTACAAGGCCTACTACTCCGGTACACTCGATGCCAACCAGGATCCCTTGCTGTCCTACAAGAACGACAACGTGTGGAAAGCCGTGCGCGCTGCCTGGCTGCTCATCGAGAACGTCAACAACGTGCCCGGACTCTCTGAGGAGAAAAAGCAGAGTTTCACCGCCCAGGCCCGCTGCCTTATCGCCGCGCGCTATTTCGATCTCTTCGCCGTCTATGGCGGTCTGCCCATCATCGACCACTCCTACTCGGGCACGGAAGGCGCTTACGACATGCCGCGCGCTACCCTCGACTCCACCGTCACCTTCATGGTCGACCAGCTCGACGAGGCCATCAACTCCGGTGCACTGCCCTGGGCCTACAACGGCAACACCACCGAGACCGACGCCACGAACAATACCGGACGATGGACCAAGGCCGGAGCCATGGCTTTGAAAGCCAAGATTCTCACCTTTGCCGCTTCTCCTATTTATAATGCTGCACAAGGCTACTACGGTGGAAGCTCCGAAGCCGAGCAGAAGCACATGGTATGGTACGGCGACTTCAAGCAGGAGCGTTGGGAGAAAGCTCTCAAGGCCTGCCAGGACTTCTTCGATGCGCTCAACGCCAACGGATGGTATGAGCTGACACAGGCTGAGTCCAAGACACCCGACGGTTACCGTCAGGCCTATCGCATGGGCTACGCCTATCAGGGCAGCAAGGAGATCCTCCACTCTACCCGCGTGGGTGGCATCGATGCCTTCAAGGCCGGTACCTACACTTGGCACCAGTGGCTCGACAACCCGGCCCGACAAAACTGTCTGCCTACGGAAGAATATGTAGAGATGTTCCCCTGGGCCGACGGCACGCCCTTCGACTGGAAGAGCGACAGCATCAAAGGCAAGGTAGAAGGCGCCAAGGGACAGCTCTTCTATAAATATGAGAAGGTGCGTGGCGGCTTTAAGAAAACGGCCAGCCGTGACCCGCGCCTCTACGAGGAGTGCATCGTCAACGGACAGATGAACTCTCTCGACTGGACCACCGGCAAGTCCAACGGCGATGTCTACGAACTCTGGGTCGGCGGTACCGATGCCGGAAACGCCGTTGCCCGCTACGACGAGACAAGCAAGAAGATCGTCAAGACCGAAGCACTTACCAAACGCTATGCTACCGGCTATGACCAGAACAAATACTACATGAACCAAGACTACCTGCGCAAATTCACGCAGTGGGTCTACCTCAGCCTCGACGAGATGTACCTGATGTATGCCGAGTGCCTCGCACAGTGCGATCGCCTCGACGATGCTCTCAAGCAAGTCGATATCGTTCGTGCACGCGTAGGACTGAAAGGTCTGGCACTGAAGAATCCCGGCCTCGACCTGCACCGCAACAAGCAAAACCTCATCAACGAGATACTGCGTGAGCGTGCCTGTGAGCTCGGACTGAGCAACAACCACTACTACGACATGATCCGCTACAAGCGTGGGGACTGGATGACCAAGAAGCTCCACGGACTCATCACTTATCGCATGGAACAGGGACCCTCCGGTGGCTACATCCGTCAGTACATCCCCTGGAGAGGAGCCAACAAAGACGGTGGCGCCAAGGAGCCCACACGCTTTGAATACGAGAAGTTCACCATCCAGAACCGCCAGCACTATCTCTGGGACAAAGACCCGCAGTCGCAGGAAGTCGCCAAGTGGTATCTGTGGCCCTTCCCGAAAACCGAAATCAACAAGCACTACGGCCTCGTGCAGAACCCCGGCTGGGAATGATGCATGTGAAGCGCCTTACTTCCTTTAAGCACTAATAACGAATATGAACAAGACACAACTTTGCGTGCTCGCCCTGCTGGCAGGAACCGCCCTGCCCGCAGCAGCACAAATCGATACGACGCTGGCCCGCCACGACGCCTTTGTCAAGGCCAGCATAGCCACGGGAGCCAACAAGGACTTCACACGTGCGCAGTCCACTGCAGCCGTAACCACCATCAGCGGTGAGCAGACCGGCAGACGCTCGTCAAAGAATATCAGCGACGGTCTCGTGGGACTTGGCGGCAACGGACTCGTCTCCATGCGCAACGCCGGTACTTACTTCAGTGCCAACCCGACATTCTATGTCAGAGGATTGCAGTCGCTCAGCGGCAGCGCGCCGCTGGTTCTCGTCGACGGCATTGAGCGCGACATGAACATCATCGACCCCACCGAAGTCGACCATGTCGACATTCTCAAGGACGCTGCCGCCGTGGCACTCTATGGCAACCGTGGCGCCAACGGTGCCATCAACGTCATCACCAAACGCGGAAAGTACAACTCCAAGGGCGTCAGAGTCTCCTACGACCATCTGTTCAACTATCAGATCAACCGCCCGAAGTTCATCAGCGCACCCACCTATGCCGCTGCCATGAACGAGGCGCTTGCCAACGAGGGCAAGGCGCCGAAATACACAGCCGACGAGATCAGTGCTTTCCAGAGTGGTGCTTATCCCGACCTCTACCCCAACGTCAACTGGGTTGACGCCACCTTCCGCCATCACGGCATGACCAACAAGATCGCGTCGGAGTTCTACGGCGGTGGCCAGAATTTTAAATACTACACCATGCTCAACCTGCTGTCGGACAAGGGATTCATCAAAAACGATGTCGACGACAACGGCAACCACACACAGGACAAGTATGTCAGAGCCAACATGCGCATCAACCTCGACGTAGACCTGAGTCCCACCACGCTGATGAAGGTCAACGTGCTGGGCATGCTCAGCGAGATGTCGCAGCCCGGCAACGCCACCAACCTCTGGGGACTGGTCTACAACCTGCCGTCGGCCGCCTTCCCCGTGAAGTTTCAGAAAGACGGGCTGTGGGGCGGCAGTGCTACCTGGGCAGGCACCGACAACCCTGTAGCCAACACGGCGGCCGCTGCTTACTACAAACTTCATGAGCGCTCGCTCTACGCCGACCTCTCGCTGCGCCAGAATCTGGGCATGTTCATTCCCGGACTCAGTGCCTCGGCACGCATGGGCTACGACACCTACTCCACGCTCTACGAAAATCACAGCAAGACTTTCCAATACGGTTTCTACGCTCCCGCCACATGGAACGACGGCGTGCCCACACCCGGCACTTACTCCATCGGCGGCGAGAAAGGCACGCAGGGTATCGGTGCCAACACCAGTGCCTACAACCGTCGCTTCCATTTCGACGGTGGTCTAAACTATGAGCGCACGCTGCAAGAGGCTCACTACCTCTTCTCCTCGCTGCGCTGGGAATATGAATACCACAACACCACGGGCGTGAACACCTCCGTTTACCGTCAGACTGCTTCATGGCTCACGCACTATGCCTATCGTAACCGCTACATTGCAGAGATGGCGTGGGTGCTCACCGGCTCCAGCCGCTTGGCACCGGGCACCAAATGGGCAGTGGCGCCAACGTTCAGTGCTGCTTGGGTGATGAGCCAGGAACCATGGATGAAAAACGCCGAATGGGTCGACTTCCTCAAGTGGCGTGCCTCCTTCGGCATCATCAACACCGACTATCTCCCCGGCGACAACGTGTGGACCTACTACACGCAGAGCTACAGCAACGACGGCGTGACCTATCCCTTCGACTCCAGCTACGACAGCTCGTGGGGACGGACGACTCTCGGGCGTATGGCCACCGACAACCCCTCGCACGAGAAGGCCTATAAATATAATGTGGGGCTCGATGCCTCCATTCTCCACGGCCTCGACCTGCAAATCGACGGCTATTTCCAGCGCCGCAACAACATCTGGGTCGACGGTAGCGGCAGCTACGGCAGCATCATCGGATTCAGCGCGCCTTACATCAACGCTGGCGTGGTAGACAGCTGGGGCTTTGAGGCCGCTGCGGACTACAGCCACAAGGTAGGCGACGTGACGCTGAACATCGGCGGTACGTTCAGCCTCAACAAGAACAAGATCAAGGACCAGGCCGAAGAGCCGAGAGCCTACGACAACCTCGTCACCACTGGCTACCCGCTCAACAGCATCTGGGGACTGAAGGCCGTCGGACTCTTCAAGGACCAGGCCGACATCGAGGCCAGCGCACCGCAGACTTTCTCTGAGGTGAAGCCCGGTGATATCAAGTACGAGGACGTGAACCACGACGGCAAGATCGACGCCAACGACCGCACAAAGATCGGCTACAGCACGCTCTGCCCCGAGATCTTCTATTCGCTCCACCTCGGTGCTGAGTACAAAGGCGTGGGATTCAACGCACTCTTCCAGGGCGTGGACCGATACAGCGCACTGCTCAACACCAGCGGATATTACTGGGGACTCATCAACAACCGCACGCTCTCGCAGGATGTCTACGACCATCGCTGGACACCCGACAACCTCAACGCCGAGTACCCACGCCTGAGTTCGAGCAGCAATGCCAACAACTATCAGACCAGCTCGTTCTGGCTCCGCAACCGCGCCTACTTCAAGCTGCGCAACATCGAGGTGTACTACAACCTGCCGAAGACGCTGCTCAGCAAGACCAAAGCTCTCTCCGAGGCACGTGTCTATGTGCGCGGCAATGACCTCTTCACCCTTGACTACCTCCGCAGTGTCGACGCTGAGAGCTACGGGGCCACAAGCCCGCTCACACGAAGCGTCATCGTGGGACTGAATGTCACCTTTTGAAAAAAATAGAAAGTAAAAAGGTAAAAAAGTAAAAGGTAAAAAAATAAAAAGATATACCATGAAAGCGAAATATATATTCAGCGGTCTGCTGGCCATGACGCTGGTCTCCTCCTGTACCGACAAGATGGACTACAAGGAGTACAACGTCCATGACAAGGCCTACGAAGAGAAAATGTTCGAACGCGTGGGCGGACTGATGACCGAAATCTACAACGACATCGACTATGACTTCGGCAATTACAGCGGGGCCATGTCCAGTTCTGCCACCGACGAGAGTGTCTACTCCCATCCCGGCAACGCCATTGAGGACTTCTACAACGGCGCCTGGGGCCCCACCAACGCCAAGGAGCGCGTGTGGAAATCGGCATGGGACGGCATCACCTACAGCAACCTCGTGCTCGACGAGTTCAACGACTGCACCTTCCCGGAGTATGTGGAGGATGAGCACTACCAGCAGCAGATGTTCCTCTATAAGAACTATCGCTACGAGGCGCGTTGGGCGCGTGCCTTCTTCTACTTCGAGCTTGTCAAGCGCTACGGCAACGTGCCGTTGAAGACACGCACGATGACAGCCAACGAGGCCAACAGCCTGCCACAGATGCCCGCTGACTCCATCTTTGCGTTCATCGACAAGGAATGCGCTGACATCCAGGACAGCATCATCGTCAACTATGGCGACCTGGGCGACATGTCGTACTACAAGGCTCAGACAGGCCGTGCCAACAAGCTCGCCGTCATGGCGCTGCGTGCCCGTGCCGCACTCTATTGGGCCAGCCCGCTCTTCAACACCAAGAACGACAAGAGCCGGTGGCTGAAAGCAGCGCAGCTCAGCAACGCCGTCATCGCCGAAGCACGCCAAGAGGGCATGGGACTGCTGCCCGACTACAGCAAGCTCTTCGACAAGGACAGCTACAAAGACGGTATCAAAGAGATCATCTTCGCACGACGCACGACAGCCAGCAACGCCTTTGAGAAATACAACTATCCCATCGGCATAGAGAACGCCGGCGGCGGCAACTGCCCCACGCAGAACCTCGTGGACGCCTACGAGATGACCAACGGAAAAGCCATCGACGAGCAGGGCAGCGGATACGATCCGCAGGATCCCTACAAGAATCGAGACGCACGACTGGCCTTGACCGTGGCTGTCAATGGCGAGAACTGGCCCGACAAGGCGGCTCTGGAGACCTTTGAGGGCGGTGCCAACTCGTCGTCAGTCACCTACGGCACACCAACGGGATACTATCTGAAGAAATACGTCAACAAGGGAACGATCATCGCCAATACCGGTTCCAACAGCTTCACCCACGAGTGGGTCATCTTCCGCCTCGCCGAATTCTATCTCGACTATGCCGAGGCGACACTCAACTACACCGGCAGCGGATACACGGCACCCGACGGTCTGCCCATGACAGCAGCACAGGCTATCAACGTTGTCAGAACCAGAGCCAAGCAACCCAACATGGCTACGGGACTGAGCTTCGACGCGTTTAAGAAAAAATACGAGAATGAGCGCTTCGTGGAACTCGCCTTCGAGGGACACCGTTTCTTCGACCTCAGACGTTGGAAAGAGGCTCCGCAATATCTCAAGAACATCCGCGGCATGAAGATCACACGCCTGGACGACGGCACGATGAAATATGAAGAGCAGACCATCGCCACACGCACCTGGGACGACAAATGGTATCTCTTCCCCTTCCCGCAGAAAGACGCGCTCAACTGCCACCTGACACAGAACGAGGGCTGGAAATGAAGTTCGCAACTCTCAACGGTTATTCAGGACGGGGGCTGATCCCCGTCCTGACGCACACGAAACAAATGACACATTCATTAATAACATCACATTCTAAAAACCAAAGCGTATGAAAAACGTTTATTACCTATTTCTCGTACTCATAGGACTGCTCTGCTCCTTGAGTACCAGCGCCAAGAAGGTCCTCTACAGCCAGAACTTCGAGACGGCTAACAGCGTGGCAGAGACAGGATGGACCTCACCATCCGCTGCCGCAGGACTGAGCATCGGCTCAGACGAAGAAGGCAAGTTCCTCAGATTCGTCCCATCGGGCAACGACCGCTCGGCACACCTCTTCTGGGATGCCGCTCTCATCAAGAACGAACTCAGTGCTGACTTCACCAGCTACCAGATCACCTTCGGCTTCTGCTTCAACAAGTTCGGAAACAACCACATGACTTCTGAGATCGCCGTGATGTCTGAAGAGTCCATCGCCAAGAAGAAGCCTAATGGCAACTACCGCACCAACAACAAAGGCGCACTCTTCGACCTCACACAGCTCGGCAACACCGGCCGCACAGCATCTGCTTCCGGCGATCAGGACTTTGCCATTAACGGTGACTCAACCAACTACAAGGCGCTCACCGCAGGTACATACTACACCGTCACGCTCAACATCGACACGCTGGCACGCACGGTGGAGTACACTATTCTGTCGGCAACCTCCGATGATCCTATCGCCTCTGAAATCTATACCGTTCCAGAGGGCATCGACATGACCGCAACAGGTCTCTATGTCCTCGGTGGCCGCTATACCCCAGACATCATGATTGACGAAATCGAGGTCAGCGTGGACAAGACTGCTGCCAACACACCGACTGTCACGCTCACGGGCGTCAACAACGCGCAGCGCGTCTACACCGTCAAGTTCCAAGAGGACGAGATCCTGCATCTCGACTTCAACGGCACTACTACCAATGTCAACTACTCCGACGTGGACAATGGCACCTACACTTGGTCCAACAATCCCAACTACGATCCCAACAACACCGACAAGGCCGTGACCGACGCTTGCGAGAGTGGTACGCTGAAAGCGTGGACTACGCTCGACAACCTGAAGTCTGACGAGGTCGTCACCGAGGTTACAAACAATGTCATCGCCCTGCCTGCCGCAGAGGCTAAGGTCGTCAACGTCAAGGTCGGCTATGCCAAGACCTACAACGTCACTTGCGACAACAGCAACACACCGCTCACACCGGCTATCTACGGCACCTATAAGTTCACCGGCAAGGACGGTAAGGTCACTGAGTCTACTGAACCCAAAGCCTTCCCCATCACTATCGACGTGGATCAGGCCGGTACACTGGAGATTACTTCCCAAGCTTTCGGCTATGGTCCAACCAACACCACTGTCGAGAACGATGTGGAGTATGAGGTGAAGAAGACCATAGACCTGGCTCACATGACCGAGAAGGACATCACAGCCGCCGGATTTGAGAAAGGCGACAACGTCAACAACAACTATTCCAACTACGGCCGCTTCTATGGACTGTCCACCACTGAAACTGAGGTTGACAAGGACGGCAAAGAGTCTCCTAAGAAGATCGTCTATAACGAGATTCCGCAGTACACCAAGAAGGCTTCTGCCTTCACCGACACCAATGTCATCGGCGGCCTCATCGCCTGCGGTTCTGACGGCAATAAGACTGACGCAGAAGCTATCCCGCCTGTCAACGCAAATATCTATCAGGGCATCGGTCTCGTCCTCGACGGTCACAAGGGCGACGACGGCAGTGGATCTTGGATCAACAACTGGTTCTTCAAGGTAGAAGGCGCAACGGCTGACGACATCATCACCGTGGCCTCGGTGAGCAACTATGGCTACACCTCGCTCCATCCTTCCGTGGCCTCTCTTGATGAGTATCTTGCTCAGGACAACGCTCCTGTGACTGCTGTGCTCGCTGGCGACAAGGCTTTCAGCCTCTACCGCGTCTCCGACGCTTTGGGCAAAGTGACTGTCTACACGGCCAAGGGTGGCGCAACAGGCATCAAGACCATCAACGCCAACACTCAGAACACTGCCAACGCGCCGATCTACTCTCTCAACGGTGTGCGTATGAGCAGCAAGAACAACCTGCCGAAGGGAGTCTACATCCAGGGCGGCAAGAAGTTCGTGGTGAAGTAAACGTCTATTGACATACAGAAGTTAATTTCGTTTGTAGTATATAATATAGGTCAGCCATCTCGATCCACACTGGACTGGGGTGGCTCTTTTTTCTTGTTTTCATCATTGGGGCATCCAAATTCCAAGACTGGTGACGATATCGGCCCAATCATATAGTTTGTGGGGTTAGGGCGGGGATAAACCCCGCCCCTACGGCCCCACCGCACCGTTAACAGGGCAA
>ULVN01120441.1_pt1 | contig 37716 bp, 35 predicted proteins | sample 1959491 | NCBI WGS metagenome assembly ULVN01 (sample SAMEA4835787, study PRJEB28245) | human gut metagenome | biome: gut microbiome; material: fecal sample | place: Denmark | collected 2008 | reverse complement strand
TGACAGTTCAGCCAGTTCTCTGTTTTCATGTCGTCGCAGGCCTCTGCATAGACATAACAGCTGCACGGGAGCACCGCCACGAACAGATAAGCCGCACTCTGTGCGCCAGTAACTGAGTCATATACCGGGACAGTATCTCCGGCCCAGTCCACCTGGATTGCATCTCCCGGTTTATGCTGAATGCGCATGGTTGCCTTGGTAATGCGAGCCCATTTGCGGTATTTGTCGCCAAACTGAGTGCTCATGTACGGCGTGCGGCTGCTTTCATAGCATTTGCGGCAGTATTCTTCCCATAAAAGCGTCAGCGTAACGCCGGGCTTTGCAAGCTCACGGTGGATGTATGGATAATCCGGCTCAACGTAAGTGCTGATTTTCTGGTACTTGTCCGGGAAAAGAATCCGTTCCAGCTCGGTGTTGGTAATATCATCCTCAAGGGGCCAGTGGATATTGTGTTTAACCGCTTCCTTCAGCACAGCGCGAACTGTGTGATCTGAGCAATGCATCGCGCTGCAAATATCACGCTGGACATGTTTCAAGGCTGAAAGCCTTAAGATTTCACGATAATTAACCATTTTAGTCCTCCGATATATGATTTGTCACATGCTGATTGCACATGTGTTAAGTCATTATATCGTGAATTCAAAAGGTTGTCGCTGCGTTCCGGCGAAGTGTCGCTATTTCTCCGGCAAGATGTCGCTGAAAGTCCGTGCAGGCGTCGCTATATGGGCGGTTTATGCAATTGTTACGTGATTCATTGATACTAGAGCCAATGCTTAACTTGTCAACACGATGTTAGATGTAACCTAAAGGTGGACCAAAATTTTCATCATATATTTCAGCATCTAAATTCAGTTCCGTAATCTTAATATCCTCTGCCTTCTTAACAAATCTATTATGTCGTTTGTCGAACACTTGAAAAACCAAATGTGTTGTCTCTTTCTTTACCAGTCGTGCTTCAAAATCTGGATTGTCAAACTTTATATAAAGCCTAGGCGGAATTCGCATTTCAACACAAAAAATAATTTTTATATGCCCCTCTCCGTTGGGCGGAAATACAATTGCCTCCTCAGTCTGATACAAAGCATGGTGGTATTCCAGAAAAGCCAGTTCTTTTGTTACTTTCTGTTCCGCAAATTTATCTAATTGCGGCCTTATTTTTACACATTGTTCATCGTCATATATATCAGAGAAATGAAAGATTTCACTATCAGGTAATATTTCTATACATAATTTATACAAACCAAATGAAATCATCAAGCAGTTTGCACATGGGGAACAATATTTCTCTGGACAAATTGACAAGACAATATCCATACGTTTTCTTCCGAATTTAGAAATATCGATACAAATTGTATTTTTATGCTGTTTTTCATCTGAAAATCTGAACGCCTTCTCTATATACGCAAACGTATACATGAAGAAAGTATTGACTTCATGCACATCATATAGCGGTTCCATAAATGCCGACTGAAATGTCATTTTATGATAGTTTATACATCCCGACGTATGGTATGTGATGTAATACTGCGAATTTGTATCTACCATCGATTTCTCTTTGGATTGAATAACTGCAGCTTTTCCATTTTCCACTTTAACATCCTGAGAAATCCCCGAATTTTCTTTTATCGCCGGAAATGCAATTTCGAGAGAACCATCCGTTGTATTTCTAACAGTTGCAAAATGATACGATATGTTGTCTTGCTTCAGTAAAATACTTATTTTTTCAATCATGTTAACTTTCCCCATTTAATGCTTTGCGAATTTTCTGCATATGGCGTCTTGTATCACGTGTAATTCCATTTTCTCCCGTATACACTTTTTCGGCTCGTTTGACGTATGACAGAAAATTTCCCCGTTTGGCATATGCACCACGTTCTGAGTATACCCGATACAAATTACCGCAACTGATTCGATTCCCTTTACAAGTAAAACCACCTGAGGCTACAATATAATTTGCCTTGCGATACATACGATAGTAATATTTAGAAATCGTTTTAGGGCGGATGAACACTTGTTTCCCATCAAAAGTAAATCCCAAGAAATTAATAAATCGATGAGTCGCATCTGAATCCGCATCGAACGTTTTCCCTAAATTCTCCATCACACCATCATCATATGAATAATATTGTGTTTTACTTGGTTTTAATGTTAATCCCGGCGTGAGATCAATCAAATCATGAATCTCTTTCAACAGCTTTGTTGTACTTTGTTCAATGCAATCCGGCAAAATAACAATAAAATCATCGCTATACCTCATATACATACCGCCAAGCGACTGTACGATGTCATTGATTCTTTTGTCCACTTCAAGCATATACACGTTAGCAAGTACTGCACTAATCGGCGATCCTTGTGGGATGCCGTGACCGTCTGTATTTTTCTCGATATAAGAGCAATTTTCCTTAAACTGTTTTGGAGTTAAAACCCGCTTCATTTTGTTCAGTTTTCTTCTTCCCTGTACAGTATCCTCTAATCCGTTCAAAGAAAGAATATCCTTTAATTCCCATTTACTATATGCTGTAATATTTTTAAATACACTATAGTAATCATCCGGTAACGTCTGACATCTCAACAATGAGCAACATTGTTGTTTTAAATATGAGTGATCCAAATTATCAAAAAAATCTGTAAAATCACCAATCATTATATATGCTTTACCCAGTTGTTTTATTTTGTCAAACGCCCATTTGGAAAAATGTATATTGTTTTTTCCGTTAAAATTTGTTCGATATGCTACTGCAACCTTCGCTATTCCATCGTGATCCGCTCGCTCATTATACATTTGATTTATCAAAAAACTGTAGTACTGATATATACACCGATCGATATGGGCCGCATAACAGATTTCGCGGGTTTTGGGTACTATTCCTTTCTCCCTACTAAATTTATTCATTTGCTTCTGATAATGGATAAATGGATAAAATCCATGTGCTGCTACTTTACAAGGATCACTTATATAGTTTCTTTGTTTCTCAATATTGGTACGCACATCAAAATGGGCATACCCTTTTTTGCTTCGTTTAATCGTATTCCGAGAATATAACCACTCATATGATGTCATAAAATCTCCTTAAATTGCAAAACCCACCGACAACGGAGGATAGCATTCCTAAGTCGGTGGGTATACGTTTTTACGTGGTTTCTCGTAGCGTCTTATATTGACGTGTGTAGGAGTCGCCAGCTATCCAATTGTGCAATGCCCGAATATGATATAATACTCGAGTGGGAGGTAATTATCTTGACGATACTGTGTATAGCAGTTCTGTCTGCCATATTGGCTACAGAGCAGTCCACAACGATCCAGAAATTCTGTATCAGAATCTTACTGGAAGTCTTGACAACAATCCCCGTCCACCAAACCTACGCATGGCGTATCTCGAGTATATCACTTGCTCTGCATAGTTTCAATCATCATTTTCAAAAATCATCCGTTATGCGTATAATATTTACATTCCATTCACATTTGTCATATCTTTTTCGCTGAGGTATCGACGTGTATTAGGACATCATTCACACCAGATTGTGTGTGCCTCTATCATTGACTATGCTAAATAGCCGTATTGAAGCAATGCATTTGCACCAATCTGTGTCCCAAAAGAGGGGATGCCTAATAAAGTCTCTCTATGCAGTTTCTTGATTGTAATCACTGCTTTGATATAATTACGCCGCCGGTCTTCCAAATGCTGTTCTCCGGCACAACGCCGCGCACGCAGGATACTGGATATACGTTGCTGTTGCGGCCGATAATCGTGCCGGGGTTAAGCACGCTGTTGCATCCCACTTCAACATAATCACCAAGGATTGCACCGATTTTCTTGCGACCGGTCTCAATGCGCTCTCCTCCATTGTGAATAGTGACCAGCGACTTGTCCGACTTTACGTTAGATGTGATCGAGCCTGCACCCATATGGCTCTTATAGCCCAAGATAGAGTCGCCTACGTAGTTGTAATGTGGCACCTGCACGTTATCGAACAGAATGACGTTCTTCAGTTCTACCGAGTTGCCGACAACACAGTTCGCACCTACAAGCGCAGAGCCTCGGATAAACGCACAGTGACGCACCTCCGTCTCCGGGCCGATGATACACGGTGCTCCCAGATAAGCGCTCGGGAATACCTTTGCCGTTTTGTGCACCCAGACGCCCTCTGCGCGCTGTTCGTATTCATCGGCAGGTAATTTCTCGCCGAGGTCTAAAATCATCTGCTTGATGCCGTCTAGGGCCTCCCAAGGGTATCGGAAAGCAGAGAGGTAGTCGGCGGCTTGGGTGCGGGAAAGGTCAAATAACTCTTTTACCTCAATCATCAATTTGCCTCCTCATTCTTTTTCTTGAATGCGAAAAATCGCTGACCGCAGTAGTTAAACGCTGTGAACAGGCACATGCCTACCAGCATCGAAACATTATCACGCACAGTAGCTGCCGCACTGCTCAGCAAGTGAAGGCAAAGCGGTTTCGCAATACCATAAGCAAGCAGATAGCATGCTGCAATATTCACTGCAAATCGCACAACCTGACCTATGCTTTTCTCTTTGTTTTGAAACGTGAAGAACTTATTAAGGAAAAAGCTCAAAATACTCGTCAGAATATAATTCGATGCCGAGGACACCCAGTAAGTACAATGTGCCAGATTATACAGGCCGAACATGATCGCCGTACCGACAACAGTGTTGATTACACCTACGATCACAAATCGAATAAGTGTAGCATCTAAAAACTTTTTCATCTGCAAGCCTCTTCCGTTTCCTGTACAATGTAGATCGGTCGCTGCTTGGTTTCCAAATATGTTTTGGCCAAATATTGTCCGATGATACCCAACGAGAGCTGAATCGAACCGCCGATTAGTAACAATAGACATGCTAATGTTGGGAAACCTGCAACCGGATCACCGAAGATAAGTGTCTTCAGAATAATGCCTACCATCCACAAAAGTGCAATTATACAAAAAGCAATGCCCATCACAGATGCAATAGATAACGGTATGGTAGTAAACGCTACAAATCCTTCTAAGGAATACAGCAGCAAATTCCAGAAAGACCAGGTTGTCTCTCCTGCTACTCGCTCCACATTCTCATAGGATATCCATTTGGTTTTAAACCCAATCCAGCCGAAAATACCTTTGGAAAATCGATTATATTCCTTCATCTCTAACAACGCATTGATGGCTTGTCTATTTAACATTCGGAAATCCGAGGCACCATCTACAAACTCCGCTTTCGAAATCTTATTGATGATTTTATAAAAGCACCGAGCAAAAAAGCTTCTGATGGCTGGCTCGCCCTTGCGGTCAACGCGCCGAGCAGCTGCAATATCATAGTGTTCTTCCGTTAGTGCACGGTACATATCCGCCAGCATGGCCGGTGGATGCTGAAGATCAGCGTCCATAACCACGGCATAGTCACCTGTACAATTCTGGAAACCAGCGTACATCGCAGCCTCTTTACCGAAGTTTCGAGCAAAGGATATGTAACGGATACGCTTGTCCTCCTGTGCCGCTTGACGCAGAATCTGTAAAGTTTTGTCACGCGAACCGTCGTTTATAAAAAGGATCTCAAAGTCCAATTGGAAGGTGGTGGACATGTTGTCCGCCACCTTCCGTATCTCCTGCAGGAAATACGGCAACGCCGCTTCTTCGTTGTAGCAGGGGATGATACAGGAAAGTTTTTGCAAAAAATCACCTCAGATACATATATCATTTTAGATTACTTAAATCTCATATCATAATCATAAAATAAGAAATGCTGCCATCGCCCCTATGCTCGAAAACCATAGATAACTTTTTTCTCCGCACTGCAACTCACGTAGTATCAATAAGCAGCAAGCGATAACCGAATACAGGAAAAAGGTAAACGTTCTAAACGAGGACGCATAAAGAGTTGCTGATAATCCCATCATCTCTCTGCTGCCACTTGCTAACACCAACAACATTAACGCTAAATATTTACGTTTTTTATCTGTCATACATGTAAAAATAGTAATATATATACTACAGACTGACAGAACTGCAACACAAAAAGGAATTAAGCTCTCGCTCAGCGGTCGTAAATCCGGCATTCCGCATGAGTAACTATAGAATAAAATAAATTTGTCCGCGCCGATATAGTTAGACAGTACTATTGTTAAGATTGGAATGCCGGCAATTATTTTTTTGTAAATTTTGTCTTGTGATAAAGACAAAATGAATAATAATAGTAAAATTAACAAAAATAACTTCACATTAGAAAACAAGAAATTAGCTACTGTTGTAGAAAATCCATGATAAATTTTTTTGTATAAAGTCCAATCAGCATACTGCGGAAACCAGAACTCCATTTCTGACGTATTGGTCATACGATAAACATGACCGGGTATCGCAAGCATTAAAATATAACATACGACCGAAAGGATCAGCCACATAACGTTGTTTTTAATAATAGCCTTGTTTCCTGGGGAGAATATCACGTTATAAATTAAATACAAAAAGAGTCCACCTATCAAAACAACTGCAGTCTGATCATGATTTGTGATATACAGAATACAAAATACAATAACAGGATATTGCAGATGAGATATTCTCTCTTGTTTCCGGACAAGTAGCAAATGATACTGAACCACTAGTAAACCAGCTACTGTATAAACATAATTTGTGCTGGATGCGATGTATCCTGCTGAATTAAGATAGTCCATTGGAAACATTAAAATCAATACACATACTGTTAAGACGTCTATCCATGAGTTTTGCGTATAGATTTTGCTTAAAATCAAAGCAATGAGTGCGTAAATACACACATCGAACGCTTTCCATACATATATAGGAATACGATAGAATATATTAGCTAACACGTCTGTAAAGATACGACCATTATATGTCCATCGTTGTATAAAATTTCCCCAGAGAGTTTGTGATGTTATAGTCGGTGCAACAACTGCATCATCAGAAAGCAGTCCATAAGATACGCGAATTACACATAGTATAAATATAAAAGCACACAAAACAAATATCTTTTTAGTTCTCTCCTGTGGATAATTTCTATTCTGTGATTTCATCTTTCCCCTCCTTCTCGTCTTCGCGGTTCCATTTAGGTTCTCGTTTCAATCGTTGTTCTTTACTTACAATATTCCTTTTTCAAACAGCATTGCGAAATCATAAACACTCATCGTCTGTTGATATGCCTTGTGTTTCTCTCTAACAATCAGCAATGCATCATCCAAATCCTTTTGACGTTTTTTATCGATTTCTTGATTGCCGGGAACTCGATAAATAGACGTTGTTTTAGGTATACACAAAAAATCTGTATGCAAGGAATATCGTACCCAAAGATCCCAGTCTTCCAATGCATCTAGAGTTTCATCCAATCCGCCATATTCTTCAAATAACGATTTTTCAAACATAATGCATTGAATCGGAATGTAGTTATGATGACAGAGCATAAACTTATTGTACTTTTGTTTATGTACACCCAAATAGTCTAATACCTTATACTGATACGGTGATTTCGAGTATATTTCAATAGGAGTAGCAAATCCAAATGCATACACAGCTTTTTCCTTTGCTGATTCAATTGCTGACACTAATACCTCAATATGATCTGCGTAAAACAAATCATCATCATCTAGAAAATTGAGATACTTTCCATGCGCTAATTCCATTGCCCAGTTTCCCGCTCTGCTTCTTCCTACCTTGTCCCCAGTAGCATGATATATGATATTCATATCAGCAAACTCTTGCCGAATCATCTGTCCTGCTTTTTCTTCGCCATCTTCTACAACAACAACCTCTACATTGGGATATGTCTGCTGCCTCAAAGAAATCAATGTTTCTCTGAGAACATCCGGTCGACCGCATGTTCTGACAATAATGGATACTAATGGATTTTCTTTAGGAAAATGATTAATATAAAAAGCTCCATCTCGTATTGCTGAATAATCAAATCCGTGAAACTCCGGATTAAAATTTTTATCGTTTCTTAATCGCTTTTTACTTTTAAAATACGGAATATCTCTTAACGCATTTAAATATTTCTTCATAAGCAGGCGCTTGGATCTAGGGAACACTGCTGGAAGCATGAATTGCTTCCATATCATCTCATGTCCAACTCGAATATCATGCCGAGTACCAAAGCGATATCGAAGCATCAAGTTATTAACTACACTATTCAAGTATTGATTTGGCTTTATCTCACCTGCGTTCTGGTAAGAATAATGATTGATTACAGCATTCGGCACATATTTTAGATAGTATCCATACGAACGAATACGCCAACTCAAATCAACATCTTCCGCGTACATAAATATTTTCTCATCAAATCCATGTAATTGTTCAAATAAGTCTCTACGCATTGCGAATGCAGCACCGCTGCTCCATGCTGTTTCATGAGTTAATGGATCATACATCTTAGGATGCTCGTATGGAAATTGACGCAGTTCCCACAATCCACATTGTTGATCTGAATTTTCTATGTCAGCCACTAAATTTTTCAATGTATCGGGATAAATTTCCGTATCAATATTGAAGAAACATACTATCGGAGAGTCACCTGCTCGAAATCCGAGATTATTTCCCTTACCGAATCCCAGATTCTTCTCTGATGGAATTATTTCGAATTTTTTTGCTCTTTCACTGCACTCATCTTTCACTCTTGAAAGTGATACAATTGTTTTATCCTGAGATGCATTATCCACAACATAAATCGATACTTTGCTTAAATCATAATCCGATTCCAGAACCGACTTAAAGCACCTATCAATCCACTTCTCCGAATTATATGTTACATAGATTATATCGAGCTCAAGCACGACAACCCTTCTTTCTATCAATACTCAATATCACCACAGCGAAGATATACGATTACTTATCAACCACATTTTTTAATTCACGAATGTCATGCTCAAGGTGTCTTGCATATGCTTGGATCTCCTGAATCTGTTCTTCTTTGGCTTGGACAGCTTGTTTCTCATCTTGAATATCTTTTTCCAAGTGTTTCACATAAGTATTTATCTCAGCAATCTGTTCTTCCTTTTTTATAAGAACATTTTTTAGCTGGAGGATATCCGTTTCCAAATGCTGTACATACTCTTTCGCCTTTTTCAGTTCCTCATTCAATTTATTTTCATATGCATTATGTTTCGCCGTTTCTGTCCTTAATGTTTTCTCCATATCATGATTTTCACGATACAGATAATAATACATATCGCTGTTCAACTGATAATCTTGATAATCATTTTTATCTTGCATTACTCTATTGGAACATACTGCAATATAATATCTGATATTTCCACAGCTCAGTGAAGGTAGCTGCATATCAACATTCGCTTTGTTTGTAAGAATATATGTCAGCTGTGGATACTGATTATATAAGTCAACCTGCTCAAATCTTTTTTTCAAAAAGTGCTCAAACTCATCCCTATAAAATTCACGAATATGATATTGATTACTGCCATGCACCAAATCTGTATAAACACGCTTATCCGGCGTTGACATGATCAAAATACCATCATGCTTTAATACTCGATAAATTTCCTCTAAAAATTGAAGCTGAACTTCTTCACCAACATGTTCAATCGTTTCAAACGAAACAACCACATCAAAGCTATTATCCTCGAACGGCAATTTTGCTATTGTCCCAACGACAAACGAAAGCTGATTTGCCTTGTATTTTTCCTTTGCCTGAGATACCGCTGTTTCGTCTACATCTATTCCAACAACCGATTTTGCACATTCGGACAGCATCTTACTGCCATAGCCCTCACCGCAAGCAGCATCTAATACACATTTGTCTTTGACAAATTTCTTTGCAAAATTATAACGCTGCATATGTTCAATCGCAATTTCTGCATCGAGACTATTATCTGGCAAAAAGCGTTCTCCCGTAAATTCTGGATTCATCTTGTTACCTCTCTTCTACCAACTGGACATGATCCGACTGATGTTCAATAACACTAACCTCCGCAGGCAGTTCAATGTATGAAGAATTAAAACCGGTATTAATCACTTCAATTTCATCTACTCCATGAAGCCAAGTCAGCATTACATGCTCTTTTTGCGTTCCATCTGCAATCGCCGCTGCCATAATATATTGCCCATGCATGATACGCGGCAACACGAACCGAAAAACAGTCTCATAAACCACGCCAGGTTGTACCGAAATTCCTTTTCTAGTGCTGATGAAATTATTAAAGTCATATAAGGGTAATCCCTTATTGTTTTCCATAACGCATCCCACAATAATATTTTGAAATTCAGTATTCGCCTCTATAACAATATGAATATCATATTCGCAATCTACTTCAATTGTCCTTACGCGCTCATTTTGCTTATTCGTTATATAAGCTGCAAGCAATTTTACTTGCTCTGAATGAATAGCTGATTCCGAATAATGAATTTGTGGGAATACGACATACTCCTCACTTTTTACTGTCTGTAATTTATCTACACTAATGTTGTGACTAATCGTATGATGCTCATTCAAATCTTTTCGCTTTTGGTCCATATACAAATCACAAACATGATCACTGTCGCCAAAAATAATCTGATTTCCTCGTTCGATCCATAGCACTCTAGAACACATTTGGCGCACACTCGAAATGTCGTGTGAAACAAACAAAATCGTAACGCCACGCTGTTTTAGTTCATCGAATTTTCTAAAACACTTATTTTGAAAAAAGAGATCGCCAACACTCAAAGCTTCATCAACAATCAAAATATCAGGTTCTACATTGATTGCAACCGCAAATGCTAATCTTGCAAACATACCACTTGAATACGTTTTCACTGGCTGATCTACAAAATCTCCGATATCTGCAAAATCAATAATTGCCTGTTCTTTGTCCTCCATTTCTTTTTTAGAGAATCCCATCATTCGGCCATTCAGAAAAACATTCTGTCGCCCAGTATATTCCTGATTAAATCCTGCGCCCAATTCCAATAGCGCAGATATTTTTCCGCAAACATTAACCGTACCATTTGTCGGTTGAAGCACTCCAGTAATAATTTTAAGGAGTGTTGATTTACCCGACCCATTCGTACCTACGATTCCTACCGTCTCACCCTTTTGCACTTCAAATTCAATATTACTCAACGCAAAAAAATCTTTATGATATGATCTCTTCGTTAAACTAAATACTTCTTTGAATCTGTGCTGCGGTTTTTCATAGAGCGCATACTTTTTTGATAAGTTTGATACTTTTATCGCAATATTATTTCCCATTGCATTCACCATTACAAAACATCCGCAAAATGATTTTTGCATTTTACGAAAGTAATCAATCCAACTGCCAAAATAAGCAAGGCTACTCCCCAATAATAAACATTCGAAATTCCATAACTCCAGAACCATACTTTATTAACAAAAATATCGCGATACCCATTAACAAAATAGTAGAATGGAGTATGCGTTATCACCTTTTGTACGGTTGTATCCATAATATCGATGGACCATACTATTGGCGTTGTCCAAAAAATTACCTGCAGTAAGATAGATACCACCTGTATCACATCTTTAAAAAACACAAACAATGTAGCTGTAAAAAAGCAAATTCCCGCCAAAACAATTATCATGAACAAAGCGTAAAATGGAAGCTGTAAATAATATAAATCCGGCAATATTCCGTATCCAGCAAACATACATATTACAAATCCAACTAACACCGCATGAACGAACAAACCAGATACAATTTTCACCAAGGGTAATATATAAAGATTAAATTTTATCTTTTTAACAAGGTAAGAGTAATCTGCCAAAGCCGAGGTGGCATTAGCTATTGCCTCGCTGAAAAAAAGCCACGGCAACAAGCCTGCAACCAGCCATAACACGAAAGGAACGCTAGTCACAGGCTGTGATTTAAATCCAATTTGGAAAACAAACCAATATAGAATTATTGTCGATAATGGCTGCAGAATTGCCCATGCAGCACCTGCTGCTGAGCCAGCATATTTACTTTTGAAATCATCCAATGAAAATTGCCATAAAAAAACAATGTCATTGCACAAATTCTTCAATTTCAGTTTCATCATTAACCTCGATGCATTTAACTCATTTTCCAACAGTGTGAAACAACCGGAACATCTTACGTTTTAATCTACACAAAAAGGACCTATTAAAAGTGCTCTGTAAATATCGCACTTCTTCCTGTATATCACTTTGTGTCATTTTCATCACATAACACTGTTTGCGTTCGTACAACATTTTCTCCGCATCGCGCATTATTTGAACACGTTTTTGCTTTTCCGCTCTATCAAATGGCGTATGATAACAAGATGTCACTTTAGGAACATAATCTATCGTTGTCTTCGTGCAGTATCGCAGCCACAAATCCCAATCTTCTAACGCTGTTAATTCACTATCAAATCCGCCCAATTCATCATATAGACTTCTTTCAAACAGGACCGATTGTATCGGCAAGTAATTTCTTTCACATAGCAACAGCCGACTAGGACTATATGCACAATTGATACATTTACGTTTAACGCAGCCTTCTGAATCTATCTCGCATTCCTCTGCCCAAGAATATACCATTCGGCTGGTGCAATCTTGAATTTTCCTTACTAAAACTTCGATATGATCGGGATATAAATAATCGTCATCATCCAAAAAGCAGCAATATTGTCCGCTTGCGATTTCAAGAGCTCGATTACCCGTTAAGCAACGTCCCACATGCGTACCAATGCATTGGTATTTAATCCGATTTTTCTCAACTTCTTGCTGAATATACGGCTGAAACTCATATGCTCCGTCTTCAACGACGACTATCTCTATATTGCTATAGGTTTGCCTCTCGGTGCTTTCAATTGCCCTACGCAGCAATTCTGGTCGTCTATATGTTCTAATTAAAACAGAAACTTTAGGTGAAAATAGTTTCTCTTCTTGTTGTCTTTTATCCTTCATCTTTCAAATATCTTTCCAGCGCGTCTTTCCAGTGCGGCAGACGCGAGAAGCCCATCTGCTCCAGCTTATCCTTGCTCATGCGCGAGTTGAGCGGACGCACCGCACGGGTCGGGTACTCTCTGGTCGGGATGTGATTTACCGTAACCTTTTTGCCTGCCAGTTCAAAAATCGCCTCTGCGAAATCCGCCCATGAGCAGATACCCTCGTTGGTTGCATGGTACGTGCCGTACTTCTCGGTCACGATCATGTCGCAAAGCAGCGGCGCCAAATCCGCTGTGTACGTCGGACTGCCAATCTGGTCGCAGACTACGTTCAGTTCATCGTGCGTCTCCGCAAGACGCAGCATGGTCTTGACAAAATTGTTGCCGTTTTTGCCGAATACCCACGAAATACGGACGATAAAGTAGTTGTCAAGCTGCTCCTTGACCGCCAGTTCACCGCCGAGTTTGGTGGAACCGTAAGCGCCGAGCGGGCCGGTCGGGTCGTCCGGCTCATAGAACCGTTCACCCGTACCAGGGAACACGTAGTCGGTCGAGATATACAGCATTTTCGCGCCGATTTCCTTGCAGACCTTCGCAATATTACGCGGACCTTCGGTGTTGACCGCACGAACCTTGTCCAGCTCGTCCTCCGCCTTATCTACGGCGGTCCACGCCGAACAGTGAATAACCGCATCCGGACGGTATGCGGCAATGTAATCATGCGTCGCCTGTGCGTCCGTGATGTCAAAATCCGCCAGATCAACGCCCTTGTTTTCAATTTTGCGTGCGTCCAGAACCTTGCATACATCGTATCCAAGCTGCCCGCCGACTCCGGTAACTAAAATTTTCATAGTATTTCACGTTTCCTTCATTAAACGTGCAATTTTCTGCACGGCAATCATCGGTGTTTTAATACCGTATTTTTTGAACTTCTCAAAATACCAGCTAATTATTCCAACAAGCTTCCCCATCAGCAAATTAGTGTGTATTTCATTTGATACGTCTACATCACATCGACTCAATGCATCACAAAGCGATTTCGCCGCATATTGCACTGAAAAATCATTATTCGCCCAATGAATGCACTGAGAAGATATATGACATCGCAATTGGGGATTTTCAATCAAGTCTGTCAGTGCCTTAACCCAACTTTCCGAGGTGTTTTCGCACATCAATCCATTTTCATGATCTACAACCCCGTCTGTGTAAGGAAGCACATTCGAATAGACTCCGGCAATACCAAAGCCAGCATACTCCACCAGCTTATTGTAATATTTGCACGCATGGAATTCCGTTTTCGGCATTGGTGCCAAGCCAATATCCCAATTCAGTGCTAACATCTTCTGTTGATACTCTTCGTAAGATTCAGTATACGGAATAGTTTTGCAATGGAGCCTCTTTGAAAGTTCCGTCTCTGTGCCAAATATCTCGATTACGATTCGATCACCGTATTTTTCAGCGATATACGTTAGCGCATCTGTTAAAATTGCATCTATATCCTGTCCTCGATCGGATGAACCTGCAAATCCAATATGGATTTTTCCATCTTTATTCGGCTTTTTTTCTTGAATTGAAATAGCTGCCGGCTCATACAACAAAAAGCTGTTTTTAAACAGTTTTCCGTATTTTTGTAAAAGCACTTTAGATGGCGACATGAAATAATCACTGTATTCCATCATCCTCCGAATATGATGTTTCACCGATTTCTGTGCGTAATACGGTCCACTGCCCATCGTGATCGGCACATTCAGCAGATCGTCATCTAGTATATAGACGACAGTTTTTCCGGCTTTATGGCAGACTTTCGCCATCCACTCGTCCAACAGTGCATCTCCGCGAACGAAAACAGCGATTTCGCACCATTCCAGATCTCTTTTCTTGACATCCATGATGCGTTTGTCGCGAAATTCTACTCTGCCATGGTCTGCCAGCCATTTAAGCTGTATATAGCCACACAAATTCACAGATGGTCCAAAGGTCCTGTACAAAAGCAGGACCTTTAACTTTCTTTCTGGGATATTTTCCATAACAACCTCATTGATTTCTCGCCAAACAGCGAGGCAAATGCCGCAATACGGTTTTTTATCCTTGAATTACTGTCAAACAGTACCTGCTTTCTGGTGCTACGAATGTACTTCCAGATTCGTTTTTTCTCGCTCTCAAAACCGTTTTCCGGCAGTTTCAGTAGCACCTGACAATACGAGCTGAATTTACGGCAAGCTGCCGCTTTAGACGAATTGAGCAGTTTGGCTGAATAGCTATACATCATATCTGCAGCCTTCAATTCATCCAAAAGTCGGCTAACACTGCCTCCGTTCATTGTTCCCGTTGGATTTTGGCGATAATGATAATAGGGACAATGCAACGCTGCAACTCGATTGGCACGCCCCACTATCTGGCATACGATTGCCAAATCCTCAAAAAACATCCCTTTCGGGAACGGAACTGCCTTTACTATTTCTGCTCTTATCAATTTCCCCCACGGAGCGGTATCAAAGAGGTGCTGATACAGCATGGTACAAAGGGCCTCTTTACCTGTCCAAAGGTATGACTCTGATGCGTCAACTGTTTCAAGTGCAACAGCAATATCTGCATTTGTTTTAACGAGTTGTTCATATAGACACAAAATATAATCTGAGTCGATCCAGTCGTCGGCATCAACAAATGCAATATATTTGCCATTTGCCACCTGTGCTCCATGATTTCTTGCAGCCGAAACGCCTTGATTTTCTTGATGAAGTACTGTTATACGCGGGTCTTTTTTCGCACAATCATCACAAATCTGGCCACAGGTATCCGGGGTTCCATCATCCACTAAAATAATTTCCAGATTAGAATATGTTTGACATATCAAGCTATCTAAGCATTGATGAATATATGGCTCTACGTTATAAATCGGTACAATAATCGAAATTAACGGCTTATCGATTTCCATACATTCGTTCATAATACTTCTGATATTCTCCGGAAATGATGTTTTCCCACCACGATTTGTTATCCAGATACCACTGAATAGTTTTCTGAATGCCGTCCTCAAACTTAGTCTGCGGCAGCCAGCCGAGCTCGTTGTGGATCTTGGTCGGGTCGATCGCGTAGCGGCGGTCATGACCTGCGCGGTCGCGCACAAACTTGATCTCGCCCTTGCCGAGCGCTGCGATAATCAGCTGAACGACCTCGAGATTGGTCTTTTCGTTGTGTCCGCCAACATTGTAAACCTCGCCGACGCGGCCGTTGCGAATGATGAGGTCGATAGCACGGCAGTGGTCCTCCACGTACAGCCAGTCGCGGACATTCTGGCCGTCACCGTAGACCGGCAGCGGCTTGTCGTTCAGCACGTTCGCGATCATGAGCGGAATCAGCTTTTCCGGGAAATGATACGGACCGTAGTTGTTCGAGCAGCGCGAAATCGTCACCGGCACACCAAACGTGCGGTGATACGCCTGCACGAGCAGGTCAGCACTCGCCTTGCTCGCCGAGTACGGGCTGGAGGTGTGAATCGGTGTTTCCTCGGTGAAAAACAGGTCGGGACGGTCAAGCGGCAGATCGCCGTAAACCTCGTCGGTCGAAACCTGATGATAGCGCTGAATGCCATACTTACGGCATGCGTCGAGCAGCACCTGCGTACCCATCACGTTCGTCTGCAGGAAAATAGACGGATTTTCAATCGAGCGGTCAACGTGGCTCTCCGCTGCAAAGTTGACAACGATTTCCGGTTTTTCCTGCTCAAAAATGCTGTAAATCGCCTCTCGATCGGCAATATCCGCCTTGATGAACTTGAAATGCGGATTGTCCATTACCGGTGCAAGCGTCTCCATGTTGCCTGCGTACGTCAGCGCGTCCACACACAGAATATCGTCCTGCGGGTGCTTTTTGAGCATAAAATGCACAAAGTTGCCGCCAATAAATCCGGCACCGCCGGTTACTAAAATCCTCATATTACCAGTCCTCAAATCCAGTCACAGCGTCCTTCAAAAACGGCGATTTCGTATCCTTTTCGGACAGAACCGGGTCGGTCACGCCCCAGTCAATGCCAAGCTCCGGGTCGTTCCAGCGAATGCCCCCGTCTGCCTCAGGCGCGTAATAATTGTCCGCCTTATACAAAAATTCCACATGATCGGTAAGCGTGACAAAGCCGTGACCAAAGCCGCGCGGAATCATCAGTTGGCGCTTATTCTCCTCGCTCAGCTCAACCGCGACCCACTGCTTGTAGGTCGGGCTGGACGGGCGCAGGTCAACAGCAACATCGAGCACTGCGCCGCGCGCACAGCGCACAAGCTTCGCCTGCGCCTTGTCGCCGCGCTGGAAATGAATGCCGCGCAGCGTGCCCTTCACGGTCGAGGACGAGTGGTTGTCCTGCACGAAGTCATAATGCAGGCCGGCCTCCTCGAACGTGCGCTTGGACCAGCTTTCCATAAAAAATCCGCGATGGTCGCCGAACACCTTAGGTTCCACGATGACAACGCCGTCAATTTTCGTTTTGATAATCTCCATATCCTTACCTTCTTAATATCGAATTTTTCCGTCTGCTACGCGGTGTAAATGCTCACCGTACGGAGATTTTCCGTATGTATCCGCCGATTTGAGCAGCTCTTCGCGTGTAATCCAGCCGTGACGATATGCAATCTCTTCGGGCGCGGAGATCATGATGCCCTGCCGCTGCTCAATGACCTGCACAAACTCCGCCGCTTCCACGAGTGTGTCCATCGTGCCAGTGTCCAGCCACGCATAGCCGCGGCCGAGCAGCTGCACGTTGAGCGTCCCGTCCTCGAGGTACATGCGGTTGAGATCAGTGATTTCCAGCTCGCCGCGCGCGGACGGCTTGACCTGCTTTGCCAGCTCAACAACGCGCTTGTCATAGAAGTACAGGCCGGTGATCGCGTAATTGGATTTCGGCTGTTTGGGCTTTTCCTCGACAGAAATGACATGCCAATTATCATCAAACTCAACGATACCAAAGCGCTCCGGATCGTTGACGTAGTAGCCAAATACGGTCGCTTGGCCATTCTTTGCCGCCTCAACTGCCTTTTTCAGATGATCACCCAAACCTGCACCATAGAAGATGTTATCGCCGAGCACCATTGCGCACGGCTCATCACCGATGAACTCCTCACCGAGCGTAAACGCCTGCGCAAGACCGTCCGGCGACGGCTGCACCTTGTACGACAGATTGACACCGTAGCGGCTGCCATCTCCGAGCAGGCGCTCGAAATTCGGCAGGTCAGTCGGTGTCGAGATGATTAAAATATCGCGGATTCCTGCCAGCATCAGCGTGGAAAGCGGATAATAAATCATCGGTTTGTCGTAAATCGGTAACAGCTGTTTGCTCGTTACCATGGTCAGCGGGTACAGTCGCGTACCGCTGCCGCCTGCTAAAATGATACCTTTCATCTATATATCCTCACTTTTCTGTCTATCCTAGCGCTCTGAGTGGTCTTCCTCCACCCACTTCTTAAACGTCTGATGCGTCACGCCGAGCCGTCTCCCGGCCTCTCTGAGCGAGACCTCACCGCGCTGCCACTGCTCCTTTAGCGCTTCGAACTCAGCGCCGCGCTTCATCGGTTTACGGCCGATATGCACGCCCTTCTGCTTCGCCGCACGAATGCCTTCGCTCTGCTTTTGACGGCGCTGTTCACGCTCCTTGAGGATGGTCGCGTCGAAAACCTCAAACATCAAGTCGCTCAGAAACTGCTGAGATTTCTCGTCGTGTTCCTGGACGCTCAGCGGAATATCCGCGATTCTCAGCTGAATTCCATTGTCGCGCATCCAGTGCAGCTCATCTGCCAGTCCCTTTTTGAGGTCACTCAGACAGTAAAGCGAGGAAACGGTCAGTGTGTCCCCTTCTCGCAGTGCAAGCTGCTTCAGCAGCCGTAAGTTGTTCCTCTGTGAGGATTTTTCGCCAATGGTGTCAATGAAAATCTCTCCGTCCCGTGCTCCGAGCGCACGAAAACGCTCTGCCTGTGCGTCACTTTCTTCTGGCTTTACGCAGGAATAGTAGTAATTTTTGCCTTTCATTGACACATCCTCACAGAGCTAAAGTGTTATTGTGGTTACTAAAGTACAATTTGATGCAAAACAAAGAAAATTCTGATTTACAGCGTGTTAACCGTATAATCTATTTTATTATATCAAATCTGTCTCTAAACTACAATACTTTCATAGGATAATAAAGTGTACTTTTTTCAACATTTGGAATTATCCTGTCCAATCCATTTCATGAAAGTTCGATGCGTTACGCCGAGCTGCTGCGACGCAGCACGTGCGGACAGACTGCCCTCACACCACGCTTTCTTGATGATTTCGTAGTCCGCAGGGCGATTTTTCGGTCGGCGGCCGAACTTGACGCCGCGCGCTTTGGCGGCCGCAATGCCTTCCGCCTGCCGCTGATGGATAAACTCCCGCTCGGTCTGCGCCACATACGAAAGCAGCTGCAAAACGATGTCAGAGATCAGCGTTCCGATCAAATCACGTCCCTTTCTCGTATCCAGAAGCGGCATATCGAGCACCACAATATCCACCTGCTTCTCTTTTGTCAGCAGCCGCCACTGCTCGAGAACTTCATCATAATTGCGTCCCAGCCGGTCGATGCTCTTAATCACAAGAGTGTCGGTCGGTTTTAATTTTTTCACCAGTCTGCGATAGCCCGGCCGCGCGAAATTCTTACCAGACTGCTTATCGATTACCATATTTTCCTCCGGCACGCCGAACTCGCGCATGGCGATCACCTGCCGTTCTTCATTCTGGTCACGTGTAGATACACGAATGTACCCGTAAACTTGCTGCATATTGCTTTTTCCTTCCACATCAGTGATGAAGAAAATCCTGATTCCACCTGATTTCTTATATCAAATTTCATTATATTTGCTACTGCCAAATTTGGCAACGACAAAATTCCTTATACTAAAGCAAGCGAAGAAGTTGGTGATGAGGATGAGCACACGAAAACTGGCACCTGGCAACTGCAATATCGTCGGTGCGCGCGTGACCGAAGCACGTTCTTCGGCGGATATGCTGCACAAATACCTGCTCACACATTTGCAGGTTGCCGGTATGGAAATCAGCCACCCTGCCCTCTCACTTCTTAAAGGACAGAAACGCCCGGTATCTGACATAGAGTTCAAGTCACTGGCCGAAAGTCTGAATTTCGATGTCCGCTGGCTGCTCGGCCAGATTTGAAATCTCCAAAGAGAAAAATACATATTATAGCAGTGAACCCGCTGAAACTATCAGCGGGTCCTTGTTTTTCTCAGGAGGCAATTTGAGATGAAAAATGTTTATGTTTCGTAGAAAATCGAGCAGCAATTACCAGAATGGGTATCATATCAGCTCTGGTATATATTGAGTGACTACGGCTGTTTTCGCGGCGAACGGCAGAAGCCCTGCGTATCGTCCAGAATGCGCCACCTGAGGAACTTTTCATGTCCTTTCTCGCTGAACAGCCGGTGTCTGCGTATCGTGATACGGCGTCAGGGCGAGCGGGTCGTTATAATGCCCGCAGAGGAGAAAGCAGAGTTTGAACAGGATAGCAATTGATTAGCCTTAACCTTATAAAGGCTTTGGTGACCTAATGCGGCAGAGTGGAGCTATAACTCCGGCAAGGTGGCAGGAAAAGTCCGTGTCAGTGGCAAAGTTGATCCGATTTATGCAGGCTGCGATGTGTACGGTTTCCTCGCACTTGACAAAGCAGGTGATGAGCAGCAGGAATGCGATTGCGGCCCAGATGCTCATTACCTTGATCCAGGCAGCCTGATCGTCGCCGAACAGCTTGATCAGCGGCATGGTGCAGGTGACGGCAATGATACGGCCCATCGGGGACATGCCCATGCGGAATACGGACAGCAGATCGCGCTCCTTGGAGTCGCGGGTCATCATGGCAGACAGCGAGCCGTACGGCAGATTGATCGCCGTGTAGCAAACGGTCGTGCTGAAGTTATAGGTGACAAAGATGTACAGGAACTGGATCGTGGCGTTGGTGTGCGGTACGCTGAACAGCAGGATCGCACTCAGCGCATACGGCAGCGACATCCACAGGATCCACGGACGGGACTGTCCCCATTTGGAATGGGTGCGGTCCACAATGAAGCCCATGACAACATCCGAGCCGCCGTCAAAGAAACGTGAGATCAGCATGACAAGACCTACGGTTGCGACGGAAACACCGGCATAGTCGGTATAGAACAGAGTCAGCAGCGTGGCGATCACGCCGTAGACAACGTTGCACGCTACGTCACCGCCGTGGAAGATCCTGATGCCCGGCCTGATCGAGATCAGCATCACCACGGTGGCAGGTCTGCTGGGAACGGACGGACTTACGAGATTTGTGGCAAATCTGTCTAAGCTGATGACCTCGCCTTCGAATATCATGATCGCGGTCGTGGTTGCACGGGCACTTCTGTCCGCGCTGCAGAAGGCGATGTATTCGATTTCGTTCGGACGCCCGCACATTAAAGCAGAATAGAGGAACTTCCGCACGTTGAAGTGAAAAAGTTAGACAAATTGTTTCAACCAAAATTGCAAGCGCCGTTGCAGATGGCATTGACAGCGTCGGAGCGGTTCGGTATCAGCATGCTGGAACTGGGTAAGAGAATGGGATGGAAATAGTACATAGTACAACGTCTTTCGCTATTATTATATATCATGTTATTCCTGTGAAATTATAAATCTACTTCAATCTCAACAATGGAATAAAGGCAGTTCAGATGAAATTTCTAAATTTCAGTTTTGAACGAAAATTCTATGTTCAGGAGTGAAAATTATGACAAACAAACAGGAAAAGATGATATGCAATAGCTTTGGTATATCGAAGTTGAAAGCGTTCCAGAAGGATGTAATTACAGACTTACTCAAGGGTAAAGATGTTCTTGGATTAGCACGGACTTCGGAAGGCAAGTCGATCTGTTTTCTTTCTATGGTTGCTATGCACCCGAACGAATTACTGATTGGGATTCTCCCGACGGTTGCATTGATGCGGGACTTAGTGCAGCGCTGCGAGGACAGCGAAATCCGAGCGGGCTGCCTGTACAGCGGCAATGCGGAGAATACCAATATTATTGAAAGATTGAAGCATGGTAAACTCCAGGCTCTCTTTGTTGCACCAGAACGGCTGAATGATCCGCATCTGTGGAAGGCAATTCAGAAGAACAGGGTACACACGGTTGTCGTGGATGAGGTGCATTGTCTGACGGAATGGGGTAATGAATTTCGTCCAATGTATCGCAATATCGGTAAATTTATCAGGGATTTGCCCTCCTCCCCTGTCGTGGCTGCGTTCAGCGCCACCGTTATGCAGGAGGATATTCCGTATATCATAAAAAATCTGCGTATGAAAAATCCGGCGGTACATATCGGCAAGCTCAAGCGTTCTAATCTTTCTCTCGGGAAAGTGTTCGTGAAAACGGAGGCAATTCGTTATGGGAAAGTCAAAAAAGCGATTCTGAAATATGCGGACAAGAGCAAAATCGTTATCTACTGCACCCGTGTCTGTGATGTGGAAGAGATGCGCGATTACTTAATCGAAGATTGTGATATTGAAGCCGATGAAATTGCCATCTGCCACAGTAAATTATCCGACCGAGCAAAGCAGGAACAGCGCTTTCGTTCCGGCAAGGCACACATCATGATTGCAACTTCTGCGTTCGGTATGGGCGTGAATATCCCGGATATTCGTCTCGTTATCGTCTCTCAGCTTCCGTTCAGCGCAGCGTCGTTCTACCAGATGGCAGGCAGAGCCGGGCGCGACAGCAAACGCGCAAAGGCGCTGCTGCTCTGGAATGACGCTGATTTTCAGATGAACCTTGACATCATCTCAAATACGGATGAACGCGCGATTGATGCCGTAAATGAGCTGTATGCGATCTGCGAGTCATCGGACGATTTACACGATGCAGTCATCGGCTGCTTTGCAAAGGAGGGTGAATAATCATGGACTCTCGCTATGGTATCCACACGATCGAATTTTTTCACAGACTGTCAAAAAAGGACTTCGACAAGGTATTTCAGCATCTGAAAAGTTTGAATTCCGGCAGTTTTTATCCGGACACGACATATCATTCAGACAAGGGCATGGCGAAGTATATCTGCACCTCTTACTGCGGTCAGGGCGTGGTGCTTTATCTGTACCAGCAGGTGCGCAGCAAGAACAAAACAAAGAAAAATCTCGCCTCTTTTATTCATTTTCGTCTTAATCCGCACACTTTGCTGCACGGAGAGTATGTGCCAAAGAAAGTATTCCAAGCGAAAGAGAATCAGCTGAAATCGCTTGATAAGGAAATGACCAAGCTGCTGCATAAAATCGGTCTGAACTGCGAGTTTGAGCAGCTGACGCTTTCACGCATTGACTGCTGTCTGGACTACTTTCCCAATTCGCAGGACTGGGTTGACGAGGCGCTGCGCGTCGTTCGCCGCAGTCCATATATGAAGAAATACGAGCTGTGTACTTTCGGTAAGAAATTTCCCAATTATAAGAAAAAGAATGAACATTCGTGGCGGATTTGCTGCAAAACGACCACGCTGACGGTCTATGACAAGACATTTCAGCTGATGGAAGAAGATCTGATTGAGGACTATGATGCGCCAATGCTGCGATTCGAGGTGTCCCGCTCGGGCGCAAAGTTCAAGCGCGGACTGTCCGAGCAGGTTAAGGGCAGCAACAAGAAAATCCTGAAAACTGTCATGGATGAGTCCGAGGACACCATCCGTTCTTATATGGAAATGCTGCACACAGACCTGCCGTTTGTGCGGTATTCGGACTGTATGGCAAAGGTTGAGACTGTGAAACATGCTTCAACTCGTAAAAATATGCGGCTGCTTGTCAAAAAGCTGTCCGACTGCAAATGTTATGCACAGGCTGTGAAAAACAGTGAGCTGTCCGAAAGCCAGCTGCGCACTGTGCGCAAGCAGTTTGAAAAACTTGGTATTCAGCCTGCGACATTGAAGGATAAATCAGAGATCGAAAAATTGAAATTTGTTCTGTAAATTGCGAAACCCATGCCTTTTCAATGAAATTGGCATGGGTTTTGATTGCCATTTTTGAAATGAAATCACTAACATAAATATAAGATGGCATGAATTGCGGTGAACTGTGATCTATGCTGTCAAATCTTATATGTAAAAGGATGATTTTTATGAAGTATCTGGATTATCGCGGGATGAAGGAATATTACACCATCGACGAGGTCTGCCGACTGTTCGAAATCAGCAGGCAGGAGCTCAAGCATTACGCGGACAAATACGGCATCCAGCCGCAGGAGGACCAGTACGGCAACTGGGGTTTCCGCAAGGTTCTGGTGCGAAAGCTGCACAATTTCATCTACAAGGAGCAGTATAATCAGCCCCGTACTTCGTCGCAGTTTGATTCGAGGAAGGACCCGTGGGCATGAAGAACGACGAAATTCTGACCGTCAAAGAAACTGCTGCCATGCTCAAAACCACGCGCCAGCAGGTACGCAAGATGATCGCAAACGAAGAACTCCCGGCCGTGAAGGTCGGCCGGGAGTGGAGAATTCCGCTGGCAAGTATACGCCTGTTCATCGAGGAGAATATTTGATAATTATAGCTTTTGCTGTCTGTACCAGTTGGATTCAAACACTTACTCAGTTCAGCCGGCTGCTTACGCCTTCCGGCAGATAGTCCGTTACATTCTGATAGTTGATTTCGTCAAAGAGCTCGGACGTAAGGACTTCCGCATTATCTGTCCATTCCTGCACACGGTCATCTATCGTACTTTCCACGCCCAGCGTACGGTCCTGTTCATCCCAGAAATTCTTCAGAACCTGATAGCACTGATTGGTATACAAAAGATTACAGTATGTCCTGTCGTCAAAACCCGACTGAGCAATCTGATTCAGATAGGCCTCCTCTCCACCGTCATTGTCAATCGCCTGCTGGCGTGTGTCATTCAGTGCCTGCAATTCATCTTCGCTCACAGAAAGTCCGAGTTCATATATTTTCTGACAGAGAACATGTTCTAAAATAACGGATGATTTCGCTGAATCCGGAATGGTCGCGCCGATCTCCTCTAATCCGTCATCCGACCAGGAAAATTCCAGACCTTCTTGTGCATACTGCTCTTTTAGCAGCTGCATGTCGTAGTAGAAGTATGCTGCATATTCGGACGCATGTACCTCGCTGCCGTTTACGGTCATCACAAGCGGACTGCCGTCATCGTCATATTCAAAGCTCGGCATCATATATCCGCCAACGGTCGGCACGCTGTCTGTCTGTTCAGTCGGCGTGTCTGCCGTTTCTTCTTCCGGGATATCATCTTCATGTTCCGACGCAGCCTCATGCTGGTCATACTCGTACTGCTCAGCATCCGGCATACCCTGTGCGCTGCTCGGTGTATCTGTTGAATCGAGGACAAAGGCCACCGCTGCAACGATAACGACAACGATCGGAATTGCCCAGACAATGCCCGGAATGTGTACCGATGTCTGGCGATTATTCTGCGTGATAGCGCGGTGCAAAACCGTACCATCCAGCGTCAGCGTGTTATACATATTTTTCGTTCTGACGCGCAGGATAGCAAATACGATTGCCGCGACCAGTGCCAGCACGCTCAGCGCACCGCCGAACTGCCAGATCAACAAATTAATGATGCACACGGCCATACCGACCCAGCCGAGCGCGCTGTAGACCTGTGGCAGAATACCACAATAATACATCCGCGCTTCATGGATATTCTGCGCAGAGCAGGTTTCGAGCGCCTTGATATATGGCTCATGTGATGAAGTTCGCGCGTTCGCCTTGATTTTTTGCGTCGCCTGCTTCACGGACGCCTCAGACGAAAGATCGGCAGCCAGATAAATCTTTTTGCAGTCGGCCGTATCCTCCGTAGACCAGATGCTGTTTACGCGCTCATCAATTCTTTTAATGAACTCATCTTTGATCTGCTGCTGCGCGGCATATTCCTCAACAGCAATGCGGTACGATTTGCATGTCTCCTCATCTGCTTGCTCAATATTCGGACACAGGCGGTTCAGGCAGTCGGTTTCCAGCCGATTCAGCGTATTGCTGTTCAGCATGCCGTATTCTCGCATCATTGCAAGAATGCGCACCTTCGCCTGCTGTGCAGCAGACTCATCACGCTGTGCTTCCTCTGTATATTCGACAGATAACAGCTCGTCTACACAGTCATCAATGCCCTTCCACCAGTCATGCGAAGCGCGGAATATTTCCCGGCGCTCATCAGGATAGTTGCGAAAAATATACCGCTGAAGCACTTCATTCCACGGGCAGGCCTTGAAAGACTGCACCAGCAGTTCAATCCGTTTATCAGGAAATTGCTGTGCATTGTCAAACAAAGCCTTGCCGCGTTCCGCATCAAAGCAAAAATTAAAGTAGTCCGAATGGTATTCCTGTATCAGCTGGACATGGCTGTTGAAAAAGCTCTGAATATCCTCGTCCAGTCCCTTTTTTAGCGTGGAAAGCGTTGCTTTGTCTCGGTACAGCGCAGACTTTGCACTCGAAGCTGCGGCAGCTGAGGATAGATTGCCTGCGGTATTCACAATATCATGTCCCAGACCAGTTACCGTATTCAGCGCACCGGCGGTCGCCGCACCCTTGAGTGCACCGCCAAGGCCAAAGCCGCCGCCCTCCCAGCGTCCGCGCGATGCCTTGCGGTCGGCACGATACTGTTCCTCTGCGTTTTTCTGCTCTTCGATCGCATCATACTGCGCTCGAACCTCAGCCAGAGCACGCTTCGCCCCTTCTTTGCTGAGGCAGCGGCGCTGATACATGTCTGTGGTAATGTCATAAATGCCGCAGGTCTGAATTCTGGGATACAGTCGATCAACGAACTGTTCACGATACAGTGCATTCACAAAACCGTTGAAACCATCTATGACTTTTTCAATGGATTCCTGCTTCATGTACCATGACCGGAGCCTGTCTTCCGCATCCGCTTTAACCTGCGTCAATTCGACCTGAAGTGAATATGCATGCTCTGCTGCGTCATCAAATGTAACTGTCTGGCCAAATAATATATAGCTTTTCATTCTGTTACCCCCATTTCGTGTCCTGAAACCATGCTATACCAATAACGCATTCCATATCATATCTATAAACATTATTATACAATACCTATTGTACTTTGCGCAATACAAATCATCAAGATACCCTAATATCAAAGGGCAGGTGACGATGATGTATTGCGAAGTCAATGTAGGCGAGCGAATTCGATATTTCCGAAATTTACGCGGCTGGAGCTAGGAAACGCTGGCCTTGCAGGCAGAGATCAACCCGGCTTTTCTCGGGCATCTGGAGCGCGGACTCAAGAGTCCGACCATCAAGACGCTGGAGAAAATCGTGCGGGCGCTCGACATTTCACTGGCGGAGCTGTTCGCCGATCCACAGCCGGTAGATAATGCAAAAGATGCCATTATCGCACAGGTGTGCGACCAGATCCGCGACCTCCCGCTCGAAAGCATCGAACGTATCAATGTCATCGTGCGGAATGTTCTGGCGATAGAGAAGTAATTTACAGGTATATTATAACAAAAGAGATGGACTACAGTTGTCCATCTCTTTTGTTCGTGGTAAATATTGTTGAATTCAAAATATTCAATTTAAAGATTGTTGTGTTAAACTTTTTACAAACTCCGGAAAAATATGAACTTTTCGCTAAAATCCCCGAAAAGCTATGCCACGTTGATGTTCTGTTAGATACTGATAATAAACTTCTGAACCGTGAATGGCAGTTCGAATATAAGAATCAAGAGTTGTTTGCACGACTTTACCACCTTGGTGCCGTTTTATATCAAGTATAACATACTTATTTTTAAAATGCGACTTCATGCAGTATGAATTCCTGTTATGGCTACGTTTGGTTCTTCTCAAAAACGATATATGCCCTCATAGAAATATATATTATATCAGTAGAAGCTCCCGGAAATATTCCGGGGGCTTACTTTTTGCCGAAAAGGAGAAACCGAAGATGTTCAACAATCAAAAATTCCTGACGCGCGGCGTGATAGCTGAGATTCCATCATGGCTAACTAACCTGATGTGGCACATGGTGCTGACGATGGAGGCCGAAGAGAAAGATTACTTACAGGTATTCACGCTGACGAAAACACCAGCGGGTCAGCACATCGTCCACGAGCAGGAGCAGCCGCCCTACCGCTACGAGCTCGATGTACCGTGCGATGATGCGGTAAACGCCAAGGTGTTCGTGATTGACGATTTGACGCATTCTACTATGCTGCTTGCAGAAGAATATTGATATTTACCAGACGAAATGGAGGAACAACCAATGAAAGAAACAAGAATTTGTGCAAATTGCGGTGCAGAACACGCAATCGAAGATATGTATCAGGTAGAAGGCGACTGGCTCTGCGAGGATTGCGCCGATCGGTTAACCGTAATCTGCGACCACTGCGCCGAGCGAGTCTACGAGGAAAATGCTGTTGAGGATGACACGCACATACTCTGCGATCACTGCTTTGATGAGTACTACGTCCGCTGCGATGACTGTGGCCGGATTATCCACCGCGACCGCGCGTACTGGGACGGCGACGACAACGCTTACTGCGCATCCTGCTGGGATGAGCACTGCGAAGTTATCCACGAGTATAGCTACACGCCAGACCTCGTGTTCCACGGAAAAGGTCTGCGCCACTTCGGCGTTGAGCTCGAAATTGATGACGGCGGCACGGTGAACAGCAACGCGCAGAAGCTGCTTGATATTGCGAATAAGGATGCTGAAAATCTTTACATCAAAACGGACGGCAGTCTGGATGAAGGCCTCGAACTCGTTACCCACCCGATGACGCTCGAATACCACTTAAATGAAATGCCGTGGGCGGAAGTGCTTCGCAAGGCGCAGAGCATGGGCTATCTCAGCCATGCGGCAGGGACTTGCGGCCTGCACGTTCACATTTCGCGTCTGGCATTCGGCTGCACCTATGAGCAGCAGGAGGCCGCGATTGCACGTCTGCTTTACTTTGTCGAAAAGTTCTGGGCGGAGCTGCTGCGGTTCAGCCGTCGCACGCAGTCTCAGATGAATCGCTGGGCGGCGCGGTATGGTATCCGCCTTACGCCGTCCGAGCAGATGAACCACGCGAAGAATTCCTGTGCCGGACGTTATACGGCGGTCAATCTCACGAACGCAGATACGGTTGAAATCCGAATGTTCCGCGGCACGCTCAAACTGAATACCCTCAAAGCCACCTTGCAGATGGTTAATCATCTTGTCGAGGTGGCTGTTTCTTTGTCCGACACTGCGGTGCAGGAGATGAGCTGGTTCGACTTTCTCGATGACATCAATGAATCCGAACTCATTCAGTATCTCAAAGAACGTCGGCTTTACGTTAATGAACCTGTTAATGCCAACACGGAGGAGGCTTAAAATATGTGCAGTTTATTCGGTTTAATTGATTTCAAAGAGTGCCTCAGCACCCACACGAAAAACAAAATTTTGAACACGTTAGCGCGTGAATGCCAAGTGCGCGGCACGGACGCAACGGGCATCTCCTACAATTTCAATGACCGCCTACGAATTTACAAGCGCCCAGTTCCCGCTCGAAAAATGAAAATCCACATTCCGCACGGCGTAAACGTCGTGATGGGGCACACCCGTATGACTACACAGGGCAATGCGCAGTTTAACCAGAATAACCATCCATTCCTTGGTCATGTTGACGGCAGCAGCTTTGCCCTCGCACATAACGGCGTACTCTGGAATGATAAAGAACTCCGCATGGAAGAAAACCTTCCGATGACGAGCGTCGAAACGGACAGCTACGTTGCCGTGCAGCTTCTTGAACAGCATCAAACCCTCGACTTTGACAGCCTGAAAGCTATGGCTGAGAAGGTCGAGGGTTCTTTTGTGTTTACCGTATTGGATAAGGACAATTCCATCTGGTTCGTCGTTGGCGATAATCCGCTATGCATCATGTTCTATGATGGCTTCTTGATTTACGCCTCGACGCAGGAAATCCTGTGCAAGGCTATCAAAAAGCTGCGGCTGAAAGCGCCCACCGATATTCTCGAACCGCAAGAGGGCGAGATTATGAAAATTAACCGCACCGGCCGTATCACCACAGGCACCTTTACGCCCCACACGACATTCGAGCGTTGGTGGCGCAAATATCCCTTCTATCGCAACTATTATGAGGACACGCCGACAAACTACGACGACCTGTTCAGCGTGGCGAAGGCGTTCGGCGTAACTTCCGACGAGGTGCAAGCTCTGCTCGACTACGGCTGTTCGGAAGAGGAAATCGAGGAAATGCTGTACGACCCGGAACTCTTTCACGAGATGACCGGCGAGCTGCTGTATGCGTACTGAGGGAAGAAGGTGATTTCATGGACGTAACTAAAGTCGTTCTCGGTGTGATGACGGTAATCGGCCTGCTGGCTGATCTGCTGTCAGATGATGATTGAACGCAAAAATACCGACTCATCAAGAGCCGGTATTTTTTGAGCATGTCAATAGGGTATGCCCATCTGAAACAACGAAAAACTATGTCAATAGGGTCATTTTCGGGCTTTTGAAATATGTCAAAATGTACGGTGACCCTACTGCAATGAATGGAGGAACAGCTTTGAAAATAGGCTACATCCGCGTCAGCACCGAGGAGCAAAACACCGCCCGACAAGAGGTCCTGCTGCGCGAGCTCGGCGTTGACGAGGTTTTCATCGACAAGGCAAGCGGCAAAAACGCCGACCGTCCGGAGCTTACCCGTATGATGAATTACGTCCGGCGCGGCGATACGGTTATCGTAGAATCCATCAGCCGCTTTGCGAGAAACACGCGCGACCTGCTCGATCTCGTGGAACGGCTGACCGAAAAGCATGTAGAGTTTGTCAGCCGCAAAGAGGCCATCGACACGACCACGCCAACCGGCAAGTTTATGCTCACCGTGTTCGCGGCGGTCGCAGAACTGGAGCGTGAGTATATCTTGCAGCGTCAGCGAGAGAATCGCTATTGCTAAGGAACAGGGCAAGTACACCGGCCGCAAGCCACGGCCCTTGCCGGACAACTTCGAGCGAGTGGTTGCTCGCTGGCGTGCCGGGGAAATCACTGCCGCAGAAGCCATGCGGCAAACCGGTCTCAAGCCAAATACTTTCTATCGTCGGTGCTCTCAAATCTCTCTTGCGTCCAAACGGAGGAAATCCATATAATGTAGTAAAGACAGAAGTCATCGCTTCGTGTGTTAGTAATTTGATGCACATCCCTGTCGTGTAATATTAGCTATTCCGCATTCGCGTAGATGATGAAACATCCCTTTTCAGCACGATTTCACATAACTTCTGCCACAAATATGTACCTGTTTACTACTTCGGAATTACAACCGAAACTGCACCTGCGTCGCTGTAATATTTTCAGCTAAACGGATCCTTAACCGCGAAGTTTATGCTGTACATTGCACGAACTATATAAATATATATGATTTATGCTATGCATAGCATAAAACTCATGAATAAAGATAGTTTATGCAATGGGCATGACTATAAATCATATTGGGGCCACACCATTGGCTACCGAGCAAGCAGTCAATGGTGTGCCTCAAGCGGCGAAAAACAAATACTGAAAGGCTGTTGGTCTCCGTATGACTACAATGAGGATAGACAGCACCCTGCAATATGACTGTTGGATAATTCAATATCTGGATCATCAGTCTCAAGATAAACGGGAATGGGTATATCTGCGGCGATTTGATCTGTAACATATTTGCAACTGCTAAGATTATTGCCATACCCCGGTGAACAAATTATAGCAGTTGCACCATATTGAAAAAACCAGCGGCAGATGATTCTTAGCGCATTTTGCGCATAGGTGTTATTCCAGAGCATAGAGAAAACTCGAAGGATTATATTGAAGTCTTTACCACCGAATGTGCGTAAATATTTACAAAAATGGTTATAAGCCGCCATTTCATCCACTAAACACTTAACATCTTGATCACATCTGAATTCGGAGTGAATATATGATCGTAATGCACAGAGAATGTAATCAGGCATACAGTTAATGGTCACTCCAAAGTGACCGTCAACTGATAGACCGTTCCATAGCCTTTTGGCTTTTTCTTGCAGATATACATGCAGTTGCTTATACGAATTCGGGTCACCGGTATATTCATTCATCATCCTTTCGATTACGCCTATTGACAGCTCGGGGCAACATTGATTTGGAGTAATGTTTCGTATAAAATTCCACGGACCATCACAAATCTTCGGTGGAGGATACAATAAATATGTTCGGGATTGATCGGAAACGAGTCGATAAATTGGTAAACTATCATTCGCCGGGGGTATAAAGAGGGTATTCCAGGCTTTTTCAAGATCTCTTCGAGTAATTTCCGTGTAAAAAAGCCTGCCACAATCCCGTATGAAACGCTGCCCCATAAAGCGCGCTTCTCTTTGAAGAGCGATTTGATAAATTGCAGAATGGAGAAAACCTTGATGCTGTGTATCATTGGCATAGGATTGCAATTGAGAATGTCCACTAATAAAGCTGTCAATTTTTTCGGGCAGTTGTGTTTCTGCATTCGGGGAAAATGCAGCTTCAGTGATCTTGTGGCACCATTCAGTTGATAATCGTTTACGCGTATTCCACGGACGGCTGTCCTGTTGTTCCAAAAGATATTCCATAATCTGACGATCAGTTTTTTGCCCAGTCTTCATCTCGATAAATTCTTTAATCTGATCAGATGTGCAGGAAAACTGGTTTTTATAGGGCAGCGCCTTATAGTCGTTAAACATATTCACAACAGCATCATATATCAGAGCGGTACCGTAAAAAAGCGGTACCGCTTTTTTGCACGTTTCACCGACGATACTCGTTGAGGTTGAAGCGAGGAGCTGCGTATAGATGAGTCGCTGAAACATGTATTCGCATAGGGGTTTGTCGAATTTATTTTGAAAAAATAAATCAGCATCCTCACTGTGCAAAGAGTTTGCGGTATCGGTCGGAGACGATTTCTTCAGATAACGCGACCAGACATTGCACAGATTATCAAATGCTTCAAAATCAACGTTCTGTATCGATTGCGAGGTTGCTTCTTCACTGAGAAGTCCCATTTGGGGATCTCGAAACATCTGCAGAGGATCAAATATCTTGTCCTGAACACGTTTAGCATCAATCGACTTGCTGTGATCATGGAATAACGTCCAGAAATAAACTGGCATGAGCGTTTTCAGGTCGGGGTATTTCTCAAGCATCAGAAATGCTTGATGGAAGAACCAATAAGGGGGCAGTTTGAAGCGCAGTTTCAGAAGATCGGCAAAATACGCTTGAAGCTGTTTGAGTTTTTCGAGCGAAACGGTTGTTCCGTTTTCACTTAGCTGGAGCAGGTCGTGAATGAGTAATGCCTTGCGCTTACTCAATTCCTCACCGGAAAGTATAAAATTGCGGAAATCTGCCGGAAGCATATCCAAGCAATCCTTTGGTAGTCCGTCTAACACCTGTTGAAATTGCTTAACATGCTCGCCCAGTTTCTCAGGAGCCTGAGAATAACTGAAGGCTATGGCTTCAAGTGTCAAGCCGAGTTCCAAAAGTTTTCGAGAGCATAAGAGCTTTTTCCCTTGAGGAGAAGAACTCTTATGAGTAAACCGCGCTGCATAAATATTGAATGTATCCATTACAGGAAATCTGTGAAGCAATATCTGCTTGACGGATTTAAGTGTTACGGCGCGTAATGACTTCTCTAAAACATTAAAACGTGTGTGATATTCATTCAGTTGGATGAGACGCGGAAATGTCTTATACGCATCGTAAAAATCCGGTCTGTTAAGGGGATGTGCACTGGGAAACACCGAATTGCCGAGATAGTGATAGTCGAGCAAAAGACCAAGTAGCATGCCCGGAGTTGCCTGAGATGGGAATGTACCATTACGGTATTTCCGGATGAATGAGGAAAAGAAATGATAGGGATTGGATAGTGGAAGCTCATACCGCTGAGCATACAAACGAAAACATTGTATCTGAGCTTTCAGCTGATTATCTGTCAAAAGATTTCCTTGTGCACGGTATTGCGGTGCGTCGAACGGAAATGTGGGTGTGTCTGAGCGATTGTTTATTTTCATGATAAGCGCTCCTTTACGACTTGTTGTAGCTGATTTGCAGAGTAAAGAAACATCGCTTCGGCGAGGTCTGATATGATGATTATACCACGAAAAGGAGTGAGTCAAATGAGCAAAATCAACAATCTATTGTATGAGATGTTTAAGCCCCACACTTTCCTGCGCGAGGTGCCGAGCAGCCTGAGTCGCGTACTCACGCCGGACGATGTTGGCGGAAAAACGTGGAAGAAACTGACGGCGCATGCCGAAGAGGTTCGTAATCGTCTGCGCAGCCACAAAAAGATAAAGGTCGATAGATGGATTCTCCGCGACAAAGGCGCGGCATACCTTGAGAGCCTGCCCTGCCCGCTCGGCGTAGTCCAGGTTCTGACAAACGATGCCATCGTGCGTTACGCGGTGGTCATGTTCTATCAGGAAGAGCACGTCCTGCTGTCGGTGCAGAAGCTGAAGGCGGGCGACACGGTATCGGTAACCGGTCTGAATCTGGATTCCGGTGCGGCTGACCTGGTCAATCTGACATGGCGGCTGTGTCAGTCCGAGCTGGCGCAGCGTACGATTGTGATCGATCGCAAAAGCACGATTGCGGCCGTGCTGAAGGAAAGGAGTTCGCAGGCCATGCTCATTGAACCGGGTGTGACCGCCGAAGACATTCGCAGACTTCCGCCTGTCGGAATTTTCGTGCTGGTTCACTGCGTCGAGACAGCGCTGACGCCGCTGATGAAGCGTGAAGTGCGAGGATTCTATTATCCGGAAATCGTCCTCTCTGATAAGGAAGATGTTGCAGTGATGCAGCGTGCCGAGCTGCGTCACCTGCTGGCCGAATGGAGCTTTGTCCGCGGGTGTGGAAATCCGTCTGGTTTGGCGGCAGAGGTCGTTATCCAGTCTGAGGCTGATATCAGACTGCTGCAGTCAATCAAGGGGCTGCCTGTACTGGCTCGCAGCGATTCCGACCCGCAGCAGAAAAAGCTGACCACTTTGATGCAGACTGCGCAGATCGACCTGGTCGAGGCAGACCGCAGCCCCGGCGTTCTCCAGACTGTGCCTCTGCTCATCGGAACCGCGCTGCCGGCGGATAATGTGGCTCTGACCATGGAGTGGAATACGTTTGAGCATATCGATCGCACAGCGGTTCATTTTCTCTCGCAGGCCCTGGCGGAGAAGTTCGGGCGCCTTGACGCTGCGGTCGCACGGCTCGAACAGGAGCTGTTGCCCCTGCGGCTGAGCGAACACACCTATCCGGCGGCACACTTTCTGGCTGCGTCCCGTGCTGTAGACCACATTCTGTTCGACGAAACCGAATGGCGCGGCACACTGGTCGAGCAGGCCGAAAAGCTGGTCGAGACCATCGACGCTTCGGAGGATAACCGACTGCGCAGATACGCCGATGCAGCCACGCTGCTGCAGGAGCGTCAGCAGCTGGAGCCGTATGTTGCCGAGTCTGCGGATGACATGACAGAGCAGCACCTTGGCTTCCTGTATCTGGACAAGGATGGAAATCAGTGGCTTGCATTCAGCCTTGATGATTTTGCGGCTCTGATCGAAAAGTTCGGTCTTTTAGCAGCCGATTCCCTGCCCTTCCGCAAGTATCTGACAGAGCTTGGCTTCATGACTTCTGCCTCTGGCAAGGCGCGCGGACGCGATAAAAAATCATCCACTCATGTGCTGCTGCATGCCGAAAAGTGCGGTTACGGCTGCGGGATTCCGCAGAACGAAGTCGTATTGTAAGGCACTTATCCGCAGAAAATATTGCAGATTTTCTGTTAAACAGAGAAAAATCCAACCGAACAGCATGTGTTACATTGTAACGCTGTTCCGCCAGATCTTTAACGATAGATTTCCCGGACTAATAAAGGAGAATAGATGATGAATAAGAACGAAGCACTGAAAGTTCAGGGGTTCACGGCACTGCGCAAGCCGCAGGAGACTACGCTGGACTGCCTGCTAGCAGGACAGGATGCGGTCTGCATCATGGGCACCGGTTCTGGCAAGTCGGCGATCTTCACGACCTTTGCGCTCATGCAGGAGCAGCTGGTCATTGTCATCGAACCGCACCTTGCATTGGAGCTTGACCAGGTTCGTCTGCTCCGCGAACGCGACATAGCCGCGGCAGCCATCAACAGCATGACCGGCGCAAAGGAGCGTCGAGCCGTACTCAAGCAGGCAGCGGAGGGTACGCTTCGCCTGCTCTATCTGACGCCGGAGATGGCGCAGAACAAGGCGGTGAAAACCGCCCTGCGCAAGACGCAGGTCGCTGCTGTCGCTGTTGACGAAGCACATTGCGTGGTCAAACAGGGCCCCGGTTTCCGAGAGCAATATTTGGTGATTCCGAAGCTGGTCTCGTCGCTGAAGCCGCGTCCAGTTGTCGCTGCATTTACGGCGACTGCAACGCCGTCTACCGTGGAGCAGATCATTTCTCATCTCGCGATGAACGATCCGCAGGTGCTTCGTCAGAGCGTTGCAAGAGATAACCTGCAGCTTTCTGTAATCGAAATCGGCAAAGGACTCGGCGGCCGCAAGGATGCCAGAGTGATTGAGCAGCGCAAGCGGGAGGAAATCTGCCGTCTGCTCAAGAAGCATCCGAAGCGGAAGGTGGTTGTGTACTGCAATACGGTAAAGCGAGTGAAGAAGCTTACAAAGTTTTTGCGAAAGAAAGGCTTGGGCGTCGAATCGTTTTACGGGGCTTGCTCTGATAAAGCGGGCCGACTGAAGCGGTTTGCGGATGGAGAGGTGAAAGTCATGGTGGCAACGAATGCGTTTGGTCTGGGTGTCAACATTCCGGACATCCGTCTGGTCATTCATCACTCCCCGTCGATCGGGCTGGATGAGTACATACAGGAGGCCGGCCGCGCGGGCCGCGACGGCAGACAGGCGAAGGCTGTGCTGCTGTGGCATCCGTACGACTTCGCGATCAACCGCGGGTTGATTGAGAAGGCCAAACTTCAGCTGACCGGCAAGCAACGCAAGGAAAGACTGGCTGCCCTGGATGCCCTTCAAGCGTATGCGCAGGATGAAGAGCACTGCCGCTGGCGCATGGTTCGCAAATTTTTTGGTGAGCCGAAGGGTGACCATTGCTATGACCAGTGTGATAACTGCTTTTGTCGTGACGAGGACTGGATGTAAACCGTGTTCTGAAGTCAGCTGCATATATATTATAGGCATGAAAGCGTATGAATTACGCTGAAACCGGAACAATTTACAAGAGGAGGCAATGCTATGAATGTAAAAATCCACGAACCGACCCAAATCGTTGAAGTCATGCTCACCCACGCCGAGCAGGCAGACGAGGCGGTCAAGAAGCAGCTCAAGGAGCTGTACGCACAGTACAAGGGCACCAAATACACCGTTGTGGTATTTCTGTCCGGCAAGCGGGATCTGTATGAGGATACGCGCGACCTGCTGCTGTTCAATCGCCGCCGTGCTGCCGAGCGGGCACAACATTTCGGAGAATGCGCTGCACGGTCTCGTCGACTCCAGGAAATGCCTGTGGCGTGTCATCGAGAAGTATTTCGGTGAGAAACCGCACAAAAAGTGCCGTAAATGCTGCCGCTGCAAGTCGAAAACCGACTAAGGCGCACACCGGCGTATATATTATAACCGCAGAGGAGCACTCTGCACCCACCCCCCCGCAGGTAAATCGGCTGGACCGGTTTCATCAAAATCTATACCATTTTAATATTCATTAGGAGGAAATTATCATGAACATGTTTGCACATCTGAAGTCGAAGCCCGAAATGCTTTCCGCCAACGACCTGCTGGAGATCTTCCCGATCTCTCGCAGCGGCATCTACGACCTGCTCCGTGAGCCCGGCTTTCCCTGCATCCACCTTGGACGCCGCATCATCGTTCCGCGCGACG